>ERZ778027.3250-NODE-3250-length-16908-cov-10.987124_pt1 | contig 16908 bp, 16 predicted proteins | sample MGYA00375757_ERZ778027 | MGnify/ENA primary metagenome ERZ778027 (study PRJEB29350, sample SAMN05389817) | bioreactor metagenome | isolation source: Ammonium sulfate bioreactor | place: South Africa: University of Cape Town | collected 2014-02-18 ... | reverse complement strand
TGATGTATTTTGTTTTGACTCTGCACGAAAAAAAAATTTTCGAACCAGTTGATATCGTTGTTTACATAATTCTATTTGTTTCGATAAATCTAGGGATATTTTATTTTCGTAAACTAGACCTAAATGAATGACGACGATGAAAACTGAGAAGATTTCATGCCTGGATGTATAGATGTATGGAATGAACAGTGGACACATAGGACGAGAGAATAAATAGAACTGTAGAGAACAGGAAAATAATAATAAATTTTATCGTCATTTCGTTCGTTCGACTGTATTTTTCTATCCATATATAAACCTATGCTTGTATGTACGCTTTTCATTCATATCGTATCAATCGATAAAACAAATTCAAAAATGGTATGTATTCTCAAAATACACTGATTAGATTCCACTGACCTCTTCAGGATTGAATGATTGCTGAACAAAATTTCTTTTCTATTTTCTCAACAATGGCAAGCAGAAAATAAACACTTTGTTCAGTTATCATTCATTTCCGAAGAGATTATCATTATGGCTATTTCAGTATTATAGTTTATTTCCGTTGAATTTTTTTTATTAATACGTTTTTTGTAGTCGAATAATCCAAGCCTCGTACATGAAATAGTGAAAAGCCAGTTGACAACCATCGAAGCCCAACAAAAGATAAAACATCCTGGGCACAACATTGTTACACGGCCCATGATTATGGAGTTGATCAAACGTCTTGAAAAAATATATGATTTCCAATTAGTGAGTACAACTGCGTGACAAGTATTTATTCATTAGCAAAGTTATGTTTGTTTTAAGGCTGAACCTGAAATTGAAGTTACACGTATTACAGGCGTAGCTGCTGGAGGTCATCATGAACCATTAGCTCGCTCGGTCATTCAAATGGTAGACATATGCTCACGAGTAGAATTTTTCACTTACAAATGGTAAAGAAATATATACTGTTTGATATTTTAGATCAAAGAAATAGAAGCAGGTATATTAAACTACATTCATCAATAGTTCGCTTTAATATTTTGGCGCAATCATGATTATGGTTTTTGGTATTCAATGATATTATCCATTTTGATTGTTTGGATTATAACTCTTTGTCTCGATTTTGTTGATTTCTGTTTTTTTGTCTATCTTCTTAGCTATTGATGTAAAACAATACATTGATAAGAAATTAACTAGATAAGGAAGTCGTTTTATTTTGAAAAATCAAAGAAAAAATATTCATTTAATATCGATAAGAAGAACAAACTATCTTAAGGAAAAGGCGAGGGTGAAAGTATGATGCAAATCTCGATGAATTTCTGAATCATTACAAATGAATTATATATTGGAGAGTATATTTTTAAAAAGTATAGTCTATATCACCAATTGTATGTAAAGGATTAGCAAGCAAAAGAAACTGAAATATTATTGTATAAATAATCGATAGACGATCATCTGTGATACGATTTACTAGGCAAAGCTATATGATTAGATTGTTAGAAGATATGTATCCTGTATTCTTATGCTTGTATATTAATAGAAAATGACAAGAAAAATATCTGGAGAAGTTCGAATGACAAATGTATTCGATAATTTTTGACTGAATTATCTATTGAAAAGAATATCAATTATGTTCTGTGTTCTCAAGGAAAAGATCTTATTCGAGTTTTCTAATTAGAATGAAACTAAGACTCTCTCGTCTTTTCTCCTACTCAAATTAGCGTATTAACTCATTTTGTATATTTAAAACTTAATCTCAAAGGATAGAATGCTTAAAAATAGGTTTGTTCTTCTAACACAACGAGTGTAAACGTGATAAAGTATCAATAAAAAATTATCAAAGACAAAAAAAGCAATTTTCTGATTAATTCAATGTAAACAAAGGTAAAATCATAACAGAGAACATAACTTGAAGGAAAAAGTACAACCAGTATCGTGCATGTTCCTCGTTTTGTATTCTCGGGAAAAAAAAGAATAATATTTCTCCTTCTTCCAATGATTACTTTAAAAAGTATATCGTAAGAAAATCTCGGAATAAACAAACATCATTAACGTTAAGTGATTGTCGAGAATAAATTCGCATCGACATCATTAAATACCAAAGTGAATCTTTAGTAAAACAGCGACAGAGAAAAAAAGACTTCGATTGAGTTTGTTTTTAACTAATTAACCTTTTCTTTTCTCTCGTTTTTTTTTGTTCGCCATCCGAACCGATCGATGATTTTCGTCGTTCATTTTCTGATTGACTTGCGAAAGAGAAAGAGAAAAGTGAAGTACATTGTTTAGTCGCGAATATGAGGCTTTTTTCGATGTGAAGAACATCTCGAAAATAATTTATCTTCTTGGAAAATATTTCTCTGAGTATATTCTTATCTTGTTCTAAACGAGAATCAATTATTTTTCAAATTGAAAATAAATATCTCTCGATAAAACAAAATCAAAGAAAAAACAGAGAAAAGAAAAGCTTTGTGTGTGTTAATCGTTTGCATAAATTCATTATTCATAAATCCCCTAACCAAAAATCACTCCGAACTAATTTGGTTTCTGTTAGTTTGTGTGTTTTGATTACTGTGAATGTTTTTTAGTTTGTTTTGCGTCTTTATATTATAAGCGTCGCATAACGCCATGACAGACAAAATAGACAGACATTGATCAAGAACAAAAAACGATGCACACATCGAAATATATAAAGAAAAGAAAAAGAAAAAAAGAAGAAGAAGAAAAAAAAAGATATTTGTGTGAATAAAAGAAACTAATGGCAATCATCCACACGTTCATCCATCCGATTTATCGATGCAACGAGACGATTGAGTGTGCGTTTTGAACAAAATAGATAAGAAAGAAAATCGAAAAGAGAAAGAGAGATTTAAGACAGAAAATGAGAATATAAACGAGGCATAATTGTTATTTTATTTCGACGTCATCATTGTTACGAATTCTAAATTTCGAAAATAAAATTCAACGAAAAATCGTTTTTCTTTCTTCGAAATTTACCTTCGTAATTAACTTGTCCGTCTAAAACCGAGCAAAAATAAAAGAAAATAAATAACAAATTTGAGAAAAACAAACCTCCATCGATATCTGCTTCTCGAATCATCTCATCAACTTCTTCATCGGTGAGTTTTTCACCTAAGTTTGTCATGACATGACTTAAAAAAACGACAAAAAAGAATTGTTAACCGAATGCAAAATATTTGAGAAATTCTGTTTGAAATTTACCGAAGTTCGGCAGCTGATATAAATCCGTTGCCGTCCTTGTCAAAGACACGGAATGCTTCGCGAATTTCTTCTTCCGAATCGGTATCCTTCATTTTACGCGCCATCATTGTTAAAAATTCCGGAAAATCAATTGTTCCATTACCTTGCAAAGAAAAGAACGAATCAAAATCCAAAACGCAAAAACAACATTAACCAGATGAAATGTCGATTTCATTGATTAAACCGACTCCTTACCATCCGCATCGACTTCATTGATCATATCTTGTAATTCAGCTTCGGTGGGATTTTGACCAAGACTACGCATCACCGTACCTATTCACCCCAAAACAATTCACTTTCACCAATCAAAATCAAGAGAAAACGTTCCGTAGTTACCCAATTCTTTTGTGGTAATTGTTCCATCACCATCTTTGTCGAATAGAGAAAAAGCTTCTTTGAATTCAGCTATCTGCTCTTCGGTTAATTGATCAGCCTAACAAAAGAAAAAACAAAATAACATTCAAAGTTCATATTAAGTTAATCGAAGAACACATCAACAAGATCTTGTTGTCGTCGATGATCGTCTAGTCGTTGTTAGGCGACAACAACAATCGGATGTGTGTTGTTGTATATGTTCTTCCGAGGTCCCTATCTGTCAATACACACCCGTATAATCAATTAAGATGCGCGCGCGCATCATCATCTTTAAAAGAAAGGGCGAGAGAGAGAGAGAGAGAGAGACAATTTCAACCTCTTCGGTCTGTATATCTATGTGTGTGTCACAATCAGTTGGCGCCCAAGAAATCGTCTTAATACACGCGAACACGCAATGATTTCGGACCGAAATTAACAAGGCAAAAGAAGAAGAAGAAGGAAAATCTGAAATATTTTTTGTTTTGATCGGATGATTAAACAAGGACAAATATTCTGTTGATATGTCATCGATCAATGTATTTCGATTTCGATGACTCTATCATGATTTATAGCTGAAGTATTGATTTGTGAGCATTTATCTCATGGATGGTTAACTAAAAACGATTTCATTCGAGTAAATCTTAGTCTTTAGATTTATGATGATAAGAAAAAAAATTCATTTATTTATGACATGAACATATTTTCTTGTTGTTGTTCGTCTATCTAATTATTGATTTTCCTAGAAAGAAAACACAAAAACGGGCGACTAGTCGTTGATGAATTTTAATGGCGTAATTTTATTTCCGTTTTTTGACAGATTGAATATTTAAAAAGAAAATCAAATCGGCATTTTCTTTTTCTTCTTCTTCTTCTTCGTTTAAATTTTTATACTTCGGGATTTTATGACATTGACTTTTCAACATGCATAAAAGAAAAAAATCTAGTAAACACTTATTTCAAACTTCAAGTACAAAAACTAGTATTGATAGTCAAATAAAGCGAAGATGAACATTGTTACTACTTAGTTATGTTCATTAGAATAGAGAGAAGAAAAAAAACGTATTTCCGTTGTAATTCTATTTTGTCGTACTCACCATTATAAATGTGATTGGAATTGAATTTGTCCTAGAGTTTCACGTCTGTGTTAAATGTATAAATTAACTTGATTTTCAACGTTCAAATGTCGACAAATTGTACACAAATATTATGATAAAACCGCCTCGTTGTTGTTATTCTTGTCTTTTTCTTGTTCAACACCGGGGTTTAGATTTCAATGTAATGTCGTTCACTCGTAGATAGACACGGAGCGTTTATATGCGTGTGTGTGTGTTTGCGTATGAGTGAGAAAGAGCGAAAGAGAGAGAGAGAGAGAAGAGTAGTCCGATTCGGCACGGACGCAATACACGGCAACACAAGGCAATAAGAGTAGAAGCAACAACTTATCTTTCTTGTAGCGCGACGGCAGTAAGAGTATTTTCTATGATGGTAACGACGACAACGACGACTATTGCTTGTCCGTGATATAAAATATAGAGAAAAAAAAATAGAATAAAAAGAAAGAATAAGAGATTTTTGAAAAGAGGAAAAAAAACGACAGAACACGTTGTAATGCCCAGCTAGCACAAAAAAGCAAAAGTAGAAGAAAATCAATTTTCTTTTTCTCTCTTTTTTTTCTTCTTTCTCGGTTTTGTAGAAGAAGAAGAAGAAGAAGAAGAAGAAGAAGAAGCGAAGTATGTTCATTATTTTCTTCGTTCTTGCTTTCTCTTTCCTGCGACGAGTAATACTCCAGCTAGAGCAAAAGAATATAATGTCGTTTTCAGCTTATAAGTAAATGCAAAGCAATGCAATGATGATTGTATTCTCCGAGCATAGAAATAGAACGAAGCAAAAGAAGAATGTTAGGATACAATAAGAGACACGATGCACGCCTTGCATAAAAATATGCATAATTGTACGAGGTTATTTCGTTCTTTTTCTTTCTTTCTTCTTTTTCTTCTTCTTTCTATTTGACAAAAACCGTCGTTCTTTGTGTTTTTTTCTTCTTCTTCTTTTTCTCTATTTGTTTCATCATTGTCGTTGTCGTCGTCGTCGACAGAAAGAATCCTGTTACAGTATACAATGCCTTGACAACAATGCTATATGTGTCTCCGTATATCTTCTTTTGTTACCTTGTTCGAGACGATATTATCTCGCCCCAAAAAGAAAAAAAACATTTTCTTTTTTTGACCATTTATTGATCTTCTTCGTTTTTTTTTCTCTCTCTCTCTCTCACTAACTATGCGCAGTTGTTTATCAACTTGCATGTTTAAATTTGATTATATCATATTTCAAAAACAAAAAAAAAATGAAGGACGAAGAAGAAGAAGAAAGTAGAAAATGATAATTCATTCGTAACTCAAGAGACTCACTTATTAAACTAGACGAACAAATGAACGACAAAAGCGATCTTAAAACAAGAAAAACAAAAGGATATATCTATGTTCACCTGGGAAACATAAGGCAAAAAAAAATGAGAATTCCTAATTATAGGATGGCAATACGTGAAGAAATAGCCGAGACGTTTTGGAGACGACGTCAAGTTTCAAATAGTGTCATCTAAATTTCAACGGATGATCAACTCCGTTTTCCTCATTAATAAACTGAATAACGATCTATTAAATCAAGCAATGAGCATTTCTTTACTCGAACAAATCTTTAGATTTTCAACATTGTCGATAATGATAAACGTTAGTAAATCCAACAATCCTTTCTTGCAGAAAATCTTTTTGATAGAAAAAGAAGAAAAACTCGATATTAAGATGCTTCTTTTCTATCACATAATCAGTCAAATACGATCTGTTCGTTGAAAAAAAAATGAGACGACGGAAAGATTTAGTATATCGAGCCAATTTCAATTGAGAGATAGTCTGTCATTTCTTGGCTATCGGCATCTTAGATTCAACTACCGATCAATTATAGATTTCCTGGTTAGCTCGAGCGTGTGTCCCCGCTTTTTTTCTGCGCTTTTTGTGTTATTTGATGAAACGTTCATTCTTTTGCATTTTTTCTCGGTCTCAAGGGTAATAAGACATCGTTGTCGTTTCTCTCGGACTGCGTTTTAGAATGACAATTTTTTGACATTTGCTGGATAAGCTTTCTCGTTTGCAATGCTTGATGTCAAAAACGCATTTGGACTTCGTTCGTTATTTGAGAATAAGAGCTGTTGTTCACGAGAGAGAAAAAAAAATGACGACGAAAAAATTGTCAAGAATAACAACAAGAGCACGTCCACAATGATGATGATGATGTTGATGATAGTGATAATGATGATCAATCGTGTTTGTTCCGGAATAGCACCCGAATCAAACTGAATAGTACATTCACTGTTGAGAATTTTGACTAAGAAAAAAATAAATAAATGCATGTCCGGACATACAGACAAAACCATTATTTCTAAACGCAATTACTCAAATAGACTTCATTCTTTCGACAAATATATTAAATAAATACAATCGATTGACATTCGAACATAAAGATTTGTTTTCATTTGTTTTGTTTTGTGCGCGTATGTCAATGTATAACCGTTGGAAATTAACTGAGAACGTATTGATTTCTTTTTTTTTGTCTTTTAGGACAAATAAATAAAATAAATATACATTTAATATTGGTAAAAGATACATTTCTATTAATTCATCACAAATATTTTTATTTGAATAAAATCAGCAAATGACTTTTATTTCAATGCAAATATTTCAAACTAAAACCCACGTCAATTTAGTATTAATAAGACTTTTTTCTTCTTCAAAATTTAATTTTCTAATTCTTCAACTAAGAAGATTTCAATTTTAACATTGCATTGATAAAAATAAATTAGTTTTTCCACACAATTCCATCTCGTAATAGAAGAAACCTTCTTCGAATGTCGTTTAAATAAGAACATGTTTGGAATTCTGTCAAGAGACAAAATGAAATATTTTAATATTCATTTATCCATCTCGATGCTCAAACAACATAGGGGAAACCTCATGTTTGTTTCTTTTATTTCGAATGCAAAGAATTAAGATAAAACGGTTGTTTAATTTGATAGGAATTTACAATTGAATAAATTTATTAGATAAATTCAATTTGAGACATAGAAAATCTAAATCTTAATTTGATTTCGATTAATGAATAGCCCAAAGATAAAAATCGAATTAGTCTCCTTCCATAACAAGAGAAAACATTCCTTCGAAAAATTTTCAATACTTACAAATCATCATTTTTTTAATGATAAAGAATATTTCTCAAGTGAATTTATCCGTAGAGAATAGAAATCCGATTCATTTACGAATATTTATAAGCAAAACACAAGTTTTTTTTTCTTTCGATGAATCATTTGAGATCAAAGGTAAATGCGAATAATACGCACATTTATTATTTGTTCTCGTTGGGAACATTTGAGTGACTCGTTGGTGTAGGTCGATGATCGATAGTCAAATGATAATGATCGGTGAAATGGAAGATTCGATGTAATGATTCGAATAGAATTCAAATCGGAAATCAATTGAAAATATACTTATTTATTTATTTATTTCATCGGAACTAATCTTTCTCATGATTTCTTTTTTGTTTTTGATTAATACTAAATTCAAAGTCCGTGTGAATTACATTCAAAGATAATGAAAAATACCATTTTTAGCAACGAGTGAAAGAGAGAAAGAAAAAAATCTCGAGCGTATTTACTTTGGAAATTTGATAAGAGAATCTTTTGTTGAAATGATAAACAAGATTATCTCGTTTTTTTTTCGTTTAAATATAAATAGACAGCTGAAAAATCTATTTGTTAAAAGTAACTCAGAGAAAAATGGTCGCAACACCGATTATAATGGCGTATTTCACTGCATGGTCGATCTATGCACGTTCGTATTTCGTTGCTGATATCGATGGAGGCAAATTAACACATATTAATTATGCTTTTGCTAATGTTGGCTCGGATTTAACGATGGTTCTCGGAGATTCATGGGCTGATGTTGAAAAAGCATTTCCCGGTGATAAATGGGATCAACCATTGAAAGGCAATTTCAATCAATTATTAAAACTCAAAGAGAAATATCCACATTTGAAAACATTGATTTCTGTTGGTGGATGGGTAAATTCATCATTCGTATTGATTGATTGATATCGAATTTATCTTTAGACATGGTCAGGCAAATTCTCTGATGTTGCTTTTACTGATGAGAGTCGTGTGAAATTCGCTCGATCAGCTGTTGATTTCGTTCAAAAATACGGTTTCGATGGTGTTGATATCGATTGGTATAAAATATTGAAGAAATGATTTGTTGTTTTTTATCTTGATTTGATTTAATTTTGAAACAGGGAATATCCTGTTTCAGGTGGTCTACCAGGAAATGTTCATCGACCCGAAGATAAACAAAATTTCGTTCTTTTACTTCAACAACTTCGTCAACAACTCGATGCTGCCGGTCAAGCAACCAATAAAACATATTTAGTAACAGCTGCGTAAGTCAAAAACGACTTAAATCGATCGATTTTTCTTCATATTCGTTTTTGTTTTTCGGTGAATTAAGAACTGGTGCTGGTACGGAACGTCTCGGTGATTTAGATATGGTTGGTATGTCGAAATATCTCGATTGGTTCAACGTCATGACTTATGATTTTCATGGTAAATACTTTTTCTGTTTGATTTATTCATGTCGGAGAATTAATTCGAATATTTTGATTGATAATAGGTGGTTGGGAAACACAAACTGGTCACAATACACCAGTGTATAAAAATGATAATGAAAATACAACTGACGTTGCGCCATCATTTATCAAATCGAGATACAATGTCAATGCAGCTATTCAAGGATATATTGCGGGTGGTGCACCGAAAAATAAATTAGTTATGGGCTTAGCGGCATATGGACACGGTTGGCAAGGTAAAATATCGATTAATTATATTTTGTTCGAATTTGATTTTGTTTCGATAAAATAAAGGAGTGACAAGTACGGCTATGAATGGATTTTCTCAGCCAGCATCAAGTCAACTTCCACCGGGCACTTGGGAAAATGGAATTTATGATTATGATGATTTGAAAAAGAACTATCTTCCGACATATACACGTTATTGGGATGATCAATCCAAAGTTCCATTTCTTTACAATGCACCAAAAGGAATGTGGATCAGTTACGATGATCTTCAATCGAATACAGTTAAAAACAATTACATTATACAACAACAATTAGGTGGTGGTATGTTTTGGGAATTAAGTGGTGATCGAAGTGCTGAATTAATTGGAAATACATATTCACAATTAAATGGAGGTAAAACGCCACCAACACCTGCATCGACAACCACACCTTCAGGCAGTACAACAACAACAACAGCTTCGGGAAGTACAACAACAACACCTTCGGGAAGTACGACAACAGGTGGAAGTACATCACCAACGACAAGTGGAGATATTCCTGCGTGGACTGTTAATAAAGCTTACAATGTTGGTGATCGAGTTACTTATAATGGTCAAATTTATGAATGTATTGAAGCACATACATCACAAGCTGATTGGACACCGGATACTACTCCTTCGCTATGGAAACGTATTTCTTTTTAATTAATTTTATATATTTTTTTAAGATAAAAAGTATTTTTTTCGAATGTGAGATAATAAACTGATTACATTTTTCAAAAAAAAAAGAATCATACTTAACAGTACTTTGATAAGAGCTGAGTGTCAACATTACCTTATCAAAAAAAACGAAATGTGTTATTATTGTTCAATGTTAAAATGAAATCATAGCTAAGAATGGAGATTTATTTGTTTTTGTTCGCAAGAATAAATTTAACATCTAACAAGAAATACACACACACACATACACAATTAACTAGAGAATTCAGAAGACGAAAATACATAGAAATACTAATGTACAGAGACAAAAAAATGGTTAAATTAGTTAATTGATTATCTTGTTTCTTTTGTTTTTTTCACATACGAAATCGTCTAAAAACAAAGAATTTGTCAAATCAAAACACAAATACAATGACTAACTTCGGTGCTACAGCTGGACCTTGTCGAAGAGAAGGTGAAATTGTATTTGTCTACAAAAAACAAACTCAATTCGAAATGAAAATTTTGATAAGAAATCGAAATTTACCATTTGCAAAACTCTTTCTTCACTTTGACATCGTTTATGTAAAACTAAAGGATCGGGTGGCGATGTACATGTTAATCGTTCGACATCATTAAAAATCACATTAACTCCACCGGTACCCGATGGAATGACATCACCTTTGACGAAATCTGTAACAATTTCTCCTTGTGCATCGAGATTTTGATGAGTCAAAACATATTTCGTCGTTCGAGCGATATCATCTTTCGCTGGAACATGTTGTCGGCTGACTTTCTTAGCAAATTTCGGTTGAAGAAGTGTTTCTATTTGTTCAAAATCGATTCAAATGAAGCAAAGAAAAACAAGAAAAACTGCAAACCTGTTTGAACAGTTCCTTGTGGTCGATGTTCCAACCAAATTTCCGAGAACGATCTCGATCGTCGATGTTGTTGTCTCGGATGTCCAACAACGATATTTCCATTGTCGATATTCATAAGTTCGACATTGGGTGTCGTCGATTGTTGTGGACTGTTGACATTCATCGTCGGTGTTTTACAATTCTGTGAAATGATCATTTCAACACGATGATACTGTTGTTGATTTTGGTAAACATGTTCGTTCGATTGTTGTTCGTTTGTCGTGAGATTTGAAACAGCCATTGATCGAATGATATTCAATTTGTCATCGTGTTGTCGTTCGAGTTCACGCATTCGAATTTCTTTATTTTTGATTTCGTTGATCTGAATTCCAAAGAAATACAAAAAAAAACAGGATTTTCGATAAAACTAAAATTGAACAAGTTACGTATTGTTGTTCGATTTCGTTTAATTTGATTTTTAATTTATTATCGAAATCATTTTTATCTTTTCTTCGTTCGACTTTCAAACATTTAATTTCGTTGATTTTCTCATCGATTTGTGTTTTTAAAGTTTTATTTTCTCGTTCGATTTGATTCGTTGTTTTATACAAATCATTTTGTGATTTTTCTAATAATTTAATTCTCGTTTGTAAATGTCGAATTGTTTTCGTTTGTTGATCATTTTCTTTGTTCAATTCATTTTGATCGGACATTGTCGAGTCATAATCAGAAATCATTTCCAATGTAAACTTACGTAAATAGTCTTGTTGTTCTTGAATTAACTATTTTGTTTCAATAAAAAATTTGCAAAAAAACGACAAAAGATGAAAATTATTTTTTACGAGATTTAATCGATGTCGTTCATCGAGACGTCGTCGTAGATGCTCTTGGAGAATTGAAATTGTTTCTTCGTCGCCAACTCCATCGACTAGCGAATATTCAAATGGTGGAAACGGTGTGATTAATGCTTGAGCACTGAAAATCAATCGATTATTCGAAGAAAACGATGTTTTCTGTTTTATCAAACTTGAATTCAGTGAAAATAACTGGTTGAGTAGTTGGTGTTTGTTGTTGTTGTTGATTGTCGATTTCACGTAGAACCGGAACACGATTTAATTTCGGTGGAACAGGCGGCGGTGGTGGAAGTGAACGTGGAACCATGACATCTTTGGTTAGTTCACCGAATTTGAGAGCATGCTGAAGAGAAAACGAGATTGATTTGGAGTTTTATAAAATCGATTTACTTGAATTTCTTCGTAACCATCAGCAGTTGGATTCACACAAAGAATCATTCGTAATCGACCTTCTCCATCGAAGAAACTCTTGAAAAATGAGGTTAATTTCGATTCACGATATGGAACCATCTATTCGCAAAAAAAGAATAATACATTTTTTGTCTGATGAATTCAAAATCGAACTTTGCTGGTCCCTTGTGATTGATTTTCACGTAATGTTTCGAAACATTGTCGAAGAACCATTAGTGAAGAATTAATATTTCCTTCAATAGAAAAAAAAGCACTCCAATTCATTCGAATGAAAATCGTTTTTCCAAATTCTACCCGCTTCTTTAACTCGTTCGCCAACAGTTTTTGCTCGATTAACACGTTCACTTCCAGCTAAATCAACTAAATGAATCGTACTAATTGTCAGATCATCTTTAGTCTAAAATATTTTCGATTAAACTCAAAATCTTTTCTCTTTCTCAAACGAACAAGTGATGTCGGTGGAATGTCGTTATTAAATTGAACAAGACGCATTGAAAGAACACTATGCGATCGACTTGATTCAGTATTCAATTGAGTATGAGCAATACGACGTCGTTTTAAACCCATATTCAGCAAATCAATAGCTTCTTCACTGGTTCGTATTTCGATTTCTTTGACATCTCGGATATAAGGTCGACCACGATTATCTTCTCGCAATTGTTTCGATTGTGGAGCTTTATTAAGAATATCATCATCGAACAGATCGTAAATATAATTATTATAAATTTCAACAAATGTAATAAAGACAAAATATGAACAATTTTCATTTAATTCGGGATTAAAAACGGTTGTTCGATCTAAAGTTCGAGTCCCACTGGATTCTGTTGCTTTAGCACGTTGTAGTTTTGACATTTGATTTTCTCTTCGTTGTCGTTCGAGTAAAATCTCTGATTCACTTTGAATTTCATAACTATTCTGTCGATCAGAACGAAGCAACTAAAACAAAGACAATTCTTTTCTTCTTTTGTTTTCCAACGAAATAAAACGAACGTATTTCTTGCCGAGATACGGTCCCACTGAATTGAAAATCACATCAAACGATCGTGGAATTAAACCTGGATTATTCAAAGGACCCATCATTGTGTAAGTCTTTCCTGAACCAGTTATTCCATATGTAAATAAAACGCCTACGAACAATCCGATTTCGAAGTATTTCAAAGAAAGAGAAACGTACTGCTTTTGCCTTGAATAAATTCGTCGAGTAAAGGCAATGCTAGTTCTTTGAATGCAGCTGATTGAGAAATGTTATCGGTTAAAATATGACTAAATTCGTAATGAGACTAAATCAAACGATAATGAGAGAATGTCTATTGACGGTCAATGAAAGTTTTACTTCTCGAATTTGACCATTTTTTGAATTCTATACAAAGAAAAAACATCGAATTAACATTGAAAAAGAGGCAATGTTTGATTTGTAAACCTCGGAAGACAAAAGAGTCAATTCAGTGGAACTCGACACTTTGATACATGACGATGAATTATCTAATTGTTGATCATTATTATTTTCTTTAGGTGGTCGCAATCGACAAAAGACCTTAAAGAAAGCAAAAACGCGAGTTATTTGAATTCGAATTGTTCATGATGTACTTCGACGGGACAACCACCGCCATTGGCAAGTAAATCACGCGAGCCAAGCTGTGTTTTCTTCATTGATATGTTTGATTATATTTGAATGAATCAAATAACAATTTATATATAGTCGAAGAAAGAACTAACTTCGTCTTCTGTGGTTGTTCGAAGTATATTCTAATATTTATTGGTTAGTTCATTCCCGTCGTCTTTTGTAAAAAAAACAAAACGAAGATGTCGTGTTATATTGATTTTGAAATCAAATTTTTCTACTACGAATAAAATTTCAGCATGTAATTCTTTCACAATCAAAGAACAATCTTTGCAATACTGTTGTCGTTGTTGTTGTTGAGCTCTGGTTAAGAGATGATGAAGACTTGGCCTTCAAATCGTGAGCCTTATCACGGTGATATTGTTCAAGGTCGATTAGGAAATTGTTTTCTCATCGCTTCACTTCAAGCATTAGCTTCATGTCAATCACAACTACTGAAATCGATTGTTTCCTCATCATCGACTTGTTTCTTCTATCGACGAGGTGAACAAATAGAAGTTCCAGTGATCTTAGAACCAATAACCGAAGAATATCAATACTGTCGTTCGACTGTCGACGATGTTCAATGGCCTTATATGATTGAACAAGCTTATGCCAAGTTTTATGGAGGTCGATTTGAGAACTTAATTGGCGGAAATACGTCAGAAGCGTTGTATGATTTAGTAGGAAAACCAGTTGAAGAATTTGAAATCAATGATAAAAGCGATGTTTGGGAGAGAATTCAACAAGGTTTAACTGAACGAACTGTTTTAGTTACATGTGGTGCTGTTAATACGAATACAGTCGAACCGACTTGTACAGCAAATGGTTTGTTTGTTAATCATGCTTATTCGATTCTATCGACTTTTTTCGATCGACAATCACGAGAAAAATATGTTCTCATACATAATCCTCAAGGAATCAATCATCTATTGAAAGAAAATACTCGCGTACGAGAAGCATTCTTTGCTCTACATAGTAAAAATCATCCACTATGGGCGAATACAACAGGTACTCAACTAGTTTCATGGTCGGAATTGAAAAAATCATGCAATCGTATTCAAATATGTTATCTCAATGTTGAATCTCGTCAAATTCTTTTCAATAATTGGTCAACAATCACCAGTGGTGGTTGTACAAATTTTGCTACATTCTATCGAAATCCATTTATTCTTCTTTCGCCATCACATTTAAAGAAAACAATCTTCATTCTTGGTCATACAATTGATCAACGACAAGAACGAACTGTTACAGATGTTAAATTGAATTACGAACAAATCGGTATAACTATTGTTGAGCTAAAATCTCATTCGATATCGACACATGACAATTATGAAATTGTTTGTCAATCGAAATTTTGGAATAAACGTGAAGTCGCACTTCCGCTCGATATTCTGCCTAAACAAGGACAAAAATATGCAATTGTTCTATCGAGTTATTATCCTAATGTGAACACAACATTTTGGTTGCAAATATTTTCGAAACAAATTCTACCAAATGTCGAAATATGTCATTGGACGAGTTTATTCCATCAACCGGTTCAAACGATTCGAGGCGAATGGCATCGAGGAAATGCAGGTGGCAAACGAACGAAACCGGTTCAATTGAAATTCTATGAAAATCCTGCGTATCTTTTAACTCTTTCAAATAATAGTTCAGTTCGATTAATTCTCCATCAACTGTTTGATACTGAGATTCCTCTTGCTCAATATCATCCAACTGGAATTTATGTTCTTTCGACGACATTCGATGCAGAAATCGATTTTATTCGAGCGAGATCTGTTTCTCGATTAGTTCAGTTGAAGGCTGACGAAGAATATTACGTGATTCCAACATGTTTTCAAGCGAATTCATTGGGAAAATTTGAACTTAATGTTCTATGTGATGTTCCATTTGTACTCGATTCAATCGAAAGAAAATTTCCAATTCCACCACCACCACCGAAACCAGAAAACAAACCAAATTCAACAATAAAAGCCAAAAGAGCACCACCAAAAAAAGGCAATCTATCTCTTGCTGCTGCTCGGGTATCGAATTTAGCCGATGAATATACGACACTTGATGTGACTGACACTGACTAAACTTTTTTAAAAATTTTTTGATGATCTTTTCACATATAATCAAGAAAACTGTGTAATAATCGACAACGAACAATGTCAATTTCTCTTTCAAAAATTGTGCTCCTCAATAGATTACTAAAGAAAATATGAAACTTTAAAAAAAAAGGTATTGGTTGCACCTTGCTGAATCAAGCATTTCTTATCAATGCACTTTATCTATATTTGCTTCTGCTAACATTTCATAAAATAAAATGATGATGAAACAAACACTGTCACTGACATAACATTCATCTTTCATCACTTCTACTGTCACAAAATATTAGTCTTTCAATAATAACAATTATCCACTCAACTTTCATATTAGCTATCATTTTAGATAAAATTTACCAACATTAATCACACCAATAATGTCAATATCCCTCCATACATTACCAGTGGACTTAGTATATAGAATATTCGATCACCTGAGTGAAACAGAATTAATTCTCTCTGTTAGCAATATCTGTCAACGATTAAATGCAATTCAAAACTCTTACCCACGATTTCGAGTAAGTTACTAAGACTATTAATCTGCTATACTACATCCAATATCTCTCATACCGTTAATTATATCTTATTCCATAATCACACGACCATTATTGCATTCAAAGCTTATTGTTCTAATTTAACACAATATTTCCATAGACACTTACACAACTTGACCTTCGCTATAGAACTATTATAGATGACGATGCTAAACATCTTGGTCTAGTCTTACAACACAACACAGTAAATTCACACTTACTCTTTCATTTATATAAAACGTAACCACCCTATCGTTTCATAGACGCTTACAAAACTCGATCTTAGCCATTGTCAGATTGGAAATCGAATTGCCCAACAATATGGTCGAGTCTTACAACGGAATAAAGTAAATTCACACCTACTCTTTCATCTATATTAAACAAAACCGTCATATCTCTTCATAGACACTTA
>ERZ778027.3249-NODE-3249-length-16914-cov-12.472922_pt1 | contig 16914 bp, 16 predicted proteins | sample MGYA00375757_ERZ778027 | MGnify/ENA primary metagenome ERZ778027 (study PRJEB29350, sample SAMN05389817) | bioreactor metagenome | isolation source: Ammonium sulfate bioreactor | place: South Africa: University of Cape Town | collected 2014-02-18 ... | reverse complement strand
TACAAGTAAGTTCTTCTACGTTTTACATTGATTGAAAGAAATATTGAATGTATATATAGAATAAATCAGTTTTATCTGCATTAGTTATGCCTCATTTTGATTTATTTGAAAAATCAATTAAGATTCTATCCAATGATGAACTTCATCATATTAATTATCAAATTCATCCAGGTTTTACACCAAATCAAGAAGAATTCATTCGAAATTCTTTGAAAATCATTGCTAATCGATTGTTTAACGAAAATATTCTTGAAAATATGTATCGCATCTGTGGAAATTCAGCACAATTTCTTGGGCCCAAAGTTTGGTCTCGATCTCAATTAGCTAACAACGGAAATTATCATGGTTCACACGATTTACTTCGTTTTCAATTGAAATGTCTTGGAACGAGTTTATTTCCTGTTATTCATTTGTATCCATTCGACGAACAAACGGATACACAAGCAGAAGGCACTGTTGGATGTATATCTTGTATTTCTCACCCAACCGCATTTTCTATTCAAGGACAATTTCATATAAAACTCAATCGACATCATCTCGATCTATCCAATAATCAAACTCGTCAACATGTCGTTTACTTAGCTGCTGTTATTGTTCATGAAATGTTACACAATCTCGGACATAAACATAAAAATAACGATGATGAACTTTGGCAAATCAATGTTTTTGAACAATGTTTTTTGACTAATGGAAATTATTCTTTATGACAATTAATTAATAAAATAATTCACGAAAAAGAAATCCTCATTCTTTTTTTTTAAAAACAAACAATTCGAGATAGTTGATTTTGAATTGCAGCTAATTAAATCAATGATAAAGACAAATGTTTAACATTGGGAAATAAATGTAAAAAAAACATTATTGTTCGAAATACTTTCTTGGAAGAAATTTTACTTGAACAGTTGTCATATTATTCAATTGAACTTAAATACTCAAGGATTATCAGTTCATATTTGTGTATTATTTTATTTAATATCATTGAAATGGAAGAGTATAAAAAGAATTTTTGTTTTCGAATATTTAAACAAGAGAAATTCAACGATAAAACATTTACTGACGAAGAAAATTCTTGTAGAAAATAAACAATTGATGGAAAACATTTAGTTATATTGTAACATGTTGATAATATTAAATAAATGTGTGTTAATTGAATAGATATATAATTGATAGAAATAAAAGGTTCTCTCATGACTGTAGCTCGAACATTTCAATATTTCCAAAGAATTGTTTACAAAAACATTTTTGAGAAGTGTTTGTTGATGAAATATATGTTGATAAACAAAGTTCTCAGAAGCAGATTTCAATTCTTGAATTTTAAATGAACAAAGTTTTGAGAATTGTTTTGATTTTGATAGCATACGGACAACGAATGATCAAACTTTTTAAATTATGGAAATACTTCGATGGAAATGATAAATCAATTCAATTGGAAAACGATCTAACCAAACACTTTTAACGTTTTTTGTTGCTCTATTACCCATTGACTTTAAAAATCTATGACACATTTTTATAAGATTAAATAATATCAAAGATAAAGAAAAAGTATCATAGAAAAAAATTTCTTCTTCATACATTTACTTGATAAAAACAATGAATTCGTTTTACTTGTCGAGTAAAATCATATTTTTACTTTTTTTAATCGTCAAAAGTGAAAATGTTGGACTTAAAACTCAACTAGGAACAATTTATGGTCGACAAACACAAAGTTCAATTGAATATCTTGGGTAAAAACTCGTAAGAATTGATTGTTATTCGTTTTTTTATTATCTATTTCATTAGAATTCAATATGCCAAAGTCATTCGATGGAAACCACCGATTGATCTTGCCGATGAAATGTTTGTCAATGGTTCATTGGATGCAACATCATTTGGCCCATGTTGTCCTCAACCTAAAGGAGACATTTATCTTCCATCACAAGATGAACAATGTCTTTATTTGAATATCTACAAACCAATTCAATCATCATCTCAACAAAATTCACTATTACCAGTCTTTGTTTGGATTCATGGTGGTGCACATGAAATTGGTTGTTCATCTCAAAGTATTCCATTGATTTACAATGGAACAAATATGATTGCACATTCACCAGCAGATCAACCAGTCATTATTGTTACAATTAATTATCGTTTAGGTGTACTTGCAGATATGTTTTTAGAAGAATTGATTGAAGAAGATCCTCAATGGCCAACAGCTGGTAATTATATGTATTTAGATATGCTTTCAGCTTTACGATGGATTCAAAAGAATATTGGAGATTATGGTGGTGATTCTGGAAATGTAACCATATTTGGACAAAGTGCAGGAGGTCTATCTGTTGTTGATTTAGGTGCAGTTCGTGGATCATCAGGTCTTTATCGAACAGCAATTAGTCAATCAGGTTTAAGTTCACCTGGGACATATACATCGTATTATAATACAAAAGATGCTTTGAATGTTTCAACAATTATTGTTCAACAATTAAATTGTTCAAATGAATCGAAAGAAAAAGTTCTTGAATGTCTTCGTAGTGCATCAATTGTTGATTTATATAAAATCTATGGAAATCGTTATACAAAACCAATCATTGACGATTATTTCTTTCCTTTATATCCTCCATTAGCAATTCTCAATGGAACATATAATAATATAAGTTTAATTATGGGAAATAATGATTATGATATTCCATTTTGTTTGGATAATCCCGATATGAATTATACAGGTGCCATTGATTATATAAGTCAATTCGTTGCAAAGAAATGGATTCCATCACTGATTGATCATTATAGTTTAAAGAATTGTTCATCGAATCGAAATGCAAATAGAAGTCGTTGTTGTAGTATTGTTCTTTCAATGGCAACAGATGATCTATTCGATTGTGATATTCGTCGAATATTTAATTCATTTTATTCGAAATATGGTTCGAAATCGGAGAGAAATAAATTGTATTCGTATCATTTAGATTGTTATCCTCAATGTCCAAATGTAACAGAAAAAGGTATTTGTCGACATTCAGCTGAACTTCCATTCGTTTTTGGAACGATTAGTGATTTTCATTCTCAAGAATTATTTAATTGTACTTGGGATTATTCAACGAGACAATTTTCTAATGAAATTATTTCACATTGGATGAATATTGCAACAACAGGACGACCATTAAATTCATGGTCAAGTTATGATCCAATGTCACCAAGACATTTTCATATAACACCTGATCGAGGGTTTATCGATCAAATTTGGCAGAAAAATTGTTCGTTTTTTGATTTCATCGAAGCAGATGGAGTTGAGCAAAAATTTGGAAAGCAACTTTTCAAAATAAATAAATAAATAAATAAATAAACAACGAATCTTTTGATAAGAACGATAGAAGTATAATCTTTAAGAATAAACACAGAAAAGTATACGATACGTAACACATCAAATTGAGAGAATTCGTTTCGTTTTGAAATAAATGTTTAAATTAATTGTATTATTTATTTGTATGACTGTTGGTGTTACAAGTACAAATGTTAAACTTGAAACACGACAAGGTACAATCTATGGCATACAAACGAAAAATACAAATGAATTTTACGGGTAAATTTGCTGAATATCAACTAAAATCCGTATTCTGATAAATACTATTTCTAGAATTCAATATGCGAAAGTAATTCGATGGAAACCACCGATTGATCTTGCAGATGAAAAATTCCCAAATGGTATTCATAATGCAACATCATTTGGTCCATGTTGTCCACAACCACCTTCTGGAATCTATATTCCACCACAAGATGAACAATGTCTCTATTTAAATATCTTTCAACCGATTCTTCCATCGAATCATTCATTAGTACCGGTTTTTGTTTGGATTCATGGTGGTGGACATAAGATAGCTTGTTCAATTCAAGGTATTCCATTGTTATTCAATGGTTCAAATATGATTACAAATGGTCCATCGGATCAACCAGTGATTATTCTTTCAATAAACTATCGATTGGGTGTTTTTGCTGATTTATATATCGAAGAATTAGTAAATGAAGATCCCGAATGGCCAACAGCTGGTAATTATATGTATTTGGATATGTTATCAGCATTGAGATGGATCAAGACAAATATTCGAGATTATGGTGGTGATCCAAATAATATTGCAATATTTGGACAAAGTGCTGGTGGACTTTCAGTCACTGATCTTGGTGCAATTCGTGGATCATCGGGTCTTTATCATACTGCATTGAGTCAATCAGGTTTAAGTTCACCTGGTACTTATACATCCTATTATAATGTCAGTGATGCTATGACTTATTCATATAAAGTTGTTCAACGATTAAATTGTACTGACGATGACAAACAAAAAGTACTTCAATGTTTACGAAATTCATCTATTGAAAATATCTTAAATGCATATGAAGGTCGATATACACGACCAATAATTGATAATCATTTCTTTCCATTATATCCTCCATTAGCTATTCAATCAGGTAATTATAATAATATTAGTTTAATTATGGGAAATAATGATTATGAACAACAAATATGTTCAAAACAACCTGATATGAATTCTACTGTAGCTATGTCAACATTAATATCGCTCGTAGGATCTCAATGGTCGTTAGTTGCTGCTGATTATTATCATTTAAATAATTGTTCATCAGATCGTAATAGTAATAAAACTCGTTGTTGTGAAATACTTCGTATGATTACAATGGACAAAATTTTCGATTGTGATATTCAACGAATACTCAATTCTTTTTATTCGAAATCTAGTCCACAATTTTTATCTGATCGATTATTTTCGTATCATCTAAATTGTTATCCAACATGTCCACCCGTACCAAATAAAGATACATGTGAACATACATCTGAACTTCCATTTGTATTTGGAACTGTGAGTGATGTTAATTCAAAAGGACCAATTAATTGTACATGGGATGATCAAACACGAACATTTTCGAATCGAATCATTGCACATTGGATCAATGCAGCATCAACAGGTAAACCATTACCATCATGGCCAAATTATAATCCAATGACACCGAAATTTCTTCAAATCACTCCTGGACAAGATTTTTATTCTGTGCCGTGGAATCGAAATTGTTCATTTTTCGATCAAATTGAAGCAGATGGTGTTCGACAAACATTTGGAAAGATTTGATTCACTTCACTATATAGTTTTCTTTTCTTCTCTATTTGTTTATTAAAATAATAAATAGAGATAAGCAAAGAACATCTAAGATTATAAAAAGACAAGGACACATATAAAAATAACTTGCAATTTTTATTCAAACATTTTTATAGAAAAATATTTCAGATGAATAACTATTGGCAATTATCGAATATTTTATGTTTAATTCTTCTATCTGGAATATCTACAATTACAGTAGAATTACAAACAAAACAAGGTCTTATTTATGGTCAACAAACTCAAAGTTCTGTTGAATATTTAGGGTAACACAAAATTAATATTTAAATGTAAATATTGTTAAATTTTCTCTAGAATTCAATATGCTAAAGTTCAACGATGGAAACCATCCGTTGATCTTGCTTCAGAACAATTTCCAGGTGGTTCATTGGATGCAACAATATTTGGTCCATGTTGTCCTCAACCATCAAGCAGTGTTTTTATTCCAAAACAAGATGAACAATGTCTCTATCTAAATATTTATAAACCTCTTGTTGCATCGAATAATTCTCTACTACCAGTACTTGTTTGGATTCATGGTGGTGCACATTCAATTGGTTGTTCATCACAAGATATCCCTCTGTTATTCAATGGCACAAATATGATTGCCTATTCACCACCAAATCAACAAGCCATTGTCATTACAATCAATTATCGTTTAGGTGTACTTGCAGATATGTTTTTAGAAGAACTGATTGAAGAAGATCCTCAATGGCCAACAGCTGGTAATTATATGTATTTAGATATGCTTTCAGCTTTACGATGGATTCAAAAGAATATTGGAGATTATGGTGGTGATTCTGGAAATGTAACCATATTTGGACAAAGTGCAGGAGGATTGTCTGTTGTTGATTTAGGTGCAGTTCGTGGTTCGTCGGGTTTGTATCGATCAACAATTAGTCAATCTGGTTTAGCTTCACCTGGAACATATACATCGTATTATAATATGTCCGATGCATTGACATATTCGAATTCATTAGTTGAACGAGTGAATTGTTCATCTGAATCGAAAGATAAAGTTCTTTCGTGTTTACGTAATACATCAATTGAAGAATTAATCACAGCACATTCAGGTCGTTATACAAGACCAATAATAGAAGATCATTTTTTCCCTTTATATCCATTATCAGCAATAAAAAATGGTAGTTATAATAATATCAGTCTTATCATGGGTAACAATGATTATGAACAACCAATTTGTTATGAACATCCTGATTTAAATGTGAGTGGTGCTATTGAAATAGTTAAACAGAATGTTCCATCCGAATGGATATCATTTGTACTCGAATATTACAATTTGAATCGATGTTCATCAGATCGAAGTGCGAATTCTAGTCGTTGTTGTGAAATAATTCGATATATTGCAATGGATAAAATCTTTGATTGTGATATTCGTCGATTATTCAATGCATTCTATACTCGATATGGTTCACAATATGAAAACAATCGATTATTTTCTTATCATATGAATTGTTATCCAACATGTCCAACAGTTTCGTATGAAGGTATTTGTCGACATTCATCTGAACTTCCTTTTGTCTTCGGAACAGTAAGTGATGCTGATTCTGAACATTTATTTAATTGCACATGGGATAGTCAATCAAGACAATTTTCCAATGGTGTTATAGCTCAATGGACAAGTATTGCTTCAACGGGTCGTCCACTATCATCATGGCCAAGTTATGATCCAACAATGCCTAAATTCTTTCATTTAACACCTGATCAAGGTTTTGTCGCTGAATCATGGAATCGAAATTGTTCGTTTTTTGATATTTTCGAGGAACAAGGAGCAAGAGAAGCGTTTGCGAATCAAGATTCATTTAGCAAACGACTTCGTCATATTTTCGAGTAAACAAAATATAAATATCGCTCAAGGTATTAATGTGCCTAAAGCACGCGTACTCAATCATATATCGTTTCTTTTTTTTATCCTTTTGATGATGACTGATAGTGAAAAGTTAATGATCGTCAACATGATTATGCTTCACTGAATTCGTAATAAAAAACACGATACTCATACTTACATCGAATATTTCATAAATAGCAATGGACTTTGTACCAAACATTTGTTTTGTTGGATTGATAGGATTTTTCTTAATCTGTTATTTTGATTCGTAAGTTGATGTTTGTCTACTTGTTTTTACTTGGTTCTCTGCGTATTTTTCAGAATTAGTTGTGGTGTTCTACTGGTTTAAATTCGTTCCTTGAAATTCCGTGGGGTATACATGGCCTCGATTATAATTTAAATGGTCCTGGTGGACAACTATCAACATATTCAATTCTTTTTTTTAAATCTAATAACTAACTAAAAGTGATTAATATATTTTGAAAAAGAAAAAAAAAAGAAAAAAAAGACAAAGTGAAAAAGTGGAGTTAATTTGAATGAGGATGAACTTGAGCTTGAGGTTGAGCATTTGTGACGAGCATATTTTCATAAGCAAATGCCCAAATTGGTTTCATATTTTGATAGAATTCGTCGAAAGAATATTGTTTATCATCATCATTTCGAAGATAATCATCAACTTCATCGTCGGGTAAACCCCATTGAATTAATAATTTTTGTATTTCAGTTGAATCAATGAAATCATCGGAATTTGTATTCAAACACTTGAAAATAAATCGTGCTTTTTCTTTATTTTCTTTTAATTGTCGTTCTTGAACAAAGTTAGTTCCTGCATCACTTAAACGCCAAATATGTTTATAAAAATCTTCGAAAGTAACATTTGGTGTTTTTGACCAACGATAAAATCGTTTCAAAAAAGCTTCAGCTGTTTTCCATTGTTCTAAGAGTTCTTTGATTTCTGATTGATCAATTGCACCATTCTTATTTTTATCCAATGCATCGAAGACTTGTTTCGCTTTTTGTTTTTCTGTTAATTGATGTTCTTCATTGAATGACATTAGACGAGCTTGATCTTTAATCCATTGTGAATGCATATTGGAATCAACTAACAATTCACGTGTATTTTCATTGACAAAACGAGCACGAGTCTTTTCATCTGGTCGAACAATAGCAAAATAAAGAAGAATACTTGTAGCAACATAACCAAAAAATAATAAATTAGCTGCAACACTTAAAACAGCTGGAAATAAAATTAAACCAGAAACTAAAATTGAATTTGTATAAATTGTATCTTTGAAAATTCCAACAAAACCAAAAAAGAAATAGAAAACTCGACACCAAACATAAATATTATGAATAAGAAACATATTCAATAGCCAATACGTCGATGTTGGATTCAAATAAAAATTAATCGCTGAAAATAGATGAAGAGATATGGCAAATAGATAACCCGACACCATTAATGCTTTTGCACCAAATACAATTGATGTTTGATAATAAGCCGATGGAACATGAGCTAAAATAGCTGTCAAAGCAGCAAATCGTGCGATGTAAATGTTTCCTGTGGTGAATGCTAACCAACAACTGAGAAATTCAAGAACACCAGAAGCGATGTGTGTATAAATTGCAAATTTACGTCGTTTAAGCATCACAAATTTTGGATGTGGCGCATGAGTAAAATGAAAATAAAGTACGAATATATTGAAGAAACTTGAGACCGTACAGAGAATACATTTTTCCAAATATAAATAATCTTCAGGATGTTGACTTGTTATATGATGAAATGCATAGAAAGTACCAAGAGTTAGAACAAATATTGTTGAATAGTAAATAAAGAATCTTGCTGTACAAGTCGACATTGTTTAATGAAAAAAATCGACTTATTAATCCTTATTTATACCTCGAGACTGAAATGGATGATTGACCACGTAAATATTTTTTAAGATAAATGTGACGTAGGTGAAACCTTTGATGCGTGTAAACACGTTTAGATTAGGCCCATTGAGACACAGTTTTACTTCAATTGCGTCTATATGCGTTAGGATTGATTTATTAATAAAAAAATATTGATATCTCAATTCGTCTTAGCCTTGATCTGAGTTGCCATCGATTACCTCTACCAATCGTTTTTACCTTACTGTACTATCTTAAATAAATGAAAAACATGATTATTGCAGCAACCGGTTATGAAATTTCTCTTTTTTTTTCTAATGTAAATATGTTCTACAAAGACAACTAATTAATTCATATTAGTTTCAAGTTACGAATTGAATAATGTAGATGTAGAGTATATTCACAGGAAAGATTACAATTGTTAAAAGATGAAAAGCACAAAGTATGATAGACACAGCGATGAAGTATAAGTATCCCAAAATTCGATTATTAATAGAATATTCGTTCCTTATTTCTTAAAACTAAAGTTTGAATTTGAATGGTTATATAGAGTTGATCCAAGAACTAAAATGGATGTTGTCTATCGTCTTTCACGATCTGGTCTTGCAATTGCTTATGATTTCGAAATTTGTTTTGTTGACAAAGGGATATGTTCGAATATACCTGGTGCACCTTATATCAAATTCTTTTGATTATCTTTATTAATAAATAAACGTTCTTTTTCATGACCTCGTTTATATCTTATCTAAACGTAAACGAAAGCAAACATATTCAAACAACACACTTTCATTAACTATACCAACAAATGATGTCGTCAATAAATTCTTGTCTCTTCTTCGTAATATTCATCTGTACGTTCATTTGTAAAGTCAATAGTCTTCCTCGTTTTGCTAATTACTATCAAGATCATATGGTTCTTCAACGAGCTCCACAACGAGCAGTTGTTTGGGGTTATTCAGATACTTCGAATAGTCCAATCACTTTAACAATGAATGGACGAGTCTATACAACAAATGCTGCTGATAAAACTTGGTCAGTAACACTCGATGCACAAAGTGAAGAAGGTCCATTTGATATTCATGTTAATCAACCATTAACGAATGGAACGGTAGTTACTATTACCTTGCATGATATTCTGTTTGGTGATGTTTGGATTTGTTCAGGACAATCGAATATGCAATTTAGTGTTTATGAAATGTTAAATGCAACAATTGAGATCGATAATGCTGGTAAATATCCGAAAGTTCGATTTATGACGACACAACATAATCAATCTGAAACACTCGAAGAAGAACTGTTAGGTATAACTTTAAATTGGACGATAGCTTCGCCCGATAGTGTTGGAAGTAATTTTACTTCAGCAGTTTGTTGGTTGTACGGTCGAATGATTCATCAAGCTTTAGGTGGTCGACCAATGGGTCTTGTACATACATCATGGGGGGCGACTGAAATTGAATTTTGGGCACCGAAACAAGCTCTTCAAGCTTGTAATGTCACGAATGATCTGGGAATTATTGTTAATAATTCTGTTTTATACAATGCAATGATTCATCCATTGACACGAATGGTGATTAAAGGTGCAATTTGGTATCAAGGTGAAGATAATATTCGTGTTCATACTGCTTTATATCCTTGTATGTTTTCAAAAATGATTGAAACATGGCGTAGTGTATGGCATGAACGAACAAAATCCCTAACGGATCCTAATTTTCCATTTGGTTTTGTTCAATTATCAACAAAAACGAAAGATCCCGATACAATTGGTGGATTTCCATGGGTTCGTTGGCATCAAACATTCGATGTTGGACATGTACCCAATGATGTTGTGCAAAATGTTTTTATGGCTTCAGCAATGGATCTTCGTGATGATGATGCACCGTAAAAAAATCACTTTATTTATACATATATAACACCTATAGAAAGATCTTTGATGTTTATTTAGAAATTTGATTCATCCACGAACGAAATTAGATGTTGGTTATCGTCTTTCTCGTTCTGGTCTTGCCGTTGCATATGGATTCACAAATATAACTTATCTCGGACCGATTATTTCCAATATTCATGTTGGAGTTGGTAGTAAAGCAATAAAGATCACTTATTCGAATGTGGCATCACCTCAGATTGAATTAAGAAATTCACATGGATTTGAAATTTGTTGTCATGGAAAAGAGATATGTAGTACAAATGAAACACTTTGGAATGCTGCTTTAGCAAGTCAAATTCCAGAAGAACAATTAGCAATTCTTTTAACTGTTCCATCGGAATGTATTGATAAAACGATTGATGGTCTTCGATATCTTTGGAGAGAAACTCCTTGTCTATTCAAACAAGCAGCGATTTATAATTCATTAGATTCAAATATTCCTGCTGGACCTTATATTCACTTTTTCTAACTTTTATTCAATAGTGTTCTTTTCATGACCTCTTTTTATCTTATCATTTTTTCATTGCTAATATAAATTTAAAATGTGGCTCACATACCACATCGTTATTCACTTTTCTTTGTTCTTTCGACGTATTACACCGTGAGGCGACAATCATGTTAAAATATATTTCTATTTTTCTTTTGACTTTCACTACATTTCAAGGTAGATGAATATCATCGAATTTTGAATATCTATGAAAATAATTCTTATTCTAGTAAATGGTAATGTTCGTTTTGCTAATTATTATCAAGATCATATGGTTCTTCAACGAGCTCCACAACGAGCAGTTGTTTGGGGTTATTCAGATACTTCGAATAGTCCAATCACTTTAACAATGAATGGACGAGTCTATACAACAAATGCTGCTGATAAAACTTGGTCAGTAACACTCGATGCACAAAGTGAAGAAGGTCCATTTGATATTCATGTTAATCAACCATTAACGAATGGAACGCTAGTTACTATTACTTTACATGATATTCTTTTTGGTGATGTTTGGGTTTGTTCAGGACAATCGAATATGCAATTTAGTGTTGGAGAAATCCTGAATGCATCTGTTGAAATAGCAAATGCTATTCATTATCCAAAGATTCGATTGTTAACAACACAACATAATCAATCTGGTGTACCTGAAGATGAAATTTTACAATTTGGAATGAATTGGACAATTGCATCACCAACAAGTGTTGCCAGTGGATATACATCGGCAGTTTGTTGGCTTTATGGTCGAATGATTTATGATGCACTTGGTGGACGACCAATGGGTCTTGTTCATTCGTCATGGGGTGCTACTGAAATTGAATTTTGGACACCAACAGAAGCCCTCAAACAATGTAATGTCACGAATGATCTGGGAATTATTGTTAATAATTCCGTTTTATATAATGCAATGATTCATCCGTTTACACGAATGGTCATTAAAGGTGCATTGTGGTATCAAGGTGAAGATAATACAGTTGTTCATACACCTTTATATCCATGTATGTTTTCAAAAATGATTGAAACATGGCGAAGTACATGGTTTGAACGAACCGGTGGTAACAGTGATCCAAAATTTCCATTTGGTTTTGTTCAATTATCAACAAGAACAAATAATACCAAAGTTATTGGTGGATTTCCATGGGTACGTTGGCATCAAACATTTGATGTTGGCTATGTTCCTAATACAGTTGTGCCCAATGTATTTATGGCTGTAGCTGCAGATCTTCGTGATCCTGGTGCACCGTAAGATTCATATTCATCATTTTACTCTTTCTTTTTTCTAATGATGATGATGATGATGATTTTAGAAATCTTGTACATCCACGAACGAAATTAGATGTTGGCTATCGTCTTTCTCGTTCTGGTCTTGCCGTTGCATATGGATTCAAAAATATAACTTATCTTGGACCGATTGTTGTTGATGTTCTTGTTGAAGCTGGTAATAAAGCAGTCAAAATCACCTATTCAACTTTGACATCACCAAGTATCGAAGTACGAAATCCAAATGGATTTGAACTTTGTTGTGAACCGAAATCAGTTTGTCTTACCAATGAAACACTTTGGGAAGCCGCTGAAGCTGCATCTGTTCCAGGTGAATCATTAGTCGTCGCTCTCACTGTTCCATCGTCTTGTATCGGAAAAGTAATCAATGCTGTTCGATATCTTTGGAGAGAAACACCGTGTGATTTTAAACAAGCAGCTGTTTATAGTACACTCGATTCCAATCTACCTGCTCCACCTTATATCAAGTTTTTATAGACATTTTTCAGTTATCTGTTTTTGTCGTTTGATCAAATAAAATGTAGTTTCTTTGTATTTTTCATAGTTATTGAGGTAAAATCAGAATCAAAGTTAAACAAATGTCGATATAAGAAAAACAGAATCGAAATTATTGTCCAGAGAATCTCTACACATATGTATCTGCCATTTTCAAATATACAAATGGTCTCGTTAAATAAATATAACGTTAAGTACACTTTCATTTAGTTATCATTGAAATACATCAAATAATTCAATTTTACAGTACTGGACAAAATTATAAGAATAAACGTGTCTTTCATTATTTCTTTTTCTTTCACCCTCTGCATAAAATATGTTAAAATCGAATGCATTCGAAATCATAGATTTCCATCTACTCTTTCATTATATAGTGTAGTATATTCTAAAAGATTACATTGAAATCTACTTTATGTGAAAAAAATTAAAAGAAATAATTAAAGACACGTTTGTTCTTATAATTTTGCTCAGTACTGTATATTGTAACAAACATAAAGCTTCGACGAAAAAAAAAGTTTGGCTTACATAGTATGTCGAGAAATATTCAAAATGAGTTACTTTTTTTAAGACAACAATCAAGAATACAAAGAAGAATCATTTGAAAACATTTAAATTGCGTTTCCATATAATCTTAGATCGTTATTTTGTCTTGTTTTTCAGAATTTAAGAATAACTATAGTTAAAAACATTTCGAAATGTCTCAACAAACATTTGCTGGGAAAAATGAACACCATGCTCGATTTAATGACTTAGGTGATGAACCATTATGCACTCTTAGTCCTATTAGCGGTTATGAAAATCAGCCTATAGTGCCACTCAAAAAAGCTGTTCAACCAATCTGTCATGTTCTTTGTTTCCATTGACCAATATGTCTTGACTGCGAAAAAAAATTGTGCACATCCCGAAGATGACTTAACTCAAGACGAATTATTGATCTAATAAAGCAAACAAAAAAACAAATTGACTCGTAGAAAAGACAAACAATTCAAATCTTACTTCTTAAACAGTTGAGAAAGAAAGAAAGAAAGAAACGCTCGTACGATGATCGATTTAAACCAATAAAAATATTTGATGTCAAAATATCGAGATTAAAATAAAGGCGATAAAAGGTCATAGCAATAAAGAGATAAATAAGCTTATCATGCCTATTTATAAACGAAATAAAACGAAAAGAGAAACACACCTTTTCATTTCTGTTCTTAATTTTTTTTTCGTGAATCTTATCGTTTTTTTTTATTTCGATGAGAAAATGATTGTTGCATGGATTGGTATCGTGATAATCATATGGCTTTTAATAAAGATCTGTAATTCAACAGATGTTCCAAAGATCGTTGGTCTCCCCGAAGCACCAGGTTGGCCAATATTTGGTAGTTTAATTGAATTAGGAAACAATCATTCGATTGCTCTATCGAAAATGGCTCGTCGTTTAGGACCTGTGTTTCAAATTCGTATGGGAAATAAACGTATTGTTGTTGCCAATTCATTTGATTCTATAAAAGAACTCTGGATTCGTAATCAATCTTCGTTAATAAGTCGTCCAATGTTACATACATTTCATCGAGTGGTGAGTTCAAGTCAAGGATTTACAATTGGAACATCACCGTGGGATGATTCATGTAAACGACGACGTAAAGCAGCAGCAACAGCATTGAATAAACCAGCTGTTCAATCGTATATGCCAATCATTGATTTGGAATCATCGTCAGCGATCTATGACATTTATAAAGAATGTCAAGATGGTGAAATTGATTTGAATATAATTCCACATCTTCATCGATTTGCATTGAATACATCGTTGATGTTAAATTATGGAACACGTTTCAAATCATCGTATGATCATCTGTTAAAAGAAATTGTTGAAGTCGAAGCAGCAATATCTCGATTTCGATCGACATCAAATAATTGGCAAGATTATATTCCAATTCTTCGATTATTTCCTGGTCGATCCAATGACGCGAATAGCTATCGAATTCGACGTGATCATTATTTAAATATTCTTCTCGATGGTTTAAAACAAGACATCGACAATGGAACAGATAAACCTTGTATTACAGGAAATATTCTCAAAGATCCAACAGCAAAATTAAACGAAGCAGAAATCAAAAGTATTTGTTTAACAATGGTCAGTGCTGGTCTCGATACAGTGCCTGCTAATATTATCATGGGCATTGGTTATCTTTCATCTCAACATGGTCAATTGATTCAACAACGTGCTTTTCAAGAAATTCAACAAGTTTATCCAAATGATGATGCGTGGTATCAATGTTTAGTCGAAGAACGTATTCCCTATGTAACTGCACTTTACAAAGAAATTCTTCGTTATTTTACAGTAATTCCGATTTGTCTTCCTCGTCGAAGTATCGACGATATCGATTATCAAGGCATTCGAATACCTGCAGGAACATTATTCTATATGAATGCATTTGCTGGTGATTATGATGAACAATATTTCAAAGATCCGTATAGTTTCAATCCTGAACGATATTTAGGTGATGTTGAAGGTACTCCGCATTTTTCGTATGGCGCTGGCAGTCGAATGTGTGCTGGAGCGCATCTTGCCAATCGAGAATTATTTACATTTTTTGTTCGTTTGATTTCATCCTTTCAAATACTTCAACCGAAAAATGATGACGAAGCGGCAGTACTTGATGCGATGGACGCCAATTGTTGTCACACTGCTCTCGTGGCTGTGCCCAGACCATTCAAATGTCGATTTAGACCGAGAAATAAAACTTTACTCGAGTCCTATTTCGAATGAAAATTGTTCGTTCTTTGAAAATAAATCGTTTTGTCAAGTATTCATCAAGAAACGTTGAGGGTGTTGTTGTCGTAGAAACAGCTTTGTTGATGTCGATGTGCGAAAGAGAACGAAAAAGAAAAGGAAAAAGAAAACGAAAACTATTATTGTTGAACAAATTAATCGTTCGAATCGAAGACCTATACAAACACAAATAGACTCATTTCTTTCATTCATTCATTTTTCAATTTCTTTTTCAAGTAAGTCTTGTCTTCAAGCATCAAAGAAACTCGATTTCCTCTAATCAATCAAAGAAAAACATCGTGTTTTTACTCCCTTTTGTTTCAAAAATGTAATAAAATACACCTTCGTTTTTGATCAATGCCAAAAAAGAGAAAAAGAATGAGAGAATTTTTTAATTAAATCGAAACCTTATTTGATCCTTTTTTCCTTAACAATGATTGCACATTCATATTAATACGAAGACGAGAACAGGAAAAAAAGAGTCATGCGAAGTTCAACTTCAGGTGACGTAGATCTTTTGTTTGTTGCTCTACATCAAGCGAATTTACAATGTTCAGACAGACATCAAATCAGGTTTGTTCAATTTCTATTCGATTTCATTTTCTTCAATTGAAATAATCCAAACAAATCTTTTGTCTCTACATTGTGATTTTATTTGTTATTTAAAATGAAGATATCCAATGAATCGTGGTGTTTATTTCTACGATCAATACAGTCGAATATCTCATTTGGGTGGAATTCATCGATATAAACGTTATCCTGAGGAATTAAATGAAGCATTACATCATGTGAGAATTGCTCTTGCAACGGATGATAATGAACCAGCGAAGACAATCACTCCAGCAACAACAATTCATCCAACACCTTCACCAGTTAAACAACAATTTACGAAACAGAACAATGAAAATCTTTTGAGAAATATTCAAAGAAAATTAAATGCACCGATTGTACCTGATGTTCTTTTCAAAGAATTAGATAATCTTCTAGTGAAATTCGAAGATAAATCGAAAACAGCAGTTTCTTCATCAACACCAAAGATTCCTTCATCTCTTCCGCCAACATCAGGTCTCCTATCGGCATCTGACGAACAACAACAAC
>ERZ778027.3247-NODE-3247-length-16927-cov-4.113383_pt1 | contig 16927 bp, 17 predicted proteins | sample MGYA00375757_ERZ778027 | MGnify/ENA primary metagenome ERZ778027 (study PRJEB29350, sample SAMN05389817) | bioreactor metagenome | isolation source: Ammonium sulfate bioreactor | place: South Africa: University of Cape Town | collected 2014-02-18 ... | reverse complement strand
GAGGGCGAAATCACCGTCCGTACCCCTGTCGAGAAGGTCAACCCGCAGCGCGAGGCCGATGCGCCCGCCAGCAAGGCGGACCTCAACAAGGCGGAGCCCAACAAGGCAGACCAATGAGGGATAGCGCCCGCATCGAAGCCTTCCTCGAGATGATGAGCGCGGAACGCGGCGCCAGTGAGAACACGCTTTCTTCGTATCGCCGTGACCTCGAAGACGCGACGGAGTTTCTGGCCACGCGAGGACAGGGACTGGGTGGCGCCGCGTCCGCGGATGTCAGCGCCTATATGGACGATATTGCGAGGCGTGGCTTCGCCGCCTCCTCGCAGGCCCGCCGGCTGTCGGCGCTCCGGCAATTCTACCGCTTCCTCTATTCAGAAGGGCTGAGGCCGGACGATCCCAGCGGAACGGTGGACGCTCCTCGCAAGGACCGGCCACTGCCCAAAGTGCTCGGCGAAGAGGAAGTTAGCCGACTTCTGGAGCGCGCGGCAAACGAAGCTGCGGACGAAAGCGCCGGCAAGGTGCAGCGTCTTTCCGCCGTGCGCATGCATGCCATGATCGAGCTTCTTTACGCGACGGGTCTGCGGGTATCCGAACTTGTCGCCTTGCCGATCGCCGTCGCGCGCCGCGACGAGCGCTTTTTCATCGTTCGCGGCAAGGGTGGCAAGGAACGGATGGTGCCGCTTTCCGGCAAGGCGCGCGAGGCGCTCAAGGCCTGGCTCCATGAGCGCGGTGAACATCCTTCGATGGCCGAAAGCCCGTTTCTTTTCCCGGCCGCTTCGGAGGGCGGTTTCATGCCCCGTCAGGTCTTCGCGCGCGACCTCAAGGGGCTTGCGGCCCGCTCCGGAATTTCAGCGGCAAAAATATCGCCGCATGTGCTGCGCCATGCCTTCGCCAGCCATCTGTTGCAGAACGGTGCCGATCTGCGCGTGGTGCAGCAATTGCTTGGCCATTCGGACATTTCGACCACGCAAATCTATACGCATGTTCTTGAAAAGCGGCTGGTGGAACTGGTGAGCCAGCATCATCCGCTTGCCGATCAGGACCCATAACGTTATTTGAGGCGCAGATTTCCGGCGGTGAGACCGCCATCGGCCCACCAACAGGATCTGTTTTCCGGCGTTTCATGTATAATTATCTCGATTTCGAAGGCCCCGTTCGCGACCTCGACGGCAAAATCATTGAGTTGAAGAAGCTCAGCGAATCCGGCGAAGCCGTCGATGTCGCGGACGAGATCGCACGGCTCGAGAAGCGCTCCCGGGACGCTTTGCGCGACGCCTATAAATCCCTCAATCCATGGCAGAAGGCGCAGGTCGCCCGCCATCCCGACCGCCCTCACTGCCTCGACTACGTGCACGGGCTTTTCACCGATTTCACGCCGCTCGCCGGCGACCGCGCCTTCGCCGACGACGAGGCCATCGTCGGCGGCTTCGCACGTTTCAAGGGCGAGCCGGTCGCGGTCATCGGCCAGGAGAAGGGCAATGACACCAAGAGCCGGCTCAGGCACAATTTTGGCATGGCCCGGCCGGAAGGCTATCGCAAGGCGATCCGGCTCATGGACCTTGCCGACCGTTTCGACCTGCCGGTGGTGACATTGGTGGATACGGCGGGCGCCTATCCGGGGATCGATGCGGAGGAGCGCGGCCAGGCTGAGGCGATTGCCCGCTCAACGGAGAAATGCCTGTCCATAAGGGTGCCGATGGTATCCGTGGTGATCGGCGAAGGCGGATCGGGCGGCGCCATCGCGCTTGCGACCGCGAATCGCGTCTACATGCTTGAGCACTCCATCTATTCGGTCATCTCGCCCGAGGGGGCGGCATCGATCCTGTGGCGCGATTCGACGCGCGCGCGGGATGCCGCCACGAATATGAAGATCACCGCGCAGGACCTTCTCGGCCTCAAGGTGATCGACGGCATCATCGTCGAGCCGGTCGGCGGCGCACACCGCGAGCCGAACGCGGCCATCGAGGCGACGGGCAGACAGATTGCCGCCGCCTTCGACGAACTGAAGGCGGTGAACGAGGACTATCGCGAGCATCGCCGGCAGAAATATCTGTCGATCGGCAGATAGACGCACCTTCCTTGTGGAGGGAGCGGATTCCAATCGGCTGCGAAAGCGCGTAGAATCATCGCGATGCCATAAAATCGCCGCGCCTCTGCCTTCAATGAGCAGTTGCGAGGAGAGGTTGGGACGCCCTGCAGTAATGGTTTTTAAAGGTTAACTGTCTTAGCCTTGAGCTTGAATCTCGGCCGACCGTGATCCGGCTTTTGCGAACGAGAATGCACAGCACGATGAATTCCCGCATCAAAGGCGCCGGTTTCCTGGTCGCAGCCCTCTTTCTGGCAGGCTGCAACGGCTCGATCGACGATATCGCCCCGAAGGCCGAAAAGGGATTGCCGCAGAAGATCGTCGACCAGATGAAGTCGAAGGGCATGTCGACCTCGTCGCCGATCATGGTGCGCCTCTTCAAGGAAGAAGGACAGTTCGAGGTCTGGAAGCAGAAAGGCGAGGGAGGCTATGGCCTCGTCGCCACCTACCCGATCTGCAAATGGTCTGGGCAGCTCGGCCCGAAATTCATCGAGGGCGACCGTCAGGCGCCGGAAGGGTTCTATACGATCCGGCCGAGCCAGATGAACCCGCAGTCGAAATACTACCTGTCCTTCAATATCGGTTTCCCGAATGCTTATGACCAGGCGCATAACCGCACAGGCGCCAACCTGATGGTGCATGGCGCCTGCTCCTCGTCGGGTTGCTATTCGATGAATGACGCACAGGTCGCGCAGATTTATGCCTTCGCGCGCGATGCCTTCCGGGGCGGGCAGGAGGCGTTCCAGCTTCAGGCCTTCCCGTTCCGCATGACGGCCGCCAACATGGCGCGCTACCGCAACGACCCGAATTACGACTTCTGGAAGATGTTGAAACAGGGCTACGACCAGTTCGAGATCGCGCATCTGCCGCCGAAGGTCGATGTGTGCGAAGGCCGTTACGTCTTTAACGAGGTGGCTAACGAGGGCTCCAGCTTCCCGGCCTCGCCGAACGGCGCCTGCCCTCCCATGGCGCGCTCGCCGGCGATGGCGGCCGCGACGGCCGCTTACGACAAGAAATACGACGTCGCCTTCGCGGAAGCGATCAGGAGCAAGGGCAAGGCACCGAGCGCAACGATCGATGGGATGAAGGAAGCGAATCTGGTGGCGGATTGGTCGCGCCGTCGCGGCCGCGGCGAGCGCGTGTCGCTTGAGCCACCTTCGCTTGATTCCGGTGGGAAGGTTACCCAGACCGCCGAAATGGGCCGCATCGATTCGCCGGTTGGTCGCAAGATGGCGGCGCTCGACGAGGAGAAGGCCGCCAAGGAAAAGGCTGCGCAGGAGAAAGCTCAGGCGATCGCCGCCGCGAAGGCGGCGAAAGAAGCTGAGATTGCGCAGGCAAAGGCTGCCAAGGAAGCCAAGATCGCCGAAGCCAAGGCGGCGAAGGAAGCCGCCAAGCAGAAGACAGTGGCACAGGCCTCGCCGAAGCCGGACGAGAATGCGAACGCGGCACCGGAAGCGAGCGCACTGGCAGCGGAACCGCAACGTCCTCGCGTCCTCAAGCGTATCTGGAACAAGATGTTCGGTAGTTGACCGCCGGGGCCGAAACCTACGATCTGAGGGGCCTTAACTGTCCGCTTCCGGTATTGAAGGCGCGTAAGCGGCTGGCCGGCATGCGGCCAGGAGCGCTTTTGTTGATCGAGACCACCGATCCGCTGGCAGTGATCGATATTCCCGCCTTCTGCAAGGATAACGGCCACCGCCTGATCGAGAGCCTCAGCGTCGAGGGCGGCCACCGCTTCCTGATCGAGCGCGGAGAATAACCGCTACAGTTTCGCTCCCGCTATGGCGAGTGGGTTGTCCTCGATCGCCGCGCGGTCGGGCGTGTCCGCCGCAGGCGTTCCGGTCATGGCGGCGAAAAGGCGACGGACATAATCCTCGTCCATATCCATTATTATGAGGACGAGCCGCGTGCCCCGCGTGCCCTCCGGCCATGCGGGAAGCCTGGCGGGTGGGTGAAGCACCTTCTGGACGCCATGCAGGACCAGCGGCCGTTCAGGGTCCTCGGCAAGCTCAACGATGCCCTTCATGCGCAACAGGTGCTCGCCGTTCGCCGAGCGCAGGACATCGAGGAAGGCTTCAATCGCGCTGAACGGGATCGGCCGGTCATGGACGAGGGAGAGCGTTTTTATACGGCCGTCGTGATGATGGTTCTTATGATCGTGGTCTTGATGCGCATGATTGTGATGATCATGCGCCGCCTCGGCATGAAGCCAGCGCTCCACGTCGGGCATCTTGCGCGCTGGATCGTAGAGTCCGCAATTCAGCAGTTCCGAAGCAGCCGGCCAGCCAGCGCGGCTTTCGAGAACGGGCGCGCCGGGATTGAGGTGCTTCAGCCTGTCGCGCAGCGGCGCGATCACGTCCGCCGCCTCGGGTAAATCCGACTTGGTAAGCACGATGCGATCAGCCATCGCCACCTGCCGCACGGCCTCCTCGTGCCGATCGAGGGTAGCCGAACCGTTCACCGCATCCACGGTGGCGATAACGCCATCGAGGCGAAAAAGATCGAGCAATCCGGGATGCGCCATCAGCGACTGCAGCACGGGAGCCGGATCGGCAAGCCCGGTCGTCTCGATGATGACGCGCTTCAGCGCCGGAATGCGTTGGGCAAGATCGAGAAGCGTATCGACAAGCTCGCCGCGCACCGTGCAGCAGACACAGCCATCCGAGAGTTCGATGACGCCCTCGCTCGCGCGCTCGACCAGCAGATGGTCGATGGCCACTTCACCGAATTCATTGATGACGACGGCGGTATCGGCAAGCGCTGGTTCCTTCAGCAGCCGGTTGAGAAGCGTCGTCTTGCCCGAACCGAGAAAGCCGGTCAGTAGACTGACGGGAACGGGCTCCGCCATCGCACGGCCTATTGCGTGGCAGCCGATTGCGCCTTGGCGACCGGCTTTGCCGCCTTCGCGGGAGGCGTATAGTCGGGGCGTGGCGTCGGGATCGGTACGTCGGCATATTCCACCGGTTCCGGCAATCCGCCCGGTCCGGTCGCACCACCGAGATCCACCATGACGACATTGCGGGGATGGTCGAGCTTGTGAAGATAGGGCGAACCCATCACCAGCGGCGCCTGGTCGGTATCGTCCTCGCCACCGGCATCCGCGAGTTTCTGCTTCTTCTTCTGCCTGGCCTCCTTGGAACAGAGCGCCTGACGCATGTTGGTCGCCTCGCCGATGCCGTTACCCTCGGCGGGCATCGAGGCCAACGTCGGGCCGGCCGGTTCGTTTCCGGCAAAGCCCTGAGCGAGGAGCGCGGCGGTCTGGGCGGCGCGATCGGTGATCGAATCCGCACCGAGCACGATCGCAGCCAGCGTACGGCCCTGCCGGGTCGCGCTACCAATGAAATTAAAGCCCGATTCGCAGATGAAGCCGGTCTTCATGCCGTCGGCGCCGTCGAAACGGCCGATCAGCGCGTTGATGTTGGGGATCACTCTCTTGCCGAAGCCGAGCGCCTCGATGTTGAAATAGCCGAGATATTGCGGATATTCCTTGCGGATCGCCGTCACCAGCAGCGCCTGGTCACGCGCGGTTGTATAATTGTCGGGCGAGAACAAGCCGTTCGGATTGGCATAATGCGTGCCGGTCATGCCGAGCCGGGCAGCCTCCGTGTTCATGCGTTCGACAAAGGCCTCTTCGGAGCCGCCCACATTCTCGCCGACCGCCATGGCGATGTCGTTGGCCGAATGCGTGATCATCATCTTCAGCGCGTTGTCGAGGGTCATCACGGAGCCCGGCTTGAAGCCCATCTTGCTCGGGGGCTGGGACGAGGAATTCTTCGTCATCCTCACCGGCGACAACAACGTGACCTCGCCCTTGTCGATCGCCCTGAACGCGACATAGGCGGTCATCAGTTTGGTGAGCGAAGCCGGATACCAGCGCGCGAAAGCGTCCTGATGCTCCAGCACCTTGCCGTCGTTCACGTCGAACAGCAGCGAGGGACCGGCAACGGCGAAAGAAGGGATCGCCGCGGCCAGAAGGGCAAGCGATAATGTGAAGGAAAGATGCCGCCGCATGGTCAATTCGATGGAACCTCGATGTCGTTCGTAGGGAGTTCAGTGTCGGCGGGCGCCCGCGAGGCGGATCCGGGCCGATACGCGTATCCTGCTATCTAGCGCATGTGTCCCCAAAATGGCAAAGTCACCGCGACCACGCTACGATCGATTTTAAAGGAAAACCTTATGCCGATACTGAACCGCGCCGCCGAAATGCAGAATGAAGTTGCCGGCTGGCGCCGTCATATCCACAGCGAGCCGGAGCTCGGCTACGATGTCCATAAGACAGCTGCTTTCGTAGCGGAAAAATTGAAAGAGTTCGGCGTCGACGAGATCGTCACCGGCATCGGCCGCACCGGCGTGGTCGGCGTCATCAAGGGCCGACTGGGCGCCGGCGACACGATCGGGCTGAGGGCCGACATGGATGCGCTGCCGATCCAGGAAATCACCGGCAAGCCCTATGCTTCCACCGTTCCGAACAAGATGCACGCCTGCGGCCATGACGGGCATACGGCAATGCTGCTGGGCGCCGCGAAATATCTCGCAGAGACACGCAACTTCTCCGGCAACGTCATCATCATCTTCCAGCCGGCGGAGGAAGGCGGCGGCGGCGGCAACGCCATGGTGCAGGACGGCATGATGGAGCGTTTCGGCATCAGCCGCGTCTTCGGCATGCACAACATGCCCGGCATTCCTGTCGGCGAGTTCGCCATCCGACCCGGCCCGATCATGGCGGCGACGGCGGAGTTCACCATCAAAATCACCGGCAAGGGCGGGCACGCCGCGATGCCGCATACGACGATCGACCCCATCGTGATCGGCAGCCAGCTTGTCGGCGCCATCCAGAGCATTGCCTCGCGCACCGTCGACCCGGTGAAGTCGGTTGTGGTGTCGGTTACCAAGTTCCATGCCGGGGATGCCTACAACATCATAGCCGAGACGGCCGAGCTTGCCGGCACGATCCGCACGCTCGACAAGGCAGTCGCCGCCAAGGCGGAAGAACGTATGCGCGCCATCTGCGAAGGCGTTGCGACGACGTTCGGAGCGAAGATAGAGCTCGACTATGACCCGAACTATCCGGTCACCGTCAACAATCCCGATGAAACCGTCTTCGCCTTCGACGTGGCGCGTGAGGTGGCAGGTGCGCAGAAGGTCGTGGGCGACGTTGCGCCCTTGATGGGCGGCGAGGACTTTTCCTACATGCTCGAGGCGCGCCCCGGCGCCTTTATCTTCCTCGGCAATGGCGATTCGGCAAACCTCCATCACCCCGCTTATGATTTCAACGACGAAACAATCCCACATGGCGTCAGTTACTGGGTAAAGCTCGCGGAGAGCGCACTGCCGGCGAGGTGAGCGCTGTCCGTTGAAACCCCGTGATGTTTCTTCGATCAGCTCAACCCTGTACGATGAAGCCGGGTTGGCGAAGGCGAGCGAAGCGTTTATGTAAGCGTCGCGTGGTCCCGTAGCTCAGCAGGATAGAGCATCAGATTCCTAATCTGAGGGTCACAGGTTCGAATCCTGTCGGGATCACCATCGGCGCCGCGGGTCGTCAAGCTGCACCGAGGATCGTATAAGCGCGACGGTCGGCGCTATCGGAGCACGATCAGTTTCCGAGCATTTTCAACCAATCCTCAAACGAAGAAGCGCCGTCATGCCCGGCAGCCGCGACGGAATGGGAGAGTTGGGATACCTCGAAGGCATTGCGGGCCTCACGCGGGCTATAGCCGAATTCCTTCGTAAAAGCGCGGCTGAAGTTTGCCGCCGAACTGAACCCGACGCTTTCTGCGATATCGATGATCCGGCGAGTCTCGTCCGGATCGCTCAAGGCGGCATGGGCCGCGAGGAGCCGGCGTCGCTGAATATAGTGATTGACGCCGCCGTTAGGCTCGAACAGCTGATATAGCCGCGTGCGCGAAATTCCGAGCGCCCGGCTCATGCTGTCCGACGTGAGCTCGGCGGCATTCAGGTTACGCTGGACATACCGACGCGCCCTCTCCATCAGCGCCACACCCGCCAATTGCTCGGCCACGACGTTCTGGTCCTTTGCAGGCAAAAGGCACGCTACAACCATATCGCGCGTCGCCTGAACGATACGGGGAAGGTCCGTTTCGGTAAAAGTGTCCAGCCTTGCCTCTATGCCATTTATATACTCGATGAGAAGGTCGGCCATGTTGCCCGACAAGATCGAGTTGTTCTTTGCGTCCATCGCAGCGGATGCGTGGTCGAAAAGATCACGGGGGAGGTAAAGCAGGAGGCTTCTCGATTCGGTCATCCTCCCACGGAAGGCATGGCCAAGCGACCTGAATTCCATCCTTCCCGGCTGGTTCGCAACGACACGACCGTCGACCTCCGTCCACGTCTGGCCGCTCCGCTGCAAGAGAATATACCAGTGATCGATCGAGCTGGACCGAAGCCTCGCATCTGAACGGATATAGCTGTGAGCGGGCACCTGCTGCTGCACAACGAGCATGCTGCCCAGGTTCCACGCCCTATGTTCGGCCGGAAATCCATCGTCCGAGATCGCACCTTGCGGCAGAACTGCGTCGACAAGTGGCGCCACGAGCGTCTGCCAGGCGCCGAACTGGTCCTTGGGCGCAAATTCGCGGGTGGAGAAGGTCAACGGGGCAAGCGCCGGTAGTATCTGAGCGCGGGGTTTCTCCTCATCGGGCAAATGCTGGCGTGGCCAGCGTCGCCGCTCGCGCTCAAGTGTCTTTCCCTCTTCCGACGTGTCGTTCTGATCCTTCGGCGGTTCCATTCTGCTGCCACGTCGTTCTGCATTCCGACAGCCCCCACCAACCGGAATTATGGAATTTGCCCCGAGCAATAGCAACCTTTCGTTGACGCGAACCCCGTCAGGCGAAACACCTCAAGAAATGTATTGCGCGATAAGTTTCTGGATGCGGAGCTAACGACAACTCGCAGGACAAAAACTAAATAGTGCGCATCGGCGGGAAGTTCGGGACAGTCAGTTCTCAGAATCCATCTGAACATCAAAAGTAGATACTGCATAACGCAGGTCATTGTCGCAAAACGCTACAGTAAGCGTTCTGCTGATGCCGCATGCTTGGGTATCTATTGGAAAATAGACAAAACAATGTTCGCAGAGCGGGCTATGGCAAAATTTCGGAAAAACTATCGGGGCCCTGTCGAAGTCAATTCGAATGGGGTGCTCCTACTGCTTCGAGACAGGGCACCACGACGTATTCTCGTGACCGGTGGCGCCGGCTTTCTTGGATCGCATCTCTGCGAAAGGCTGCTTGGTCTGGGCCATGAGGTGCTCTGCGCCGACAGCTTTACAACCGGGCAGCATAGCAATCTGGAAGGGCTGAGAGGCAACCCCCGCTTCAACGTCATCCGACATGACGTCTCGATGCCTCTCGATGCGGAGGTCGACGAGATATACAACCTCGCCTGTCCCGCATCCCCGCCGCACTACCAGGCAGACCCTATCCACACCTTGAAGACCAGCGTGCTCGGCGCGCTCAACCTTCTCGAGTTGGCCAAGGCACGCGGCATAAAGATCTTTCAGGCCTCGACTTCCGAAGTCTACGGCGATCCTCAGATCCATCCCCAGCCTGAATCCTATTGGGGCAATGTCAACCCGTTCGGCCCGCGCTCCTGTTATGACGAAGGCAAGCGGTGCGCGGAAACGATGTTCCACGATTTCCACGACCGTCATGGCGTCGAGATCAAGGTCGCGCGCATCTTCAATACCTATGGTCCGCGCATGCGGCCCGACGATGGCCGGGTCATCTCGAACTTCGTCGTCCAGGCCCTCCGGGGCGATGACATAACGATCTATGGAGACGGTTCGCAAACCCGTTCCTTCTGCTTCGTCGACGATCTGATCGACGGCTTCTTGAGGCTGATGGCTTCGCCGCCTTCCTTCACCGGTCCGGTCAATCTCGGTAACCCCGGCGAATTCACGGTCCGGGAACTGGCCGAGCAGGTGATCGATCTTACCGGCTCGCGCTCCAGGATCGTTCATCGCCCGCTGCCCGTCGACGATCCCCGCCAGCGCCGACCCGACATCTCTCTTGCAGCCCGCGAGCTCGATTGGCAGCCAAAGATCCCGCTATCCGAAGGGCTCAAGCGAACCATCGTCTACTTCGACGGCCTGCTGGCGCGTTCGCAAGGACTTGCGGAGACAGCCTGATGTGCGCGCAGCGAGTTCCACTGACGGGCGGCGCCCGCTACGTCGACAGCCACGCCGCCAAGCTGACGGAGCGGAGGGCTGAACGACCCGGTGCGCTCACGGTCCCAGTCTTGACCGGGCGTCGCCGCGTCGAATTTCTCCTCGGTGCTTCCCTGTGGCTTGCGGCTCTCGTCTGGTTCGGAAGCTGGTGGTTCGATCCGGCCCACTATATCGGCCTGTTCGGCTTTGCGACCGTTACCGGCGTCCTGGCCTGGGTCACCTTGCTGCCCGCTTATTTCATGTTCGTCTTCTATCGCAGCCGCAGGCCGGCCGGAATGTTGCGGCTGCCCGCTGGAAGCCGCGTCGCCATGGTGGTGACAAAGGCTCCTTCCGAACCGTTCCCGGTGGTGGCGAAGACGTTGGAGGCAATGCTCGCCCAGGACGTGCCGCACGATACTTGGCTTGCCGATGAGGATCCTTCCTTGGAAACGCAGCGCTGGTGCGAACAGCATGGCGTTTTCATTTCCACGCGCAAGGGCAGGAGTGACTATCACAGGGCCACATGGCCGCGCCGCACGCGCTGCAAGGAAGGAAACCTTGCCTTCTTCTACGATCACTATGGCTACGACCGCTACGATTTCGTGGCGCAGCTCGATGCCGACCATGTGCCGGAGCCCGGCTACCTGCGCGAGATGCTGCGCCCGTTCGCCGACCCGGCAGTCGGCTACGTGTCGGCACCTTCGATCTGCGACAACAACGCGGCCGAGAGCTGGTCCGCACGTGGGCGGCTTATGCAGTCCGCTGCACGGCGCTCAGGCAGATCGGCGGGCTTGGCCCGGAGCTTGCCGAAGATCATTCCACGACGCTGATGATGAACGCGCATGGCTGGCGCGGTGTCCACGCGTTGGATGCGATCGCGCATGGCGACGGTCCGCGCACCTTCGCCGATCTGGTCACCCAGGAGTTCCAATGGTCACGCAGCCTGGTGACGCTGCTTCTCCAGTATTCGCCGATTTACGTACCCCGTCTGCCGACCAGGCTGAAGTTCCAATTCCTCTTCTCGCAGCTCTGGTACCCGCTCTTCGCGCTGTTCATGGGGCTGATGTTCGCGCTGCCGATCATCGCGCTGCTGCGCGGCGAGAACTTTGTTGCGGTGACCTATCCCGGCTTCCTCGCCCATTTCGCGCCGCTTTCGACAATCCTGACCGCGCTGGCTTTTCGCTGGCGGGCAACGGGGACCTTCAGGCCGTTCGATGCGAAGATCCTGAGCTGGGAAATGATGTTGTTTCTCTTCGCGCGCTGGCCCTGGGCTCTGGCCGGGACGATCGCAGCGCTCCGCGATTGGGCTACCGGCTCTTTCGTGGACTTCCGCATCACCCCGAAGGGAACGTCCGAAGTCGACCCGCTGCCGCTACGCGTCCTCGCCCCGTACGGATTGCTGTCGCTCGCATCCGTGCTTCCGGTGTTGCTTGTCGCGGAGCCCGGCGACACTCGCGGCTTTTACATCTTCGCGATCGTCAACTCGATGCTCTACGCACTACTGCTTCTTGTGATCGTGATCCAGCATCGCCGCGAGAACCGCGTCAGGCGCCCCAGGGGTGTCTACCGTCCGGCCATGGCGAGCAGCCTGCTTCTGCTCGTTCTGCTACCCGGCATCGCGACGGCCGAACGCGGCAAGGATGGCCTGGAATCGCTGGCGTGGGGCACCGGTCGGCTAAGCCTTTACGAAGTCAAATATTCGGTCGCTGGCGCCGGCGTCGGAGGCGCGGAGATCAGCAAGACAACGTTCAACCCGAGATGGCTGCGCAACTCGAGTTGAGATCGACGCGGCACAAAACGCAGAAAACCAGGAAAAGAACAATGGAAAAGTCACGTCACGCCAGCCGGGAAGCAACGGCTCTCAAGATGGTCCGAGGCTGTCTTCTGGCAGCATCGTGTCTCCTATCGACCTTCGCGCTTGGAAACCCGGTCGAGGCCGCTGCCAAGAATCCCACGCCGCCTCATGATGCCCGTCCCATGACGAGCTTCGAGCTTTACGCGCTCTACCGCGACAAGTCCTGGCAGTGGCCCGCAGGGGCCGGACGACTGCAGGCCGATGGACGCCGTTTCACCGCCTGGAGCGGTTCCGGAGACAAGGCAAGCTGGGCTGAAGGGCGATGGACCGTCAACGATCGCGGACAGCTCTGCCTGAAGGCGGAATGGCACGTGGTCTCTGGCGTCTTCCCGAACACTACCTGCTTTAGCCACCGGAAGCTCGGCGACATCATCTACCAGAAAAGAGAGCCGGCAGGAGCCTGGTATGTCTTCAAGCATGCCACGCCCGCCAATGACGACGAGTTCGACAAGCTGGTCGGCCAGGACATGGTCTCCCAGAATCTCGAGCAGATCAGGTCAAGTCTCCCCTCCGCTTCAAAAACCAAGCCTGTTGCGAGGACAAAGCTATGAAACCCATCAAGACGAACATCGCGAGAGTGATCACGGCCTCGCTTGTTACGATTTCGCTGTCGGGAGCCGTGATGGCCGCCATCCTGCCGCTCGGCATTCCCCCAGCAGACAAACAGGCCGGCGGGCAGGTCTTCACCGACAAGAGGCCCGTCATCACCGACCAGTCGATCGACTTCGGCGCCTATGATCCGCATGGGGATTTCAGCGACGACAAGAACGTCAAGATCGAGCACCTCTTCCTTCCCTGGGAAGACGTCGACCTGTCGACGCTTTCCATTGCCGATGCATATGCAGCGCAGCGAGGGCGTACGCTCCTGATCACCGTCGAGCCGTGGTCATGGTCCGTCAACTGGCGGGTGAGTTCGGAGCAGCTTCTGAGCGGAATCCTAGGCGGCCGTTACGACGCCAACATGGCCTCTGTCTGCTCGGCTGCCGCCGGCCTGAAGAGCCCTGTGATCATCCGCTGGGCTCAGGAGATGGACGAGACCGACAACCAGTTCACCTGGGCGCATTGGAGCCCGGAAGGCTACGTCGCCGCATATCGGCGCATGGTGACCGTCTGCCGCGAACACCTGAAGTCAGCTCGATACATGTGGTCGCCGAAGGGGAATGCCAATCTGGCCAAATTCTACCCGGGGGACGACTACGTGGATATCGTCGGCCTCTCCGTGTTCGGTTACCAGAAATACGATCGCGATCGGTTCGGCAAGGATCGGACGTTCACCGAGGCACTGGAGCCCGGCTACCAACTGGCGCAAAGTTTCAAGAAGCCGATCATGGTGGCGGAACTGGGCTATGAAGGCGACCAGGCCTATGTGACGAACTGGGCGCAGAACGTGGCGCGGAAGCATTCAGAATTCCCGCAGCTGACTGCCGTCGTCTACTTCAACGATCGCGAAGTCTATCCTTGGCCGGGCGGTTACGGACGCCCGAACTGGCGGGTCGTCCCCGACCGGACAACGAACTAGGCGCACGGACCTACTTGGAGAAACGAAGATGCGGAAATTACAGATATTGCTGGCTCTGGTCGCGATCACCGGCTGCATGGGCACGGGTTCGCTCGATGCCGCCGCGGCGACGAAAAGCAAGGTGAACCTCGCGGCGGAAAAGGCAACGCCGCTTACGACGGATGAACTCTTTCGCTTGTACGCCAATCGGTCTTGGCTCTGGAAGGACGGGGCGGGCTACTTTCCATCCAAACAGCGCCGGTTCGTGGCCGAGACCGGCCGGGGCAGGAAAAGCTCCTACGGTGACGGCACATGGTTCCTGACGCCTCCGGGCAAGCTTTGCTTCCGGGCGACCTGGTACGCGAAAAGCGGCTCGGCGCGGGCCCTGACCTGCTTCAGCCACCGCACGAAGAACGGGGTCATCTACCAGAAGCGAGAGCCGAACGGCGAGTGGTATGTGTTCAAGAACAGGCCGACAAGAGCCAACGATGAATACAGGAAGTTGCGCCCGGGCGACTATGTCAGCTCGAAGCTGAAACGGATCAAGGCGAGGCTGGCTGCCGCCGGCTGAGCCTTGTACCTGGGCGGGGATCCAGCGGTCACGGCAATCAAGCTGTGGCCGCTGGAGTTGTTTCATTGAACGGCTACGCGCAATCCGGCGCTGTCGCCTGTGCCGTGGATCTGAGCCTATCCCCTGCGGAAGCAGCTTGACGTCCTTCCGAAGCCGCTCGGCGTGCAAATATAGGGTGAATGGCCAAGAAAACCGTAGCTCACCGTTTGCACGTCCAGCGTCGTTGCGGTCACCTTTTCAGGCGTCGGCCTCACCCTTTTCTTGTTGGGTATGTTTGGGTGATGAGTCTCTGTAGATATCGACGAAACCAGCGTTCTGTCGGGTGTTATTTCGCAGCCGGACACCAGTAGAACCGCAACAAGTGCAGTTATGACAGCACCAGAGAAACCGAAGGCAGATCCTTCTCTCTGAAATTTACACTTATTACCTATGGAATTTCTACACGCGACCAGAAATACCGGATTATTCATTTATTTTTCTCCCCGTTAGATTTTTGAAAGCATGTCATAAACATGTTGAATCGTGATTAAGAGGCGCTCGAAAATTTGCATGTCGGGAGTAACGAAAAAGTCTTCATTTCCTGGAGGCGAAGACCATGAAAAAGGTGGCTGTGTACCACCAGCGCGAAAATGTTCGCCGGCGAACAAGCGCGGGCGCGCCATCGCCGCTCGGCTCGGCCGGTCAATCAAGGACGCTCAGTTTGTCGGTGGTCACTGCCCCGGAGTTCGAGCGGTGTCGATCTCCGGTAGGTCCAAAAGCGCCTGCAGCGCAGTCGTCTGAAGCCGGCTGCCTGTCCTGTCACATCGACTGCCGAACCGGGAATGCTACGCGGCGTTGAATGCGCTGCGGTCCGCTACTTCAATTCGCGCCCGTCCATTCTGCTTGGCGATGTACAACGCATCATCGGCTCTGCGGAATATCTCGGGAAGAGTTTCCTGCTGCAGGGCCAGCGTGACACCTCAGCTAAAGGTAAACGTCAAAGGCGCGTGCGATTTGGTGCTTGGTAGCGGCTCCAGGGTAAGCAGCGCTCGTTGCAAACGCAGCACTGCGCGCTCTTCCGCTGCATTCGGCAGGACGACCAGGAATTCCTCTCCGCCCAGGCGAGTCACAAAATCGCCATCCCCGAGCTTGTCGGAAAGATGCCGTGCGAAATGGACAAGCACCTCATCTCCGACCAAGTGTCCATACGTATCGTTGATCCGCTTGAAATGATCGATGTCCAGGATGGCGAAACAGACCGGCAGGTGCGCAAGCCCATGTTCAGTCAGGATTATCTGCGCGTGCTGCAGGCCATATTTGCGGCTGGCGACACCTGTGAGAGCATCGACCTGCGTTTCCTTCATGGGCAGCCCGCAACCTGACCTCCTCGTTCTTGGATTGCGATATGTCGCTCGCGACAACGAGAATCCAGCCGTTCGGCAGCCGGTGGTCGTTCACCCACCACCAACTGCCGTCCATCATGTCCAACGCGAAATTGTATCGGTCGTCGCCATTCTTTCGGCGCGCCCTCACGCGCGGCACGAACACATCCAGTGGCATGCTTTCCAGTTTGATCCCCTTGCCCGACACGATGTCAGCGGCAATGGCATCGACAAAATCGAACGGCATCGGCGGCGCGCTGGGAAAAAACGTCGAGCGAAACATTTCATTGACGAACTGCACCCGGTCGTCCGCGTCGCAAAGGCAGACGCCAACATGGGTCTCCCCCAGGGCTGCGAGAAAGATTTCGAGAGTGGCGGGGTCAATTTCAGAGCCCGGAAAATGCATGCGGCGAATGTTCCTCCGAAGGGGAGCTCGTCATGGGCCTATCGAAGCGAATTGATTTCACCTCTGTCACACGGCAGGCGACTACTAGATCACATGTTGCGAAGAAATCAATTCTGGGGCCAGCATCGAGCGCGCAAGAAGGAGGGAGCCGCAAGGGCGCCGGCGGAGGCGCCCCGAATTTGGTGCGTCGGATATCGCCTGCAATGCCTGACAGCCGCTATCAGCCGGCTGTCGCGCTTTCTCGGTACCGTTCGATGCGGTCAAAGGCGCGTGCTCGATCCATCGTTTGGCCATGACCCGACAACACTTGACTGAATGGAAGCGATGCCAATCGCTGATGGCTTCCTAGCAGCGCCTTCCTGTCTGCGCCGGGGATATCGTCATAGATATCACCTTCCAACAGAATGTCTCCGCAGAACAGCGTGCCGCTCAAATCGTCGAATAGGCTGATCGATCCGGGAGAATGCCCCGGCGTATGAAGCACATGGAGCACACGTCCTCCGAGATCGACCTCTTCCCCATCATCGAGGAAGCCGGTGAGCGGACAGGAGTTCTGTTTGATCGTTTCTACATCGATGCAACCACCGCCCGCGAGGCACGGGCGATCGACCAGGAAAGGCCACGCCTGCGTGGCTACCACGCCTGGTTCACGAAATATGTGGGCCTCGGCTCGATGACCAAGTCGGTGCTTCGCAATATTGAGGTAGCCGATATGATCGTAGTGGCTGTGTGTACCCACGGCGACAAGTGTCGTGGTCCCCGCAGGAAAGTGATCATAGAGGTCGGAGCAGAGGCCCCAGCCGCCATCGATCAAGCACGAACGCTCCGCTCCCTGGACCAGGTAGAAGTTGCTACGTTCCTGCTGGATCAAGGCGAGCTCGGAGAACCTGAAAATCCCGGAGCCCAGCGGTTCGACGACAATACCGTCCGGCCGTACCAGCTCATTCCAGGAAAGATGGTCAGGCATGCTCGCTCATGGCCGGGAA
>ERZ778027.3225-NODE-3225-length-17007-cov-3.346685_pt1 | contig 17007 bp, 17 predicted proteins | sample MGYA00375757_ERZ778027 | MGnify/ENA primary metagenome ERZ778027 (study PRJEB29350, sample SAMN05389817) | bioreactor metagenome | isolation source: Ammonium sulfate bioreactor | place: South Africa: University of Cape Town | collected 2014-02-18 ... | reverse complement strand
TCATCCTGCTCGACTGCCGGCGCACCTACCGGTTCGGCCGGGTGCAGGGAATCGCCCCGGAGCACCTCGGGACCTATGCCGAGACGTGCGACATCGCCCGGGTGATCGCCGACCTGGTCGGCACCCGCATGCCGGTCATGCCCGCCCCGCGCTCCACCCGGCGGCGACGCGCCACCGGCTGAGCCCGGTGCGGCGCGTCGCGTATCGGTAGCCAACGCCGGGTGACGGGCGGTTGCGCCCGCCCCGCCCCGCTTGGTCGCCGCCCGCGCACCCTGCCGTAGCGCACCGACGATCTGTCACGACCTGCCCTGGGGCTGGACGCATGCGCGACCAGCCGTCAGCCTTCCCGCTTCGAGGGAGGAGTGAACATGCAGGTCGGCATCCATCTGCCCCATATCGGCCGCAAGGCCAGCCCCGACGCCATCCGGCGCGTCGCCGAACAGGCGGAAGACCTTGGCTTCGCCGATGTCTGGGTGAGCGAGCACATCATCGTCCCGAAGGACGCGCCCTACCCGCCCTCCCCCAATTTCTGGGATCCGGTGCTGACCCTCACCTGGGCCGCCGCCAGCACGAAGCGCGTACGGCTGGGCACCTCCGTCCTGGTGCTGCCGATGCGGCACCCGCTCCCGCTCGCCAAGGAACTCGCGACCCTGCAGAACCTATCGCAGGGCCGGCTGATCCTGGGCGCCGGAGTCGGCTGGCTGGAAGCCGAGTTCGCCGCGCTGGGGGTTCCGTTCAACGAGCGCGGGCGCCGCATGGACGAGGGCATCGCGCTGATGCGCGCGGTCTGGAGCCAGGATCCGGTCAGCTTCGAAACGCGGTGGATACCCGCGGTCGTGGACAACATGCGCGCCCAGCCGCTGCCCGAAGTGCCGATCCCGATCTGGATCGGTGGCGGGTCCGATCCGGCCATCGCCCGCGCGCTGCGCCATGAGGGATGGCACGGCAGCCGCGTGACACCGGAAAAGGCCGGTCCGATCGTCCAGCGCCTGCGCGCCGCGCGACCCGATCCGGCCTTCACCATTTCGCTCCGCACCGGCTGTCACGCCGGCACGGTCGATCAGATGGGGGAAACGCTCGCGGCTTACCGGGAGGCCGGGGTCCAGCATGTGCTGGTGGCCCCGGAAGACCGCGACCTCGAGGCCTACCAGTCCACCATCGCGGCGCTCGCGCGCGTGATGGCCTGAGCCGCCCGCCGGGGCGGGGGGACGCCCCGGCGCCGCCTCAGCGGAGGCCGAGGAAGCTGAGAATCGCGATCACCACGACCACGAGGCCAACGAGATAGATCAATCCGTTCATGGGATGCTCCGTTCCATGCCGTTCTGCGCTGCCTTGACGCCGCAAGCCGCCGCTTCGTTGCATCACCCTGCCGTGCGTTCTCTCCCCGAGCGTGCTGCCGGCGCCGCGGCGCCGTAACGAAAAGGTGCATTTGGCGGATGGTCAGGCCAGGGCGTGCCGGACGTCCTCCGCCCCTTGCCGCACCAGCGCGTCGTACGACCGCATCAGCGTCTCCGTCACGCGGCCGGGCGTGAAGCGATGCGCGCCGATCTCCCGCACCGCGGTGACCTCGGCGGCGGTGCCGGCCAGGAACACCTCGCTGGCGCGCCCGATCTCCTCGGGATCGATCGGCCGGGTGATCACCTTCATCTGTTGCTTCTCGGCCAGCCGGACCACCGTGCGCCGCGTTATCCCGTCGAGGAAACAGTCGGGATCGGGCGTATGCAGCTCCCCGTCCATCACGAAGAAGACGTTCGCCCCGGTGGCCTCCGCCACGCGCCCGCGCCAGTCCAGCATCAGCGCATCCGCATAGCCCGCCGCCTCGGCCTTCTGCTTCGACAGCGTCCCGATCATGTAGAGCCCGGTCGCCTTCGCCGAGGTCGGCGCCGTGTCCGGCGCGGGGCGGCGCCACTCCGCCATCGCGAGCCGGATTCCCTCCATCCGATTCGCGGCGAAATAGCTGGGCCACGCCCAGGCCGCGATCGCCAGATGCACGGATGTGCCGGTCGCCGACACCGCCAGCGCCTCCGACCCGCGCCACGCGATCGGCCGCACATAGCCGTCGACCAGGCCGTTCGCCTCCAGCACCGCCGCACAGGCGGCGTCGATCTCCTCCGCCGACCAGGGGATCTCGAAGCCCATCACCTGCGCCGAGTGGTGCAGCCGGTCGGTATGGTCGCGCAGCCGGAAGATCGTCCCGGCATAGGCCCGTTCGCCTTCGAACACGCCGCTGGCATAGTGCAGCCCATGCGACAACACATGCAGCTTCGCGTCCCGCCAGGGCACCAGCGTCCCGTCCAACCAGATCCAGCCGTCGCGGTCATCGAAAGGAACGAGCGTCATGGAGCTTTCCTCCGCAATATAGTTGCCCAACGAGGCCTGACGGTAAAATTCGACTCAAAGTGAGTCAATAAAGCTGACGTAGTTTGCCCTCAGAACGAGGAATGCCAGACATGCCGGATCAGAAGGGCAGCGCCGACCCGCGACCGCCCGCCGCCAGCTCCATCGGCCTGCTCGAGCCGCAGAAGGACGCCCGCCCCGCCGCGGGCGCCAACCTGCTGTTCCTGCGGGAGGAGGAAATCCGCCTCGCCCAGGATCTCCTGTTCTTCGCCTATCGCGACTTCACCAACGCCGCCGACGTCATCCTCGAGGAACTCGGGCTGGGCCGCGCCCATCACCGCGCGCTGCACTTCATCGGGCGCAATCCAGGGATCACCGTCTCCGACCTGCTCGCGATCCTGCGCATCACCAAGCAGTCGCTCGCCCGCGTGCTGACGGTGCTGATGGAGGAGGGATACGTCGCCCAGACCCAGGGCCGCGCCGACCGCCGCCAGCGCCTGCTGACGCTCACGCAGACCGGGCAGGCCCTGGAACGCCGGCTGTTCGAACGCCAGCGGGAACGCCTGCTCGGCGCCTATCGCGAGGCCGGCGGCGTCGCGGTGGATGGCTTCCGCCGCGTGATGCGTGGCATCATGGACGAGAGCGCGCGGGACTATCTCGACCAGCACGATCCGGCCGAGACCCGTGCCCGGCGAGCCTGACGGTGCCATGAGTGACGACGCGCACATCCTGGTGGTCGACGACGACGCCCGACTCCGCGGCCTGCTGTCGCGCTATCTCAGTAGCGAGGGCTACCGCGTCACGGCGGCCGAGAGCGCGGCGGACGCACGGTCCAAGCTGCGCTCCATCAATCCGGACCTGCTGGTGCTCGACGTCATGATGCCGGGGGAAACCGGCCTCGCGCTCACGGAATCGCTGCGCCGCGAATCCGGTCACGACCTGCCCGTGCTGCTGCTGACCGCCCGCGGCGCGCCGGAAGACCGCATCGCCGGGTTCGAGGCCGGCGCCGACGACTACCTCGGCAAGCCGTTCGAACCGCGCGAGCTGCTGCTGCGGATCCGCGCGATGCTCCGCCGCGCCGCCCCCCCGCCGCCGGAGACCGCCACACCCCCCATCCGGCTCGGCCCCCTGACCTTCGACGTAGATCGTGGCGAGCTGCGCGACGCATCCGGCCCGCTGCGGCTCACCGGCGGGGAAGCCGCCCTGCTGACCGCGCTCGCGCGCAAGCCGAACGAGGTGCTCTCGCGGGAGGAGATCGCCGCGGCGCTGGACATGGACGATGCCGGGGAACGCGCGATCGACGTGCAGGTCACGCGGCTGCGCCGCAAGATCGAAGCCGATCCGCGGGAACCGCGGTTCCTGCACACCGTCCGGGGCCGCGGCTACGTCCTGAAGCCCGGGATCTGATGCGCGCCCGCCTTCCCGGCCATCGCATCGTCAAGCGCCTGCTGCCCCGCTCCCTGCTGGGCCGTAACCTGCTGATGATCCTGATCCCGCTGGTGCTTTCCCAGGCGGTCGCCCTGCAGATCTTCTACGGCAGCCATCTCGACGTCGTCTCACGCCGCCTCTCGGGCGGGATCGCCGGGGAGATCGAGTTCACGCTGGAGCTGATGCAGCGCTTCCCCGGGCACGACAACGCCATGTGGATCCTGCACACCTCGCGCCAGCTCTTCACCCTGGAGATGCGCATCGAGCCGGGGCGGCAGCTCGTCGTGAAGCCGTCGGTCAACATCCTGGGCCCGATGGACGACGACCTGGCCCAGGCGCTCGAGGAGAAGGTGCGCCTTCCCTTCACCATGGACTGGACGTCCGACCCGCGCTCCGTCCTGATCCGGCTGCAGGTGCCGGAAGGCGTGCTGGTGATCGAGGCACCGCGCAAGCGGCTGTATACCGGCACGATCTACCTGTTCGTCGCCTGGCTGGGCGGCACCGCGGCGCTGCTGTTCCTGATCGCCGCGCTGTTCATGCGCAACCAGGTGCGCGCCGTGCGCCGCCTTGCCCGGGCGGCCGAAGCGTTCGGCATGGGCCGCGACATCGGCCCCATCCACCCCGAAGGCGCGATCGAGGTCCGCCAGGCCGCCGCCGCGTTCAACCGCATGCAGGAACGCGTCCGCCGCTTCCTCGCCCAGCGGACCGAGATGCTGGCCGGCGTCTCGCACGACCTGCGCACGCCCCTGACCCGCCTGCGCCTCGCCCTCGCGATGCTGCCGCCCACGCCGGAGACCGCCGAGGACGTGGCCGAGATGACCGCCGACGTCGAGGAGATGGAGCGCATGATCGGCGGCTATCTCGCCTTCGCCCGCGGCGAGGGCGCGGAACAGGCCGAACCGGTCAATCTCTGCGCCGTGCTGGAGGAGGTGGCGGCGAGCGCCCGCCGCGCCGGAGCGGAGGTGGTGGTCGAGCTGCCGTGCGCCCTCGTGCTGCCGCTGCGGGCCGACGCGATTCGCCGCGCGGTGACCAACCTGGTGGACAACGCCCGGCGTCACGCGCGCCGCGTGGTGCTGGCCGCCGAACAGAGGGGGCGTGCGGTCGAGGTGACGGTGGACGACGACGGGCCCGGCATCTCCCCCGAACGGCGGGAGAGCGTGTTCCGCCCGTTCGAGAGCGATGCCGCCGGCGGCACAGGCCTTGGGCTGACGATCGCCCGTGACATCGTGCGCGCGCATGGCGGGGAGATCCTGCTCGAGGAGAGCCCGATCGGCGGCCTGCGGGCCCGGGTCCGGCTTCCGCTCTGAGCCGCGGCGTCCTGGGCGGGCGGCGTTCTGAGCGGACGGCGTTCTGAGCGGGCGACGTTCTGAGCGGACGGGCGTTTGCGGCGCGCGCATGGCCGTGGTGTACCGGATCACCGTTCGGAACGAGGAAAGCTGCTGCTGCGATGAACTTCAGCGAGCTCCTGCCAAGCTTCGGCCATCTCTCCCTGCTGCCGCACATCCGTGACCTGGCGATCGCCTACGCCATGGCCTTCGTGATCGGCTGGAACCGCGAGCGGGAAGATCGCAGTGCCGGCCTGCGCACGTTCCCTCTCGTCGCGATCGCCGCCTGCGGCTTCGTGCAGGCGACGGAGACCCTGCTCAGGCACGAGCCGCAAGGCATGGCGCGGATCATCGAGGGCGTGATCACCGGGATCGGCTTCATCGGCGGCGGCGCAATCCTGAAGGGCGGCGGGGAAGTCCACGGCACGGCGACCGCCGCAAGTCTCTGGGCGACCGGCGCGATGGGAATTGCCGTCGGGCTCGAGAACTACGACGTCGCCGCGGTGATCTGCCTGTTCACCACCGGCACGTTGTACATCCTCAGCCGCCTGAAGCGCTGACGCCGGCGGGAGGAGCCGCCGAGGACGCCGCCTCGCGCAGGCGCCGGACCACCATCCGTCCGGTGCCGGAGGCGCTACTCCGGCGCGGCAACCGGCTCCAGATCCACATCGGCGTAGATCTCCGCCAATGCCAGCTCCACCCCGATTTCCGGCATCCGCAGCACGTCCGCCGCCATCAGCGGCCGCGCGTCCCAGAACGCGCCTTGACGCTCGAACGCGGTGGCCGCGACGGCGTCCTGTTCCAGGATGACGTAGCGCTGGATCGAGGGCGTGGCCTGGTATTCCCGCAGCTTCTCGATCCGGTCGGTGCCCGAGGTCCCCGGGCTGAGGACCTCGAACACCACGACCGGATCGGTGATCACCGTCTCAGTCCGTGCCACAGGCGTGCAGTAGACGAAGGCGTCGGGGTAGCGGATCCGCCCGGCGACCTCGACCTTCATGGTCGGGCCGAAGACGCGACAGGGTCGGCCAGCCAAGTGCTGGCGCAGGAGAGCACGCAGCGTCCCCCCGATCAGCTCATGGGCAGCCGTTCCCCCCGTCATTGCGACCGGAGCGAACCCGTCGAACTCGAAACGCGTCTCCTGCCGTTCCTCCCAGGCGAGGAACTCCGGGACCGTCATCGGCTTGCGGACCGCGGAACTCATGGCCCCTACATAGCAGGAATCGGGCCCGCACTCACGCGGGCTCGCGATCCCGTTCCGCCATCATCTTGCGGTAGGCAGGGCGCGCATGACACGCCTCGATCCAGGCCTTCACCGCGGGCGTGTCCTGAAACAGCTCCGGCGCTGCCATGGCGTAGCGCACGATCTCGGCGGTGTTCACGTCGGCCACGGTGAACCGCCCGCCGACCAGGAAGCCCGTCTCGCGCAGCGCCGCATCCAGCACGGCGAACGGCGCGCGTAAGGCCGCCACCGCGGCGACGGCCGCCGCCGGCGGCTTGCCGGCGCGGTTGTACATCACCGTCAGCGCGTGGGTCTCGAGTTCGGTCGCGGCCCACAGCGCCCACATGCCCATCAGCCCGTCTTCGGCGAGGTCAGCCGGCCCCAGCGTGCCGCCATACCGCTTCGCCAGATACAGGTTGATCGCGAGTGATTCGTGCAGCACCAACCCGTCATCCTCGATCGTCGGCACATGCCCGTTCGGGTTGACCGCCAGGAACGCCGGGGAGCGCGTGTTGAGCGGCGCATCCGCCGCCCCCGGGTCGGGCAGGCGGTAGGCCTGGATCACCGGCACATGCCGGAACGTCAGCCCGATCTCGTGCGCCAGCCAGATGTTGCGCGACGCGCGGGAGCGGTACACGCCATAGATCGTCAGCATCTCGTCTCTCCCTCAATCCTGCATGTGGTCCAGGCCGTACTGCGCCACACCGAGCAGGGCGGCGCGGGTGGTGACGACGTTGACGGGCATGCCGGCGAGCAGGCTCGCCATCCGCCCCTTGTTGGTGAAGTCCCGCAGGAACCGTTCGGGGGTGAGCAGCGGCAGCACGTGCGCCGGGATGCCGCCCGCGAGGAACACCCCCCCGGTCGCCAGCACCTTCAGCGCCATGTTCGCCGCTTCCTCCGCCAGGATGGTGACGAACATCTGCATCGTCCGGCCCGCGAGCGACGTGCCCTCCATGTCCTCGAGCCCGGCCGCGGAAATCAGCGGCGTGCGGTCCTCGGCCGCCGCGAGCCGCTCGGCCAGGGCCGGATCCTCGGCCGACGGCTCCACGGACCGGAGATAGTCGTAGATGTTGGCGATGCCCATGCCGGAGCAGACACGCTCCACCGACACCACGCCGTAGCGCTGCGCCAGGAACGCGCGCAGCCCGGCCTGCCGGTCGTCGCTGGGGCCGAAGCTCGCATGCCCGCCCTCCGACGCGCAGGCGATGTAGTGCGCGCCGTCCCAGACGAGATAGGCCTCGCCCAGGCCGGTGCCGGGCGCCACGACCGCGATCGGCCCATGCTCCTGCCGCTCGCCGGGATTGAGGACCTGCAGATCCTCCGGCCCGAGATGCGGCACGGCGTAGGCGACCGCCTGCAGGTCGTTCAGCAGCGTCACGCGGGACAGCCCGATTTCCTGCGCGAGGCCCGCCTCGGTCAGGTTCCACGGCAGGTTCGTAAGGTGCGCGCGGCCACGGATCACCGGACCGGCCACGTCGAAACACGCATGCGACGCGGTCTTGCCGACGCGTGTAAGAAAATCGCGCGCCATCGGCGCGAGATCCGGATAGGCGCGGCTGTGGAACTCCGCCTCCGCCACCGGATGGCGGGCGCCGCCCTCGGGCGTGTAGAGCGCCAGCAGGGTCTTCGTTCCGCCGATGTCGCCGGCCAGCAGCATGCCCGTCTCCCTCCTCGATCCGGGGGCACCCTGCCCCGTCCCGGGCCGCCCCGAGGGGTGTGCAATGCGTGGACACACAGGAGGAGGAAACCATGGCCAACCCGCCCAACACGGAATCCCGCGACCGCGTGCGCGCCATCGTGCCGAAGCTGATCGACCTGACGGAGAAGGTGCTGTTCGGCGACGTGTGGGAACGCCCGGACCTGTCCAAGCGCGACCGCAGCCTGATCGTCTGCGCGGTGCTGACCGCGACCTACCGGCCGGAGCAGCTCAAGGGCCATCTGCAGCGCGCCCTGGCCAACGGCGTCACCAAGGACGAGCTGTCCGAGATGATCACGCATGTCGCGTTCTATGCCGGCTGGCCCGCGGCCATGAGCGCGGCGAACGTCGCGCGCGAGGTGTTCGAGGCCAATCCATGAGGCGGCGGTTCATCGAGGGCCGATCCGTGGGAGGACGACGCGCATGAAAGCCGGCTTCATCGGCCTGGGCACCATGGGTGCCAGCATGGCCGCCAACCTGCAGAAGGGCGTGCAGGGCGAGGGCCACGTCGTGCTGGTGCACGACATCAACCGCGCCGCCGCGGAACGGCACATCGCGGACGGCGCCCATTGGATGGAGAGCCCCGCGGCGCTCGCGGCCGAGGCGGACGTGATCTTCACCTCCCTTCCCGGCCCGCCCGAGTTCGAGGCCGTGGTCTACGGCGACAACGGCCTGCTCTCGACCATGCGCGCCGGGGTCGCGCATTTCGACCTGACCACCAACTCGCCCACCGTGATGCGCAAGGCGCATGCGGAATACGCGAAGCAGGGCGCGTTCCTGTTCGACGCGCCGGTCAGCGGCGGGCCGCGCGGGGCGGCGAGCGGGAAGCTCGCGATCTGGTGCGGCGGCGATTCGCAGATGTTCGAGCGGTGGAAGCCGTTCCTGGACGCCATCGGCGACGCGGCGCGGCTGATCGGGCCGATCGGCGCCGGCTCCGTCGCGAAGCTCGTGCACAATTGCTACGGCTACATCGCGACCGCCGCCGCGGCCGAGGTGTTCAGCATGGGCGTCAAGGCCGGCATCGAGCCGCTGGCGATCTGGGAGGCGGTGCGCCAGGGCGCGATCGGCCGGCGCGGCGCGTTCGAGTCCATGGCGGACCAGTTCCTGCCGAACAAGTACGAGCCGCCGGCCTTCGCGCTGCGCCTCGCGCACAAGGACGTTTCACTTGCAACCGCCTTGGGACGCGAGCTGAACGTGCCGATGCGGCTGGCGAACCTGGCGCTGGCGGACCTGTCGGAGGGGCTGAACCGTGGCTGGGGCAACCGGGATTCCCGCGCGATCATGCTGCTGCAGACGGAGCGCGCCGGGGTGACGGTGGAGGTCCCGCCGGAACGCCTCGCCGCCGCGATCCGCGGCGGGAGCGGCTGACTGCGCCGCGCCGCCGCCGTCGTCATGGCCGGGCTCGACCCGGCCACCCAAGCGGCAGGGTGCTGGTGGGGGTGGCCGGGTCAAGCCCGGCCATGACGACGGAACGGTGGATAATTCGACGGTGGGACGCTGTCGATGGACGGCGCCGCCGGCCACGATGATAGGCAACGCCGCGCGCCTACACCTCCCGCAACACCGCATCCAGCGCGTCCGTGATCCGGCCCACGTCCCCCATCGTGTTGTATCCGTGGAAACTGAATCGCACGCGCCCCTGCCCGTTCCAGGCATAGACGCCGCGCGCGTGCAACGCCTCCGCGATCGCGCCCGCCTTCTCGTGCGCCAGGCAGACGTTCGCGGCGTGACGCAGCGGATCGTGCGGGGTCAGGCAGGTGACCTGCCGCGCGGCCAAAGCCTCCAGCAGCGCACCGCTCAGCGCCTGCACGTGCGCCTGCACCGCCTGGGGCGGCACCTGCGCGAGGTAGGACAGCGCGGAGTCGAGCACGTAGACCGCGGCGTGCGCCGGGTTGCCGCGGGTGAAGCGCATCGCGTCGGGGCGCAGGTCGGGCGGCGGATCCCAGCCGCGCGTGCCGGGGACGAGCGAATACCAGCCCGCGCTGCGCGGTGCCCAGTCGGGCTGGCGCCGCCGGTTCCAGTACGCGATCGCGACGCCCGTCATGCCGAGCATCCATTTGTAGCAGGCGGAGAAGGCAAAGTCGGCGATGCTGGCATCGATCGGCATGCATCCCGCCGCCTGCGTGAAGTCCACCACCAGCAACGCGTCGACTTCGTCGGCGAGCTGGCGCAGGCGGCCGAGCCGCACGCGCTCGCCGGTGAGGTAGGACACGTAGCTGGTCGCGATCACCCGCGTGCTGCGGTCGATCACGTTCGCCATGCGGTCCGGATCCGTGCCCTGCGCGATGCGCAGGGTGACGCCCGGCCGGCGCGCGAACGGGGCCACCACCGAGGGATACTCGACCGCATCCACCGCGACCGTGTCGCCGGCCCGCCAGTCAAGGCTCTCGGCCACCATCGCGACGCCTTCGGCAACGTTGGAAACGAAACCGATCGCCGGCGCCTGCACCGTCCATGCGCTCGCCACGTGCATCCGGATGCGCTCGACCAGCGCGTCCTGTTCCGCGCGACCCGCCATGCCGCTGCTCTTGTCCGCCGCGTAGCGCAGCAGCACCTCGTCGTGCCGGTGCAGGAACGGGCTCTGGCCGCCCGCGCAGACATGAGTGACGCCGGGCGGGATACGGAAATCGGCCGGATCGAACAGGGGGTCTTCGCTCATGTCACGGCCTGCCTGTGCTGGAAGCGTGCGTCGCGCCATACCTCGGTCGTCATCACCTCGCGCAGCGTGACGACGGTGTCCCAGACGTCCACGTAGCGCAGATACAGCGGGGCGAGGCCGAAGCGCAGGATATCCGGCGCGCGGAAGTCGCCGATGACGCCACGCGCGATCAGCGCCTGCATGATGGCGTAGCCGTCCGGGTGGCGGAACGCGACCTGGCTGCCGCGCGTCTCGTCCCTGGGCGAGATCGGCACGAAGCCGGGCATGTCGGCCATCAGCGTAAGGAAGGTATCCCCCAGCCGGAGGGATTTTTCCCGCAGCGCGGCGATGGGCGCGTCCAGCATCAGGTCCACGCCGACTTCGAGCGCGGCGAGGCTCAGCACCGGCGGCGTGCCGACCACGGCCGCGGCGACGCCGGGGGCGGGCCGGTAGGCCGGCGCGAAGTCGAACGGCGCCGCATGGCCCAGCCAGCCGGTGATCGGCAGGCGGAGGTCGGCCTGCAACGCCGGGGCCACCGACAGGAACGCCGGCGCGCCCGGTCCGCCGTTCAGGAACTTGTAGCCGCAGCCCACCGCGAAATCGGCGCCGTCGGCGGCGAGCGTGAGGGGCACGGCGCCCGCCGAATGCGACAGGTCCCACAGCACCAGCGCGCCCGCCGCATGCGCGGCACGGGTCACGGAAGCCATGTCGTGCATCGCCCCGCTGCGGTAGTTCACGTGCGTGAGCATCAGCACCGCGACATCCCCGTCGAGCGCGGCGACCGGATTGTCCGCCGCGCGCACCCGGTGCCCTTGGGCGAGCAGGCGCGTGAGCCCATCCGCAACGTAGAGGTCGGTCGGGAAGTTGCCTGTTTCCGTCAGGAGCGTTCGTCGGCCGGGCCGCGCCGTGAGGGCGGCCGCCAGCAGCTTGAACAGGTTGATCGAGGTCGAATCGGCGACGACCGTGCTGCCGGGCGCGGCGCCGATCAGGCGGCCGATCTTCTCGCCCACGCGCACGCCGAGGTCGATCCAGCCATGCGCGTTCCAGGCGCGGATCAGCGATTGGCCCCATTCCTGCGCCACGACCTCGGCCACGCGCGCGGGCGTGGCGCGGGGCAGTGCGCCCAGAGAGTTGCCGTCGAGGTAGATCACGCCCTCGGGCAGGGTGAAGCGGTCGCGGAACCCGGCGAGCGGGTCGGCGGCGTCCAAGGCCGCAAGCGTGGCGCGATCGATCATGCGGGGCGTCCCGGCCGGGTCATCGGCCGAGCGTAGCGCCGCTTGCGGGTGCGGGAAATCGGGGGGTGAGAGTGCTCGGACGCGCGCGCTATTCGTCGTGCTGCACGAGCGATCCGGCCGTGGTGCCGCCATCGATCACGATCGTCTGGCCGGTGATGAAATTGCCCGCGGGCGCGGCCAGGAACACCGCGCAGCCGGCCACCTCGTCCGGCTCGCCGATCCGCTGCAGCGGCGTGTCGCGCGTGCGCTTCTTGTACAGCACCGGGTTTTCCCACAGTGCGCGGGCGAAGTCGGTGCGCACGAGGCCGGGCGCGATCGCATTGGCGCGGCCTTCGAAATTCCATAGACCCCGATCTGCTCGGACCCCCGCAGGCCGCCGATCGAGGAGATGATGATCACCGACCCGCCACCGCGCGCCGCGATGTGCGGGCAGGCCATGTTGGCGAGCCAGAAATTGCTGCGGACGTTGACGCCCATCACCCGCTCATAGGCGTCATCCGGCATGCTCGCGGCCGGGCCGAGGAACGGATTGACGCCCGCGTTCTCGACCAGGATGTCGATCCCGCCGCACTCCGCCACCGTCCGATCGACCAGCGCCTGCAACTGGTCCTTGTGCGCGACGTGACAGGGGATCGCGACCGCCTTGCCGCCCTTGTCACGGATCGCCTGCGCGACCGTCTCGCACGCATCGGCCTTGCGGGACGAGATCACCACCGTCGCGCCATGCTCCGCCATGCGTTCGGCGATCGCCTTGCCGATCCCCTTGGTAGATCCAGTGACGATGGCAACCTTGCCGGTCAGGTCGAACAGCGACGACATGGAGCGTCTCCCGCGCTTGCGACGTTTCTACTGGTGAGTATGCTGACGGCAAGGGAACGTCAATCAGGCGACACAATGGAAACGAAACGCACCGGCGTCCACGCGCGCGCGGATCTCATGCGGCTGCTCCATCCGCAGAGCATCGCGGTGGTCGGCGCCTCCACCCGGCCCGGCTCCTTCGGCGAGCGCGTGCTGTTCAACATGCAATTCTACAGCGGCCGGCACTACCCGGTGAACGCACGCTACGAGAAGATCGGCGACGCGGTCTGCTACCCGACGGTCGCGGACCTGCCCGAGGTGCCGGATTGCGCGGTGATCACGGCCCCGCGCGAGGCGGTGGAGGAAATCGTGCTCGACTGCGCCCGTGCGGGCGTCGGCGGGGCCATCGTGTTCGCCTCGGGCTACGCGGAAACGGGGAAGGAGGACCGCGCCGCCCAGCAGGCGCGCCTGGCGGCGATCGCGCGGGAGACAGGCCTGCGCATCGTCGGGCCGAACTGCATCGGCGTGGTCAATGCGCTGCTCGACAGCCGCATCACCTTCATGAACATCACGCCGATCCCCCAGCCGAACGCCAATGCCGTCGGCATCATCAGCCAGTCCGGTGCGCTCGGCATGGCGCTGGCGCAATCGGTGGTGCGCGGCGCGTCGGTCAGCCATGTGCTGACCTCGGGCAATTCTTGCGACGTGGACATGGCGGACTACGTGAACTTCCTCGCGGAAGATCCGGCGTGCAAGTCGATCGCCTGCGTGTTCGAGGGCATGGCGACGCCCGAACGGCTGCTGCTCGCGGCCGAGAACGCGTGGAAGCACGACAAGCCGCTGGTGATCTTCAAGATGGCGACCGGGGAGCAGGGTGCGCGGGCGGCGATGTCGCACACGGGGTCGCTCGCCGGCTCGCAGGCGGCGTATCGGGCGGTGTTCCGCAAGGCGGGCGCGGTGCTGGTCGACGATTTCGAGGCGCTGATGGAGACGGCGTCGTTCTTCGCCAAGGCGCCGCCGCCCAAGGCGCGCGGCGCTGCGGTGGTGGCCGCCTCGGGCGGGGCCGCGATCATGGCCGCCGACCGCGCGGAGCAGCATGGCGTGGCGATGCCGCAGCCCTCGGCCCCCACGCGGGCCGTGCTCGAGTCACGGATCCCGGAGTTCGGGTCCGCCCGCAACCCCTGCGACGTCACCGCCCAGGTCCTCTCCGACCCCGACTCGCTCGGCGCCTGCGCGGGGGCGCTGCTGGAGGATCCGCAATACGGCGTGCTGGTCTCGCCGATGACCTATGGCTACGAGCCGTCGGCGAAGCGCTGTTTCGTCTACGACGAGTTGGCAAAGACGCACGGCAAGGTCGCCTGCATCGCCTGGCAGACCGAGTGGCTGGAAGGCCCCGGCGTCCGGGAGGCGGAGAGCTGCGAGCGGGTTGCCCTGTTCCATTCGATGGACGCGTGCTTCGCCGCGATCGCCGCTTGGCACTGGCGTGCCGACAAGCGCGCCGCGGGCGAGGCGGTCGTGGCGGCGACGCCCGACGCGGTGCGGGCGGAGGCCGCCCGGCGGATCGACGCCGCGTCCGGCCGCACGCTGACGGAGCGCGAGGCGAAGGACGTGCTGGCGCTGTACGGCGTGCCGGTGGTGGGCGAACGGCTGGTGCAGAGCGAGGACGACGCGGTCGCCGCCGCCACGGGTCTGGGTCTTCCGGTGGTGCTGAAGGTCGAATCCCCCGACCTGCCGCACAAGACCGAGGCCGGGGTGATCCGGTTGGACCTGCGGACCGCGGAGGCCGTGCGCGAGGGCTACCGCGCGGTGATGGCGAATGCGCGCAAGGTCTCGCCGCCGCCGGCGATCAATGGGGTGCTGGTGCAGCCCATGGTGCCGCAGGGCGTGGAGATGGTGGTCGGGGCGAATGTCGACCCGCTGTTCGGGCCGCTGATCGTGGTGGGGCTGGGCGGGATCCTGGTGGAGGTGCTGCAGGACAGCGCCCTCGCGCCCGCACCGGTGACGCCGGCGGAGGCCGCGGCGATGCTGCGCTCGCTGAAGGGCGCGAAGCTGCTGGAGGGGTTCCGCGGCATGCCGGCGGTGGACATCCCCCGGCTCGCGCAGGGGATCGCGGACGTGTCCCGCTTTGCGGCGGACCACCGGGACCGGATCGCGGAGCTGGACGTGAACCCGCTGATCTGCGCGGGCGAGCGGATCACGGCGGTGGATGCGCTGATCGTGCCGCGGCGGGCGGGTTAGGCGGACGCGGCGGAGGGGCCGGAGCGACAGCCCCTCCGGTACAGAGCCAACGGGCACCAAAGCCCCCCACCCCCGTCATCCGCGGGCCCCGACCCGCGGATCCCCATCGGCACAATGCCCCATGCGGGAGACAACCCTCGCGGCCGCCTGCCGGTTGGGGTCCGCGGATGGCGAGGTGGGGGCTTCGGATGACGGCCGGGGGGCGGCCGCGCGCGCTCTGGACGGACGCCGATCCCGAGGAGATTGTTGCCCTCTCCCGCCCCGGCGTGATGCGCCGGCATCCGAGTCCCGAGGCCCCGTCGCATGCAGCTCCCCCTCCCCGCCAGCGCCCCTCGCACCATCGCGGTCATCGGGGCGGGCATCGTCGGCACGTCCTGCGCGCTGCATCTGCAGCGCGACGGGCACAGCGTCACGCTGATCGATCCGAAGCCGCCCGGCACCGCCACCTCCTACGGCAATGCGGGCGGGATCGTGACCGGCGCCGTGGTGCCCAACAGCACGCCGGCGCTGCGGCGCGACATTCCGCACATGCTGTTCAACCGCGGCAGCGCCGTGCGGCTGCGCTGGCGCTACCTGCCGCAGCTCTCCCCCTGGCTGATCCGCTTCCTGCTCGCCGGCCGCGACGCTCGGGTGCGGGAGATCTCCGCGGCCCTGCAGCCCCTGGTCTCGCGCGCCTATGACGCGCATCGGGAGCTGATCACCCTCTCCGGCGCGGACGGGATCGTGCGGCCGGTCGGCTGGTTCAAGGTCTACGCGACCGAGGCCGGTTTCGCCGGCACCGAATACGATCGCGCCCTGCTGCGCGAGCACGGGGTGAAGATCGACATCCTGAACGCCGACGAGATCCGCCAGCTCGAACCCGCCCTCGCGCCCGGCTTCGTGCGCGGCATCCTCCAGCCCGACAGCGCCTTCGTCTCCCTGCCCGGCAAGCTGACCACGGCGCATGCGGCGCAGTTCCAGCGGATGGGCGGCACCATCGTCGCGGAGCGCGTGCGCGGGCTGCATCCCGCCGCCGACCATGTCTCGGTCGATTGCGAGCTGGGGTATCGCCGCTTCGACACGGTGGTCGTCGCCGCCGGCGCCTGGTCGAAGGAACTCGCGCGACAGGTGGGCGACCGCGTCTATCTCGACACCGAACGCGGCTACCACCTGAACCTCGATCCCGGGGAGGCCGGCGAGCTCCGCCATCCCACGGTGTTCGCCGATCGCGGCGGGTTCGTCCTGGCGCCGATGCAGGACGGCATCCGCCTGACCAGCGGCGTCGAGCTCGCGGGGCTGCACGCGCCGCCCGACTTCTCCCGCATCCGCCGGCTGGTGCCGAAGGCGCAGGCGATGCTGCCCGGCCTGTCGGATCGGGTGACGCGGCAATGGATGGGCTACCGGCCGTCCACGCCCGATTCGCTGCCGGTGATCGGCCCCTCTCCGCGCACGCCGCGGGTCGTGTACGCGTTCGGGCACCAGCATCTCGGCCTGACCCTGGGGCCGATCACCGGCCGGCAGGTGGCGGCGCTGCTGGGCGGGCGGGCACCGGATTTCGATCTGGCGCCCTATCGCATCAATCGGTTCTGAGCGGGCCGAGTACCAGGCCTTCCTCGATCGGATGCCGCAGGCTCTCGGCGGCCCCGAGATGGTAGAAATGCGCCTGGCTCCGCACCGCGTGGCCGGGAAACCATCGTGCCAGATGCTCGTTGCGGCGGAACCGGTTGCCGATCCAGGTCGACATGGCGAAGCCGCAGGGCAGCGCCCGCAATGCAGCGGCCAGCTCGTCCGCATCGGCGTCCGTCCAGCGATCGTGGTAGTCCGCGTGGCGGCCGAGATAGGGCGGGTCGGCATAGACGACATCGTCCGGTCCCGCGGCGGCCAGGCTCTCCTCGATGCTCGGCCGCTCGCCGCGGCCCCAGGCGGCTTCGAACCGGGCGCAGGCGTCGGCGATCCGCGCCAACTCCGACGGCGAAGGCCCCTGCGTCCCTTCGGCTCCGCTCTCGGTCATGCGACGAGGCCCCCGGACGGACCACCTCCGACCGCGCCGCGGCGGCCGCCGGGGACGATTATGGCGGAACGGTTCGCGACCTTCCAACAATCGTCCGAAA
>ERZ778027.3223-NODE-3223-length-17028-cov-10.784010_pt1 | contig 17028 bp, 12 predicted proteins | sample MGYA00375757_ERZ778027 | MGnify/ENA primary metagenome ERZ778027 (study PRJEB29350, sample SAMN05389817) | bioreactor metagenome | isolation source: Ammonium sulfate bioreactor | place: South Africa: University of Cape Town | collected 2014-02-18 ... | reverse complement strand
AACATTTGAACATCTTGCTGATCTACAAATAATCGAAGCTGTTCTCTATGAAAGTCTACGTCTTTATCCACCAGCACCAATCTTCGTTCGAGAATGCAAGGAACCTCATAGAATAAATACACCAGATAATCAACAAGAAATCTACATTCCTACTGGTACTCATGTACTTGTGAGTGTCTATACTGTACATCGAAATGAAAAATATTGGTCGAATCCAAATGAATTCAATTACAAACGTTGGTTACGTGATCCAGTTACAAAACTTAAACCGAAACTATCTCATCCCTATGCTTTTATACCATTTGCTCAAGGCACAAGAAATTGTATTGGACAAAATTTTGCTATACTCGAAGCAAAAGTCATACTTGCCATGTTTCTACAACAATGTGATTTTCAATTGATACCTGGACAAGTGATTGTACCCGAATCAAAAGGTGTGACTATGTCTCCTAAATATGGAATGTATGCAAATATTAAAAAACGAAAATAAACGAATAAATAAAAGCAATTTTAAGCACGATTTATTGTTTTAAACATTTTTTTTGCGATCAATGTTTCTCCAAATTCTTTCTTATATGCACTTGAAGGAAGAACATAGAGGATAAAGCCAAGTAGTTGCGGTAGATATGATAGGAGAATAGTAACGAGAAGTGAATGTCGTTGCCAAATGTTCAATTGTGAACAAGCTAAACTGAACGAGAGAATGGTTTGTGGTAGAGCAGAAAAAATGATAATTGTTGGCGTGAGAAATAGTTCTTTCTGTGCGGATACTTGTTTTTTGAAAACTTGTCGAAATGTTTGTTGATTTTTGACTGTTTTTGCTCGACTACGAGCCGTAAGAATAAGTAGGTAAGTTATACAAATAATTTGAATACAAAATGGCAAAAGATAATGAACGAGAGTCGTAACTCGATTGTAAATGTCAAAGATTGAACTTTGAAAATTAGTTACACAAATCGAAACCGATGAATTCGGTTGTTGAATTGTTTGATAGAATAGAAGCTCATGAATATGCATGAACAATAGAATAAGACATGTGCCCGAACTAACATAGATTGCTAAACGTGGACTTTTGACTCGAGTAGAAACTGGATATAGAATAGTAAGAAGTCGAGTGATGGTAATCCAACTTGTTAACCAATAGGTTGATCTTGTCGAAACAGATAGAAGATAGCTGATGATTTTACATGAATAATCGTTTGCAATTCCTATCGATCCAAGAACAACGAAAATAAATTTCAATAGAAGAATGACTAGACTGAATTGATTTAGAATTGTGACAAATAAAAGATAAGTTCCGACACCAACTTTACGAGGTTGTGTACGTTTAAAAGTTACAAATGAACAATAATTATTGAATAAACCAACAAAACAAATGCAAATTGCTAGGCCAATGTAAACATATTGAATTGCTTTCCTATCGAAAATAAGTAACGAATCAAACGTAAAACCGAATGCTTTCAAACTAAATTGACAACGACTGCCTTGAGTACAATGAGGACAGATACATATAAAATCGCTCGATTGTTTTAATGTCGTGTCTCCTACACAACGACCACCAGCTAGACATTCGTGACATTCATCGATTCGAGTATTATGTCCAAGACATTTTGCCCAACGATAACGATCACAGAAACATAAATAGTTCGAATCATGGAAACAAATACGATTCAAATCAGTTTTGCACATTCTATGATATCTAAAAACGATCGGTATGCTATCATTTGCTGTTTTTGTAAACGAAGAAGAACATTCTTCAGGTGTTACAGTAAGATTAATCGATTGATTCGATCTTCGATAATAGAGTAGAAAATACTTTGGTTCATCTACTAGTTCTTGATAGATTTTGAGAATTCCTATCGATGGTATTCGTGTTCCTTCATGATTGTATCGAACGATATCCGGTAAACCATGTCCTATTTTTTGATAATACAAATGTAATGTATCCAATGAATGAATGTTATCATAGAATTGAACATTACTAACAGTTGCTTTCGTTGTCATATTGATTCGAATGTAAATTTTAACTTTTTCGAATTGACATCGATCTCCATAGAATTGTTCGGAACATTGGCAAATAATTGGATTTTCTCCACTTGGATCATAGGATGGATAACATGTTGAACCTGAACCACAAGGATTTGATTTACAAGCTTCATTTTTAAGAAAACAACGAGGACCAAAATGTCCTAACGGGCAAATACACAGTGGATTATCCATATTACCAGCGAGACCACGAAATCCTGGTCGACAAATTGCTTTTGAATTACAATAGGACAAACAATTGGATTGATTATTTTCACAATTTTCTCCACTGTAACCAGGTTTACATGAACAATAATAAGACTGATTACGATTGAAAATAGGTTTACAAATTGAATTTTCATTACATTGATTATCAGAACATGGATCATGCTGATTTGGAAATTTCAAAATAGTAGCTAAACGAAAAACCGGTAGAAAATCAAAATAAATCGGATGATAAAATGAGCCGAGTTCGATTGTTTCATTTGTTGTTAATGAATAAATATCGAAATGAACTGAAAATGGATGAGAATTAATAATATTCATTCGATCTGAATGACGCAATCGTTTGAATTGAATTAAACTATCCAATCGAGAATGAATCAAATAAAACTTATGTTTGATAGGATTATTCAGTTCTAACAAAGGATTTACATGAAATATATGATGATCAATAACATGTTCATGGAAATTTAAACGAACAACAATTGTTAGTAAATCTGTTGAGAATGAATTTGGAAATGTCGTTAAATCTAAATGTGTTATTATCGAAATACGATCAGAAAAGTATTGGCATAAATTTCCATAGTATGCAGGTGGACAAGCACAGTAAAGCTTTTGTAAATGTGTATCAAAGAAAGGAAAACCTCGATTGCATATATACAGTAGTATGTTCTGATCTTCTTGTTTTGATTGGATCTGTTTTCGTTGCAGTACATTAGGAAAAGCTGGTACATCGATCGGCTGATTATTTTTATCTCGAATCGATCGTTTTGAATATCGATACACGATGTGATCATACCATGATTTTGACATCAAACACCAATGTTCATCTTCACCATGAGTACATTGATATTCTCCATCACAACGAGCATTATATGCACAAGTTCCATTGAGACAAACAACATCATTGTCTCCATTACACCATGATGAATTTCGACTCTTATACGAACAAAGTAAAGATGTTTTACATTCAAAATTTGCTGCACATTTTCTCGAATAACTTGTACATTTATCACCACAACGTAACGTATAGCCCAACATATTTCCTCCACAATCTTCGAACGTATTCTTTTCATCAATACCTCCGTAACAATCTTCAATATGATTACCGATTTGAGTTATATTAATACATGGTCTATGTACGAAAATAGCCAATGGATTATCTACGGATGCTCGATAACACGGGTGTTCATAAGTAAAATTACAGATATTTCGAAAGGGTAATATTTTATAATTTTCTGAACAGAACTTTTTTCGTTCATTTAACTGTTGAGATAGAGGTTCGTTATGATCGGTCCATTCATTTGGCAATCCAAATTCATCGCTAGCATCTGAACAATCCCATTCACCATCACAAACCCAATCTATTGGAATACATTGACCAGTTCGACATCGAAATTCATGTTCACGGCAAATCCATACTTGACAAAAGTGAGGATTTTCATCATTGTGTGGTGATGGTTCATCCCAAAATGTATCACAATAATGTCTAAGAGGAACTTTAGTCGTCAGAGTATCTTCATCGTCCGTATACGTAAATGTTGAATTGATAATCGATGAATTACCAATATAATATCGAAGTAATGCACAATCAGTATGAATCGTCTGATCTGTACAAATAATTTCACTTATATGTCGTTTGTAACCGTTAATTCTTGTATCATAACTATTATCGCAAATACTTTTCTCTCCATATGCAGCACGAATATCTAATTGTGTCAACGTAATACAAGTCTGTTGATCTGATGAACATTGAAAACGATATTTTCGAATATTTTCACAGTAACTCATATTTTGTGATGATGTATAATTAATCGTTTCATCTTCCCAATGTGTACAATCGTTGTATCCATCAGCAATTCGATATTGTGAGAAACAATTCTTCGATCGAGGACAAATGTCGAAAAAAGCATAGGGTTATTGATTAAATGTCAGCGAATGATTCCAACACGTTTCAGAATATCGATAGGGCGAACTAAAATTTCGATATTTCAATAAAACACCAGAACATAAATACTCTTCAAAAGCAGTATGCGAATCTGCAGACAACGTCATAAATTGATAATCTGCCGTCGAATAAACTGCTGCATATCCTCGACATCGAAAACTACCAACAATAGACGTAACTGTTGGCCGTTTAATATGTGTTCGATTCGGATAATAATACGGAAGTAATCATGGACGAATAATACCTTTGGATGGATATCCATACAGTATAGCCATATTACAAAAATATTCCATTAGTATGCTACAGTTTTTTTCGTTGCATGGACATGAAATTTCAGCACCTCTTGAAAGTGAACATCGCATGAGATATAAACATGCATTCTGTATAGGAGACTCGTCATTATAACCTGCTTCAGCACAGAGACCATTGGGTTTTGTCCATAATGAATATTGAACAGATAGTTCACATATAAAATTAAATTCTCTTCGACTAAAACAATGTATTACATCGTCAGATGATGTTTCATATATAAGACGACTTGAATGATGAATACATTGACCATCTCCACATGACCACAGAAGTGGAGGACATTTATGATCATCACAAATCATGATAAGCTGTTTATCATTGGTACAGACTGTTCCTTCATTGTCATATCTTTCATCACTCCAATCCATACAATCCGGAACACCTGAACATACGTAAATTCATAATATAGATATCCTCTTTGTCAACTTACCATCAAGCCAATATTCGTCTGGTATACACATACCATCATTACAACGATATTCATTATCGTCACATTCATTAAATTCTAATAAATCGCAATGTTCTTCATCTATTCCATTCATACAATTCTGTTGTTTATCACAAATATTTCTCCAATCGAGACAAAGCATTCCATATTCACATTGTAATGTATTGTAGCAAATGATTTGACCCCACATTTGATGAGCTTGTGGATTTGTACGTCCTTGAAAATATCTTTCTAAAGCAGTACTAAATAAAAATATATCGGAGCCTAAACCAAATTGACACCATTTTCCAAAATAACCTGCAGTACAATTGCATAGAAATGAATCTTCTTCGAATACACTCGAATGATTATAGAAAATGCGTGCATAATTATCAGCTTTTTCTACGCTTGAACTCCACGATAGAACATCCCATGGTGAAATTTGTTTTTCTAGAAGTTTAGAAAAATTCCATCTCTGTCCATGTACACACATAGTCATATTTTTATTTGCACGGTTTGCTTGCATCAATCGTACACAATATTTAATTGTAGAAAATTCTTGAAAATAAACACAATCTGATTCGCCTGTATAGTTAGTATCTTCGGTATTATAAACGAGTATAAAACTTCTACATGGATTAATTATTATCATCAAAATAAGAATTAATTTTCCAGTCATCATTGCGTCAGTATAAATGATAAATTATAGCTGAAGATCATTTTTTTTTGCTATCTTATTATTTAAAATTGAGCACGTTCTCATATTGTCAATATTCGTTAGCTATGTTTTCAGATTAAATATCGGTATCAATTTTCTAGGTAACTTGAGGTGTTTGACAAAAGAAAATTAATCTCTCTATTGATTCTTTTCTTTTGTGTTGAATATATGCGTAGACATATAAATTTTATGGTTCATTGATTTTTCTTTCTTTCTCTTATATGTTCGAGTGATTATAGGTCAACGAAAAAAAAACATTCTTTTGTATCACGTGTTGTAATTCTCAAAGATAATGGCTTTTACTTCAAACTATTATTATAATAATATTGATCTTGATATGGAAATTTCAGCATTTATATACACAGCAGTCAAGTATACAAAATTCCTTTGGAGAATATTAAGTCGTTTGATGTTTTGTGTACTTTTATTCGTCGCTGGTTTTTATGTGCATCGAACATTTTTTTCAAATCATAGAATACCATTGATAATTACAGCAACGGACGAATTGGATTCGTGTAATTTACAAACTCATTCCAATGAACCACGTTGCTATCCTCTTCTTATTAATTTTGCTCATGGTTGTTGTCGAAAAGAACAGCAAAATAATTGTTTAACTGGTTTAAAATACGGCATTCGTCAATGTGCATTGTACAATAAACAATTTTTTGATAATTATCCTGATTTTAAAAATCGTAATAAAGAAATTCTCAGACGAAAACGTGGTGCTGGCTATTGGTTATGGAAACCATTCATTCTCTTTCAAGAATTATATTTAGCTAGAGATGGAGACATTATTGTCTATTCCGATTCATTAGTTGATTTTATTGCCAATATTTCACATCTAACAAAACTTACTAACGAACAAGATATTATTATTTTTCAACTTGCTGGCATGAAAGTAAAATGTGACGATATGCACATATATACGTATATACACATTTTTCTATTCTATTCAGGATTCAACATGGACGAAACGTGATACATTTATTATTATGAATGCTGATCGATCAGAATATACAAATACATCGGCTAGTCTTGCGTCGTATTTGCTCATTAAGAAGAGTCCAATGAGTATGGCATTCGTATCTGAATGGTTAACGTATGCACAAGATAGTCGTGTGATTACAGATGATGATAATGTTATGAATTCACCGAATTATGCAGATTTTCGTGCACATCGACATGATCAATCGATTTTGAGTATTTTAGCAACAAAATGGAATTTAACAATGTATCCTGATCCATCACAATGGGGTGAATCATCTGTCAGAGCTTATCCAACGATTTTTAATCATCATCGAACACGCAGTTTTTTTAGTTTTTTATACTGAATAGAATTTTGTTTTATTGTAACTACCGAAAAAGAAAGAAGACAAATGTCATTTAAATTACTCTCGAGAAGTATAATGTGGTGGTGCAGTTACAACGCCACTGTCATTAGTAACGCATACAACACGTTTTGGATCGAACATTCGATTTTGAATGCCATTTCTTGCATTATAAGGATTTAAAGCTGAAAAAAGAAAATAATCGTTCGATAAAAATGTGAAATTGAATATAAAATTCGTGTACATACTGGCGTCATAAGCACGTATAGCTTGAGATGCCTGTTCGAATGTTTGTCCAACTAATTCGGGCCATTGTTTGGTTGCGGACATTTTATGCGTTCGTTTTGTCAATATGAAAACGGCGAATGTATTTTCAACTGACTGCTCTTATTGAGGTGGAGAGGAGAGAAAAAGAAGAAAAAAAAAGTAATCGTATAGATAAGATATCATAAAAATAAATACTTGAAAGGCTTTTTCTTTCTCTCTCTTTATTTTTCGTTTCAATGTCTCTATTGCCTATCGCGCAAAATCGTTTGAATGAGATTATTAAACAATTTAATTTAATCGAACTTCCATTAGAAGGTGGTTTGTTTCAAACTGTTGATCGTTCATCATTAGAAATATCGAATGCAGGATTACGTGCGCAAAGTCATATCTATTACATGTTAACATCTAGCCTACCCTATAACTATTTACATCGAATCAATCATGGCGATGATCTACACGTATTAGTAGAAGGCGATAGTGTCGATTATTATCTATTCTATAAGGATGGTCATGTTGAACATAAAGTTCTCGGTCATGATTATACTTCAGGAGAATTACCTATAGTCGCAACTCCGGGTACAATTGCATCGAAAGCATTGAAATTACGACCAGGAAAAAATGGATTTGCATTTATAGTGAGCGTGATCGCACCTGAATGGACAGCTGATCGATGTGAAATTGGAGATGGACAAGATTTTATTGATAAATATATTGGCAAACAAGAATGGTGTACAGAAAATTTTCTTAGAGAATTAATTGGATCTAATTGGATCAACAACAACAATAATAATATAGAAAAATAAAATCTTAATCACACCAACAGTCTTCATTTTGTGCATCATTGAAACCTGATGATCCGAAATTTCTCACAGCTGAGCAAAAGATTTTTGCAGATGCTAAACATGTATAATAACGTGTAATGCTAGAGCCCCAGTTCACTTGACATGACGTATTCAAATCAGCACAAAATGTATTATCACACGTTCGTTTGTACGTATTGCATGTACCGTAACATACATCATGTGTGTTACAAGTTGGTGTGAATCGCCATAGAGTGCCTAGTGAATGAATAAGCCAATAGAGATACCACTGACGATGTTTACCACAACCATCAACAGTCGGTTGTAATACTTGTCGAGACGGACTTTTACGAATTCCACAGTAACAAGAATCTTTATCGCAAATTAAATCATGACTTGGACATTCTATTGTATAATACCATTCTGTATCAGATCCACCGGCACAATTTGGTGTTACTTTAACTCTTATATACGCTTCATTGTCATCTAATCGTAATGTTTTTACTCGTTCTCCTTGAGTTCCAACGCATCCACTTGAAAATATTTCTTCATCTGTATAGTATACATCAATTTGATCTTTGACTGTATATGTTTCATAGTGAAAATTGATGGCTACATGTCCTTTACCAATATTTATACGTCGATCATCAGGTGTATTAGCACCAGCTACTGTTTGTTCGTTACATCTACCTTTTGATGTTTTTGCTTGTTTTGAGATAAATGTCAAAGTAGTTGGATTTATTGTTATTATATCGTCCAACGGTTCGATGATTACGACTTCACCTGGAATACGAATTTCAATTTCAAATTGATCCATGGTACTGTCTGATGATTCAGATTGCAGTGGAACATGACTAATATATTTCGATGCTGTACGTAATGCATCAACAATCTTATTGTTCATATCTTCTTTGATGTTATTACAAAATGATTGTACCATTTGTGATATATTCGAACATATGTCATCCATAGGATAACTTTGAAAAAGTTCGATTAACGAATTGCTTTGTTGAGGAATGGAATTGTGTAGATTTTTTGTATCGAAATATTTTTGTGTATCAATATCATTAGTTGGTAGAAGAGCATAATATCGTCCAGCATTAATATTAATCATAGTAATACTTCGATTACCATATTGACTATCACGATATTTAAGATGTAATGTAGCATCAGGGATAAGCAGTTGTGAAGTACTATCTGTTAACTCGATGAGAATGCCTGTAAATGGATCTGATATATTTGCATCGAGCGAAGGTTGAAATTCGAATTGTGGAAAGTTCACTAGTGGTGCGTTGTATACAGATGATAATTGATATGAACTATTTTCTGATACAACCATAATATAATATGCATTGCTTGTATCATTATAATTAAATTGAAATGTATATTCAGATGATTGTATTTGAGTAAGACGATAGTTATCTATCGTATAGGTTACATTCGATACTTGAATTGCATGTATACCTTGTACATTTCCATTGTAATCTTTCAAACCGAACACGTGTACATCATTGATTTTCATAAGTTCAGTTTCTTTGACATTCGAATAAAGAACAGAGGCTGATAAATCGGGAATTTTATCTTGACTTTTCAGACCGAATATAAGTCCTACTGCAACACCTGCACCAATCAACATTACAGCAAGTAATGCTAAACTAATACATAATGATCGTCGCATGTTTAATGTAGTTTTTTAATGTATTCATGTCATGTATTTATATGACAGACACAATGTTTTTATCCAAATGATGAAATGTAAGAAAAAACCACTTTGCATAGATATCAAAAGAGCGACTAGATAAGTAACTCGGATGTGATAAAGAGTTTTTTTCCTATTTTCAATGATAACAACATTTTCGAAGTTTATTGAATAAAAATGTTGTTTGTTTGACAAATTCTTGTTTATAGAAATCAGAAGGGAGAACAAAAATCGGAAAAGTAAGTAACGGAGGAAGAAAAGAAATGAAATAACCAGTTAAATAAATCCATAGATCTTCATTCGATTTCATACAACCCGGTAAAAATGCAAGTATTAAACGTGGTATTGACAGTAGAACAAGAATAATGGGTGAAATAAGTAGATGTCGAAATTGATGAAATTGTTTACGTAAATGTTTAAAATAGGTTTCTTCTTTTTTTAATTTAAAGATCGACTGTGTTTTTACGACTATGATAATAATTGCTGTGAGAGCATTGATAGCAAATGGAGTTACAAAATGAACCATTGAATTAATCGAATTGAAACGTTCGATTGACGAAGGATATCGAACAATACACCATCGACGTTGTTCATCTTCGTCTTCGATCACTGTTCGATAGATAGGATCGGGCAGATGAGTTAGTAGAACAGAAATGATAACAGTAAATACAACCCAAACGACAATTCGTCGACTTTTTTTGGCATTAAATTTTGTCTGTTGAATAGCACAAATCGTTCGTTCAATGGCAACACATGCACTAAGCCAATTACTTGTTGTAAGACAAATTTGTGTTGCTACATCTGCTAGTAAACAATTGAAATAGAGAAATTTTGAATTCGTAATTATTGACATTTGAGTAAGAAGAAGAAAAGTAAATTTTAATGCAAAGAAAATCATTGTCAATAGACAAGTTACAGACGAAACTAACAAATAATAACCGCATCCAACCATACATGTTTGACCTCGATAATGAAATGTAATCAATGACATTAGATTACTTAGAAATCCGAAGAGAAAAAAGATCAATATAATTATCGTTGAAATTTGTATAGATGTTGTTTGTTCGAAAAGAGATTTCTTCGGTAGAATTTCATAGCCAAGTATAGCATCAAGAGACACACCTAAACCTATCGTAGAAAATTGACATCGACTACCGTAATAACATTCTTGGCAAATACATTCGATTTTTAAACGACATTCGGGATGATCTTCCAAACAGTGTCCATATTTTTCACATGGATTCACATGTTGACAAGTGAAGTTTTTCTTAAAATCGAATCGAAAACAATTCGAAAATCTGTCTTGTGTACAAAGACACATGAATATATCATCATGAAAGCAAACAAGATCTTCATAATCACGACATAATTTTGGATAATATTTTAAACGTCGAAAGGGATGCAGTTGAATAAAAGATTGATTGAATAAATGATTGATATGAGAACATTGACGTTTAGGTGAGACAATTGCCGAAATATTTTCTACTTCCATATACAGATCTTTAACAACAGCAAGATAATAGATTTCCTTCATTTGAACAAATACAAAGTTAAATTCTAAATACGAAGAAATAAAAACAGTTTCAGTTGAACTTTTTAAACGTAATCTTTTGAAAATAATCTCTTGTGAATCTCGTCTGAAATTAATAACAGACGATAAAATATGAATACTCATGAAACCATATCGTTCAATGTCAATAAATCCAAATGTAATCAATGTTTTTGATATGTTACAATGGGCTCCTTCAAATCTATCTGTGCAAATGCATCGATAAGAGTCTCTTCGCGTTCTATATTGACGTATGTATTCAGGCACACATAGACCACCATTGTGACATAATGATTGGGTGCATGGGGTTTGAAAAAGACAACGAGGTCCTATTTTTTGAACTGGACAAATACATATCGATCGGCCATTAGCCCAACCCACACAAAGAGAATCACTAGAACAATCGCATTGCTGTTCAATAGAACACGATCTACCAGACCAACCAGGTTTACATTGACAAAAATACGTATCTCGATTAACATATTTTATACATTGACCTTGATCACACGGAATTGTACAAAAAGTTCTTTTTATCGGTAAAGTACGTTCGACAGGAATGTTAAGAATAGTAGAAATTCGAGTGACAGGTAGAAAATGATGTTGAATAGGAAAATACCAACTAGCATAGTGTAATAAATCATCTTGCATGATTAAATCAATATGAACGAAATAGGTCTTTTGACGATCTTTCATCGGCTTTGAATAGAGTAAATAATAATTAAATTTTGTAGAACAATCCCTCAGTATTCGATATTCAGCAGTTACAAATGAAAGAATTTGATATTGATCGTCTCGTAACGTAAGCGAGAATATAAATACTGCTTGTCGATGGATAGAGGATCGAACATGGAGAGTAAGACTAACACGATCGCTTTGATATTGACATTGATTACCATAGTATGCTGGAGGACAAAAGCAGACTCGTTTATACAAAGTTATATTTGACACGTCAAGAGCATAGGCATCGAGACCACGATGACAAAAGAAAATATTCTTATCATGTGGATCTTTCGGTTCATGAATAGGCACTGAATTGATTTGTTGTTTTGGAGAAGATTTGTAATTTAAGTAACGATGGAGAGAGTTTATACTGTGGTTAATAGCTTTTTGAATTAGATCAGATAAATCTGAATGACAAAACATTTCATCATTTGCTTGATCATGTTGAGAAACAACACTACAGTATTGAGTTTCATGTGACAAGTAAATATCTGCTAAATGATACTGATATATCAATTTCCAACCATCCATACAATCAATTTTAAAATTTCTATATTGACTTCCTGATATGCATGTTAATTTGTCGGTAGTTATGAGAGGAATGCAAGGTGTTTTGTCTAATAAACAATCTTGAATTGTACAATTCCATTCATCGTTTCCATCTGGACAATTTTTATATCCATCACATCGAGTATAAACATTGTTACATGGCCAATAATCACATTCTGTTTCATCTGTTTCATTACGATTATTAATACGTATGACATGGGAATCTTTCCTTCCATTACATAATTCGAAGAAAAGTAAATTTTCATCCAATTTATGATCTACAACGTTTTTCATTTGCATATGATTTGGTCTTTTCGAACAGGATCCTGTTAATCGTTCAATAGTCTCTGTCAAGTTTCTTCTTGAATATGTGCCAATATAAATGAGAGACAATAGGGAATTTTGTTTAGTTTGACACCAGGAAAATGTTGGTTTATCCGAGAAAATCTTCGTATTTTCACAATGTGTATCATTGAAACAATTATCATGTGGAACGAAATACCAAGATTTTTTCCCTGGAACTGGATGATCACTATAGAAAACGTACATTTCATCATTGGGTCGATAACGAGATGGTGAATGTTTGAAAATGGTTGATGCACATAGTTGACCTAGACTTGGCGCACATGTTTGTATTTTCGAATGGCAGCGTAAATTTTCACAATCGTCAATATTTTCAATATGTGTCGAACATTCTGCTAACAAGGATTGACATACTGGAGTTGAAAGAGTATTTTTGTATAGTCCATATTCTATGAAGATTAGTTCTCCTCGTTTATTATGACAACCACTATAGGATGTAACACATTGCCCATCTCCGCAAGCAAATGTATTCGGTGGACACGAACGTTCTTCACATCGAATCGAAGCATCTTGATCACATTCGTTAGGAAAAATCTTGGTGGGATCGTATACACTATACTCTTTTAAGATTTCATCAGACGCATCTTGACAATCGGGATTCATCGGATCATCTCGATAGAATTCTTTTGGAATACATTGTCGACCATTTTGACAACGATATTCATTTTCATTACATACTATTCTATCGAATGAATCACAGAAACGTTCATCGATACCATTATCATTTGCACAATCGATTTTGCCATCACAAATTTCACGCCAATCTAAACAAGCTGGTGGTGGTCCACGATTACAACTTATATGTGTGTAACATGTCATTTTAAATAAAGATAAATCTGATGAACGAGTATATGAAGTTGAATGTTTAGTGAAATATGATTGTATATCTAATATAGGAATAATTGCAGATTCGCTAAGGAATTTATATTGACATTCAGTACCAAACCATGGTCGTTTACATTTATACACTTTCTCTTGTGACATTGATTCATCTAATGTTTCTAAATAGATTTGATATCGTTCGATAACTTCAATCGATGTATATCCCAAGCCATTCAATATATCGTTGGCTGTTAAATGTAATTCATGATGCAGCTGCTCAAACGTCATAATTTTCTTCTCATAAAATTTGTTTTTACTGAATTCTGTCATCGATGAATAATCGTCCAATTTATACGAAGGCCGAATACAATATGGAATCGTTTGAGATGATCCATCATATTGATATCGATCGTCATATATAGACGATTCACTCAAAATACTCAAATCTACACAATCATATTCGAATTGATTTTCATTGCTTCTATGAGTACTATAAATAAATGGATATGACAATACTAGAATATTCATAGACGAGTAAATAATAATTAGTAATAAAATGAAAGAATTCATTATATCTAAAAAAAGATCAAGATTAGATTAATAATTACAAAAAAATAATTTCGATCAAATGTTCCGCAAGAATTGAAAAGTGTTGTTGTTGTTGTTGTTGTGGTTGTTGACTCAAATTCCGTAGTCAACATGTCTATATGTGATATTGCCATTGTTGTACTAGTTGTTGTCGTTTTTTCCATTGATGTATGCAAACCATTTGCAATTAAACGATCGATATTTTCTACTAGATTTAAATTATTGCATAATGACCCATAACATTCAACATAATAGGAAAAACTAATCCACCCAATTACATCCGTAGTAGTTATTATAAGTGGCATAGGAAATTCTTTCGAATCCGTCGCACAACCTTGTTTGCGAATCAATTTAAATAGTGAAGAATATGCAAAACATTTTCCGTTGCTACACTCTTCTACAGTTTCATTTGTATTGAAACATTGAATAGGTGATAGTGTATTATTTAAATATAGCAATCGACGCAATTCGTCAATGAATAATGTATAAGATAAATCTCGATATTGGTAAAAATAATCTGATAAGAATACGTTCGTACAAGACTCACTAAACGAACAGTGATGAGTAAATTTGTGATAGACATGATTTCGTTTGAAATCAATTGTACTTGTCAATTGAGTAAATATTCCTATTTGTTTATTGAACTGAGGCGGTAATGATTGAGAAAAATTTCGAATAATCGTTGCCATCCCATTATGATAATCAATTTCAAGTTCAGCAAAACAAGCATGCGCTTCTTTCGTCTTTATAGCCTCACATTTGCCCGGCACGTAAAATGCCGATGAAAGTTGTCGTGTATATTTGCACGGATAGAGACATTCCAATGACAAAGCACATTGAATTAATAAAAAAAAATGAAAAAATCGACTGTTCACTACAATTGACATTTATCAAATGCATGAAATCAATTCTGTCAACTTGTCTTTTTCTTTATCTTATCAGTGAATGTTTGAACATGTTTTTTATAATTAAACCGATGAAAAATATCCGATCCTGTCATACAGGTAGACATACACATCAAAAGTACTGAAAATATAGCTGTCGTTTATCTTTAGTATGTTTTTTCCTTTTTCTGTTTCGTTATTTATTAATACGGACAAAAATTATTCTCCGACTTTATCCAAATACAATAAACATGCCTAATCGATGAAAGAAAAAATTATAGGCATGACTAAAACTCGGTAAATTTTAATAGTGCATAATGTGGCTGGAAAAATACCTAGGAAGTGTACCGATATTTTTTTACCGTGTGATGAAATTATGTCTAATCGAGATAATTTTTTTTTATCATGCTTAAGTCATGCGACAGTGATTTCAAAGCTCTATAAATACTGTGATAAGAGTCAGTATTTGCATAAGCTCGTATATCTACAATGATAATCACCGATGCAGGCGGAAATCATGATCAAAGGTCCTTCCAATGGAGCAAATGGTATGTAAAAGATTATACATCTGACTATTATGGATTAGTGGATGTCCAATTGTTTTCTTATAGGACATTTGCATGTATATGCGGTTTGTGTATCATTACAATTGGAGTTCCAGTGATCATCGTTTTGTCATTGATACCTCTCTATCTACCACGACATGATGTATCACGACAATTTGCATTAAGCAATGGTAAGTCTGTATATGTTATTCGATGAAACTACACAAAGATTTGTAATCATTAGAAACGGCAATTAAGAAATTTGCAATCAGTTATAAATTAAGTAGCAATAACTTAACAGCAGACGATTTGACTTTCAACAATTATCAGCGTTTGGCTAGACAAGTAAATTGAGGGTGTTGAGCGATTACTACTATCTGTGATTTTTTTTTCTAGTTGGAAAATCTTATCCAAGATGTTCCCACATATTCTGTTGATGTCCACGAAGTCATCAGGGAAACCGTAAACGACAGGAAAAAACGAAGAAATACACATAGTCGAGAGTAAATATTAATTTTTATTCATATGTTGTATGTTATATTTAATGTTGACTTCCTTGCTAGAATTACATGTGATTTGTCGAGTAAAGCTGATGGTCCCACACCCGCATTAGTACTTAATATTCAGCTACACTATCTACCCATTTATTCATGTCAAACGGTTCGTTGTGCTGCACAGTTTCACGACAAGATATACAACAAACTACGTCAACTGACTCGAATTATTCTTCAAACAGACAGTGGTATCATTATTGAGCTTATCCTTTGTTCCATCAGTGATACACCTTGTAAGTGTCTCCATTTTGTTTCCTTCAACAGTTCATATTCATTTTTTTTCTTAGTTATATCACGAACTACAACAACCACCAGCACTAAAGCGACCTCAATCGCTTATACCACTACTACGACTTCAACTGAATTTCATCCTTCTACGGAATCCACAAATTCCGCTAATTCAGTTCAATCCGACACTTCACTGGCAGTAACACAAACAACAGACAGAACCATTTTCGATCAATCATCTTCAACCAACCCCTCTCTCAATACAACACAATACAATACTGCAACGAATCTTCCACAATCAACTTCCGCATCACCTTCGAGTTCCACCACTGTTACCACTACTCCAACTGTACCATCAATACCTACAGGTGTGGCTAATTCAACTACGCCATCAGGATCAAGTACCACCACTACTTCCATTACTCAAAGTGGATCGACAACTCATACCAGTGCAACTAATTCGACCGCACCCTCAAGATCAAG
>ERZ778027.3213-NODE-3213-length-17096-cov-17.493222_pt1 | contig 17096 bp, 10 predicted proteins | sample MGYA00375757_ERZ778027 | MGnify/ENA primary metagenome ERZ778027 (study PRJEB29350, sample SAMN05389817) | bioreactor metagenome | isolation source: Ammonium sulfate bioreactor | place: South Africa: University of Cape Town | collected 2014-02-18 ... | reverse complement strand
GGGGCGGGCAGAACCCGCCGGTATCGGCCGCGTCGCAGTCGCCACCGACACGTCCGAGATCGCGGCCGCGGTGACCGCCCATGGCGGCGAAGCGATCATGACGCGCGCCGACCACCCGTCCGGATCCGACCGCATCTTCGAGGCGCTCGGCAGGCTCGATCCCGAAGGCCGCATCGAGACAATCGTCAACCTGCAGGGCGACTTCCCGACCATCCGCCCCGACATTATCCGTGACGTGCTCCAGCCTCTGGCCGACCCCGCAGTCGACATCGCGACGCTGGCCGCCGAAATCCACACCGACGAGGAAGCCGTCAATCCAAACGTCGTCAAGGCCGTGGGATCGCAGGTCACGCCGCGACGGCTGCGCGCGCTCTATTTCACCCGCGCGACCGCCCCGCACGGCGACGGGCCGCGCTACCACCACATCGGGCTTTACGCCTATCGCCGCAAAGCCCTGCAACGCTTTGTCGAACTGCCGCCCTCGCCCCTGGAGCAACAGGAACGGCTCGAGCAGTTGCGGGCGCTGGAAGACGGAATGCGAATCGACATCATGATTGTGGACGACGTGCCGCGTGGCGTCGACACTCCCGCCGACCTCGAAACCGCTCGCCGGCTGCTCGCCGCCTCCCGCCAAACCGCCCGCTAAAAAGCTATCGCCAAAACCAGAGCGGCTGATAGAAGACCTGATGACCCAGACCATGAAAATCGCATTCCAGGGCGAGCCTGGCGCGAATTCGCACATCGCCATTGCCGATGCCTATCCCGACGCCGAGCCGTTGCCATGCGCGACCTTCGAGGACGCTCTCGCCGCGATCGCTTCCGGCGACGCCGCCCTCGGCATGATCCCGATCGAGAATTCGGTGGCCGGTCGCGTCGCCGATATTCACTACCTGTTGCCGCAATCCGGACTGTTCATCGTCGGCGAATACTTCCTGCCGATCCGCCATCAACTGGTGGCGCCGCGCGGCGCGGCGCTCGCCGGCATCAAGACCGTCGAAAGTCACGTTCACGCGCTGGGGCAATGCCGCCGCATCATCCGCAAGCTCGGGATCAGACCGATCATTTCCGGCGACACCGCCGGCGCGGCGCGCCTCGTCGCCGAGCGCGGCGACAGGAGTTGCGCGGCGATCGCCTCGCGCCTTGCCGCGGACATCCACGGCCTCGACATCCTGGCCGAGGACATCGAGGACGAGGCCCACAACACCACGCGCTTCGTGGTGCTGGCGCGAGAGGCCCGCTGGGCCGAACAGGGATCCGGGCCGCTGGTCACCAGCTTCGTCTTCCGGGTGCGCAACCTGCCGGCCGCGCTCTACAAGGCGATGGGAGGCTTCGCCACCAACAGCGTCAACATGACAAAACTCGAAAGCTACATGGTCGACGGCAATTTCTTCGCGACGCAGTTTTACGCCGATGTCGAAGGCCACCCCGACGACCGCGGGCTGACTTTCGCGCTCGAGGAGCTGAAGTTTTTCTCCAAGGAGCTTCGTATCGTCGGGGTCTATCCGGCCCACCCGTTCCGTGCGACCTTCCGCGAACAGGCGGGCTGATCGCAGCCTGCCGCGCGCTCGCACCTCGGCATAGTTGGGCAGCCTGACTACTGTTTTTTGATAAATTCTTTTTTCCCAAAAACTTTTTTATAAATTAGCGTAGCCTAACCAATGAGTTACTTGGCATAATCGCTGCCCACCAGACAAGTTTATCGAGATCTTTCGCCCTATATATCATGACGGTTGGGCTATTTCCCATCACATCAGGCAAGACTCCTGGGCTACTCTGTTTGGAATGCCTTGACTGAACCGCCGGCCGTCGAGGCGGCGCTCACTTTTCGAAGTGACTCGTCCTGCGGAAGATATCGAGGCCGACGAAGTGGAGTTTGACGAGCGATGATCGACCCTTCCGCTCCGGTGCATGACGACATTGCCGCGCAAAGACGCCCCGCGATCTCGTTCGAGTTCTTCCCGCCCAAGACGGAGGAGATGGAGCGCAATCTGTGGAACACCGTCACCCGCCTCGCGCCGCTGGACCCGAGCTTTGTCTCCGTCACCTACGGCGCCGGGGGATCGACCCGTGAACGCACCCATTCGACGATCGCGCGCATCCTGTCCGAAACCGAACTGCGGCCGGCGGCGCATCTGACTTGCGTCGGCGCCGCGCGCGGGGAAATCGACGAGATCGTCAGCCGCTATCGTGACATCGGCGTCCGCCATATCGTCGCGCTGCGGGGAGACCCGCCGGGCGGCATCGGCACCGTCTACAGCACCCACCCCGAAGGCTATCGCAGTTCGGCCGATCTCGTCGCCGGCATCAAGCGGCGGCACGGCGATATCGAAGTCTCGGTCTCGGCCTATCCCGAGAAGCATCCGGAAAGCCCCGACATCGATGCCGACATCGATGTCCTGAAGGCCAAGGTCGATGCCGGCGCGACCCGCGCCATTACCCAGGTGTTTTTCGACAACGACCTCTATTTTCGCTATCTCGATCGCGTCCGCGCCCGTGGCATCAACATTCCGATCGTGCCCGGCATCATGCCCATGCATAATTTCAGGCAGGCGAGGAACTTCGTGACCAGGGCCGGCACCACCGTGCCCTCCTGGCTCGCTGAAAAATTCGAGGGCCTCGACGACGACGCCGAAACGCGCAAGCTGGTCGCGGCGACTGTGGCGGCGGGACAGGTGCAAAAGCTCGCCAAGCGCGGCGTCGATGCGTTTCACTTCTACACCATGAACCGCGCCGATCTCGTCTTCACGATCTGCCATCTGCTCGGCATCCGCCCGGACGCCGCGCGGAAGGCCGCATAATTTTTATCTTCCGTCAGGCCCGTCCTCCGGGCATCCCTGTCTTGGCAGTCGATATCTTGGAAAAGACGTGGAGGCCGGGACCACAGGCGAGCAAAGCGACGCCGTTCTTCGAACGGCTATGCCCGGCCATGACGAATTGCAATCAGGTGATCTCGTGATCGACAAAGCAACCTCAGTAGCCGACAAATTCCGCGCCCTTGCACGCGAGCGCATTCTGGTGCTCGACGGCGCCATGGGCACCATGATCCAGCGGCTCGAACTCGACGAGGCGGCGTTTCGCGGCGAGCGGTTCAGAAATTTTCATCGCGACGTGCGCGGCAACAACGACCTTCTCATCCTCACCCAGCCGCAGGCGATCGAGGACATCCACTACGAATATCTCAAGGCCGGCGCCGACATCGTCGAGACCAACACGTTTTCCTCGACCTCGATCGCGCAGGCTGACTATGAGATGTCGGACCTCGCCTACGAACTCAACCGCGAGGGCGCGCGACTTGCACGCAATGCCGCGAAGCGCGCGGAATCCGGCGACGGCAGGCCGCGCTTCGTCGCCGGCGCCATCGGCCCGACCAACCGTACCGCGTCGATCTCGCCGGATGTCGCCAATCCCGGCTTCCGTGCCGTCACATTCGATGACCTGCGCAAGGCCTATGGCGAGCAGATCAACGGCCTGCTCGACGGCGGCGCCGACCTGCTGCTGGTCGAAACCATCTTCGACACGCTGAACGCCAAGGCCGCGCTCTACGCCATCGCCGAGATTGGCGAGGAGCGCGGCGTCGACGTGCCGGTGATGATCTCCGGCACCATCACCGACAAGTCCGGGCGGCTCTTGTCGGGCCAGTTGCCGGAAGCGTTCTGGCACTCGGTGCGGCACGCGAAACCGATCACCATCGGTTTCAACTGTGCGCTGGGCGCCGAAGACCTCCGCGCGCATGTCGCCGAGATCGGCCGCGTCGCCGATACGCTGGTGTGCGCCTATCCGAATGCGGGCCTGCCAAACGAATTCGGCCAGTATGATGAGAGCCCCGACTACATGGCGCAACTGATCGGCGAGTTCGCAGCTGCCGGCCTCGTCAACGTGGTCGGCGGCTGCTGCGGCACTACGCCCGATCATATCGCGGCGATCGCCGCCGCCGTCGCGCCGCACAAGCCGCGCGTGGTGCCGGTGATCGCCCCGCGGCTGCGGCTGTCGGGGCTGGAGCCGTTCTCGCTCACGGCGGACATTCCCTTCGTCAATGTCGGCGAACGCACCAACGTCACCGGCTCGGCGAAATTCCGCAACCTGATCAAGGCAGGCGACTACACCGCGGCCCTCGACGTGGCGCGCAGCCAGGTCGAGAACGGCGCGCAGATCATCGACGTCAACATGGACGAGGGCCTTCTGGACTCGGAAGCGGCGATTGTCACCTTCCTCAACCTGATCGCGTCCGAACCCGACATCGCCCGCGTGCCGGTGATGGTGGATTCGTCCAAGTTCTCCGTAATCGAGGCCGGACTGAAGTGCATTCAGGGCAAGCCGGTGGTGAACTCGATCTCGCTCAAGGAAGGCGAGGAGAAGTTTCTCCACGAGGCGCGGATCGCGCGCCGCCACGGCGCGGCCGTGGTGGTGATGGCGTTCGACGAGACGGGGCAGGCCGACACCTGTCAACGCAAAAAGGAAATCTGCAAACGCGCTTACGACATTCTGACGGAGAAGGTCGGCTTTCCGCCGGAAGACATCATCTTCGATCCGAACATCTTCGCCATCGCGACGGGTCTGGAGGAGCACAACAACTACGGGGTCGATTTCATCGAGGCGACGCGCTGGATCCGCCAGAATCTGCCGCACGCCCATATTTCCGGCGGCGTCTCCAACCTGTCGTTCTCGTTCCGCGGCAACGAGCCGGTGCGCGAGGCGATGCATTCGGTGTTCCTGTATCACGCCATCAAGGCGGGCATGGACATGGGCATCGTCAATGCCGGGCAGATGATCATCTATGACGACATCGACCCCGAACTGCGGCAGGTCTGCGAAGACGTCATCCTCAACCGCGATCCGGGCGCATCGGAGCGCCTGCTCAATCTCGCGGAAAAATTCCGTGGTCAGGGCAAGCAGGCCAAGGAAGCCGATCTCTCATGGCGCGAATGGCCGGTGGAGAAGCGGCTGTCTCATGCACTGGTCAACGGCATCACCGAATATATCGAGCAGGACACCGAGGAAGCGCGGCAGACAGCGGACCGCCCGCTGTCGGTGATCGAAGGTCCGCTGATGGCCGGCATGAACGTGGTCGGCGACCTGTTCGGCGACGGCAAGATGTTCCTGCCTCAGGTGGTGAAGTCGGCGCGCGTCATGAAGCAGGCGGTCGCCTATCTGATGCCGTTCATGGAAGAAGAGAAAGCGCGCAACCAGGCCGCCGGCATCGCGGGCGAAGGCAGCACGTCCGCCGGCAAGATCGTGCTCGCCACCGTGAAGGGCGACGTCCACGACATCGGCAAGAACATCGTCGGCATCGTGCTCCAGTGCAACAACTACGAGGTGATCGACCTCGGCGTGATGGTGCCGGCCGCCAAGATCATCGAGACCGCGAAGGCCGAGAAGGCCGACATCGTCGGGCTCTCCGGCCTGATCACGCCCTCGCTGGACGAGATGGGCTATTTCGCGGCCGAGCTGGAGCGACAGGGCCTCGACCTGCCGCTGTTGATCGGCGGCGCCACCACCAGCCGCGTCCACACCGCGGTGAAGATCGATCCGAATTACCGGAGCGGCCCGGTGGTGCATGTCAACGATGCCAGCCGCGCCGTCGGCGTGGTCGCCTCGCTGATGTCGCCCGAGCGGCGCGAAGCTTACGCCGCCGGGGTGCGCGCCGAATACGAGAAGATTTCCGCAGCCCATTTCCGCGCCCAGCAGGACAAGAAGCGACTGCCGCTCAAGGCCGCGCGCGCCAATGCGGTGCCGATCGACTGGAGCAGCTATCGCCCCGTCAAGCCGACATTCCTTGGAACCAAAGCCTTTACCGATTATCCGCTGGAAGAGCTTGTGGAGGTGATCGACTGGACGCCGTTCTTCCAGGTCTGGGAGCTGACCGGACGGTACCCAGCGATCCTCGACGACAAGGTGGTGGGCGAGACCGCGCGCGCGCTCTACGACGACGCCCGCAAGATGCTGGATCGAATCGTCAAGGAAAAGTGGTTCAAGGCTTCCGGCGTGATCGGCTTCTGGCCCGCCAACCGCATCGGCGACGATATCGCCGTCTACAGCGACGAGAGCCGCACCACGCAGATCGCGACCTATCATACGCTGCGCCAGCAGCTCGAGAAGCGTGAAGGCCGCCATAACGCGGCGCTGGCGGACTTCATCGCGCCGAAGGAGAGCGGCATTGCCGACTATATCGGCGGATTCGCTGTCACCGCCGGGCTCGGCGAGGACGAAATCGCGGCGCGCTTCAAGAACGCCAATGACGACTACTCCTCCATCCTGGTGAAAGCGCTGGCCGACCGCCTCGCCGAAGCCTTCGCCGAACGGATGCATCAGCGCGTGCGCACGGAATTCTGGGGCTACGCACCGGACGAGGCGCTGACCAACGATCAACTCATCAGGGAAGAATATAAAGGCATCCGCCCCGCGCCCGGCTATCCGGCGCAGCCCGATCATACCGAGAAGGCGACGCTGTTCCGCCTGCTGGATGCGACCCGCGCCACCGGCGTCGAGCTGACCGAAAGCTTTGCGATGTGGCCCGGTTCCTCCGTTTCCGGTCTCTATTACAGCCACCCCGAGAGCCAGTATTTCGGCGTCGGCAAGATCGAGCGCGATCAGGTTGAGGACTACGCCGCGCGCAAGGGGATGGAGGTTGCCGAGATCGAGCGCTGGCTGGCGTCGATTTTGAACTACATTCCCGGCCGGTCCGGAAAGTCTGCCGCGACGCCGGTGCCCGCCCCCGCCAATGACGCTACCGCCGACGTCGCCAACCATCCGCCCGGCTGCCAGTGCGCGGTCCATTTGCAGCTTCGCAAGACCAAGGCGCAAGCGGGATAACCGGTGCAGACCTCCTACCCCGCCTCGTCGCTCGCCAATACGCCGCGCACCGCCGCCGCCCAACCTTTGAGTTTTCGCGTGCGCGTCGCCGCGCTCATGACGGGCTTGAAGCGGCGCTCGAGCCGCCAGTTGTCGGCGAATTTCGAAGGCTCCGGGAAAACACCGGCCGATAGCCCCGCCAGATACGCCGCGCCGAGCGCCGTGGTCTCCTGAATGACGGGGCGGTCGACCGGCGCATCGAGGAGATCGGCGAGGCGCTGCATGGTCCAGTCCGAGGCGGTCATGCCGCCGTCGACGCGCAGAACGGTGTGGGCGGCGGTGTCCGGCCAGTCGGCGCGCATCGCCGCCAACAGATCAAACGTCTGGTAGCAGACGCTCTCCAGCGCCGCGTGAGCGAGTTCAGCCGGTCCCGTGTTGCGCGTCAGGCCGAACAGCGCACCGCGCACATTCGGATTCCAGTAAGGCGCGCCCATGCCGACAAAGGCCGGCACAAGATAGACCGATTGCGTAACGTCGGACCTGTCGGCCAAGGGTCCCGTCTCGGATGCCTGCCTGATCAGACCAAGGCCGTCGCGCAGCCACTGCACCGCGGAGCCTGCGACGAAGATGGAGCCTTCCAGCGCGTAGGTGCGCTGGCCGTTCAACTGACAGGCGATCGTCGTCAGCAGCTTGTTCTTCGAGGCGACCGGCGTCGCGCCGGTATTGAGCAGCGCAAAACAGCCGGTGCCGTAAGTCGACTTGATCATGCCGGGGGCGAAGCACGCCTGCCCCGCCACGGCGGCCTGCTGGTCGCCGGCGATTCCCCGGATTGCGATCGGCGCGCCGAACAGCCCGGCCACGCTGTCGCCGAAATGCGTGGACGAATCCTTCACCTCCGGCAGCATCGCGCGGGGCACCTTCAGGACGTCCAGAAGCTCGTTATCCCATTGCCCGGTGTGAATGTTGAACAGCAGCGTGCGCGAGGCGTTGGTGGCGTCAGTCGCATGGACCTTGCCGCCGGTCAGCCGCCACAGGAGATAGCAGTCCACGGTGCCGAACATCAGTTCGCCGCGCAGCGCGCGTGCGCGCGCGCCGGGTACGTGGTCGAGAATCCAGGCGACCTTGGTGCCGGAGAAATAGGGATCGACGATCAGGCCGGTCTTCGCCGCTATCGCGGGCTCATGGCCGTCGGCCTTCAGCCGCGCGCAGATATCCGCGGTGCGGCGATCCTGCCAGACGATGGCGCGATGCACCGCCTTCCCGGTGGCGCGGTCCCAGACCACCGTTGTCTCGCGTTGGTTGGTGATACCGATGGCGGCGATGTCTTTCGGCGTGACGCCAGCCTTCGTCATCGCCTCGCGGCAGGTCGCAACCGTCGAGGTCCAGATATCCTCCGGCTCGTGCTCGACCCAGCCCGAAGCAGGAAAGTGCTGCGGGAATTCCTGCTGAGCTAGCGCGGCAATGGAGATATCGCCGCGAAACACGATCGCGCGCGAGGATGTGGTGCCCTGATCGATGGCGAGAACATGGGTGGCCATGACGGTTTCCCCGGAAGTGACAGGCGTGATGATCGGCCAAGCAAGCGGATTGCGCCTCAGCGGTCAAGCTGGGTGCCACCATTTTGATTCACGCTTACGCTCGCGAAAGGGTAAGATGCCGGGACATTCGATCCGACCGTGGCGACGGAACACATCACGCGTCCGTTGCCGATCACCGTTCAACAACCGAAAGACCCTCGATGAGACTGGTAAAGATCATACTGGCTGGCTTCGCGCTCACCTTCATCGGTGCGACGGCCCATGCTCAAAAAACACCCGCGATCAAGGAGACGCCGCCGCCGGCCGGGACCCATAAAGGACTGGTGACGGTCGTCGACCGGCTCAACGGCACGATCGCGATTCGAACGGAGCCGGATGCGGCGAAGGATGCAGCGAAAGCTGCGGATGGCGCAAAAGCAGGGGGAGAAAAGGTCGAGGTGCCGAAAGCCGAGGCGCCGAAACCGGAGGCAAAAGCCGATGGCCCGACCGAGCAGTTCAAGATCGACCTCAAATTATCCGAGACCGTACATGCCGGCGACAAGGTGAAGTACTCGGTCAGCGAAAGCGGCGACCCCAAAACCATTACAAAGATCGAGGCGGAGTAAGGCCCGGCGCGTCAGAGTCTTCCCGCTTCTGACGGAATCAGAAGCGGGGCTCTATGATTTTGATTTGACGCGTTTTCTCCACGCGAACCGGTATCCACTTCGCTCGAAAACGCTCCAAGCGATGCATACCGGACGCCGCGAAAGCGGCGATCCGGAAGTCCATCCATCCTTCCGGGGATTCAGGGTCCGCGCATCCGCGGTTTACTGCACCACCTCGAACAACCCGGCCGCGCCCATGCCGCCGCCGACGCACATGGTGACGACCGCATACTTCGCCTTGCGGCGCCGTCCCTCGATCAGCGCGTGACCGGCAAGGCGCGCGCCCGACATGCCATAGGGATGGCCGACCGAAATCGCACCGCCGTCGACATTGAGTTTCTCAGGATCGATGCCGAGCTTGTCGCGGCAATAGATCACCTGCACCGCGAACGCCTCGTTCAATTCCCACAAGTCGATGTCATCGACGGTGAGGCCGTGGCGCTTGAGCAGGCGCGGCACGGCGAACACCGGACCGATGCCCATTTCATCGGGCTCGCAGCCGGCGGCGACGAAACCGCGGAAGATGCCGAGCGGCTTGAGATTGCGCTTGGCCGCCTCCTTGTCGCTCATGATGACGGCGGCGCTGGCACCGTCCGACAACTGGCTGGCATTGCCGGCGGTGATCGTGAAACCCTCGCCGCGCACCGGCTTGAGGTTGGCGAGACCTTGCGCCGTGGTATCCGGACGCGGACCTTCATCCTGCGACAGCGTCACATCCCTGTATGAAACCTGCCTGGTCTCCTTGTCGACGACCGCCATCCTGGTCGGGATCGACGCCAGCTCATCCTTGAACCTGCCGGCCTGCTGCGCCGAAGCCGTGCGGCGCTGGCTTTCCAATGCGTATTCGTCCTGCGCCTCGCGCGGGATGCCATAGCGCTTCGCCACCACTTCGGCGGTGTCGATCATCGGCATGTAGACCTCGCCCTTGATCTCGAGCAGCGCCGGATCCTCGAAATGAAAAGTGTTGGCGTGTTCGTTCTGCACCAGGCTGATCGACTCGCCGCCGCCGCCGACCGCGATCCCCACGCCGTCGAACAGGACCGAACGCGCGGCGAGCGCGATCGCCTGAAGGCCGGAGGCGCACTGGCGATCGATGGTGGCGCCAGCCACAGTCACGGGAAGGCCGGCGCGAAGCAGCGCCTTGCGGGCGATGTTGCCGCCGGTCGCGCCCTGCTGCAGGGCCACGCCCATCACCACGTCCTCGATCTCTTTCGGATCGAGCCTGGCGCGGGCGACGGCCTCGCCGACCGCATGTCCGAGCAGGGTCGCCCCTTCCGTGGCGTTGAGCGCGCCGCGATAGGCCTTGCCGATCGGCGTGCGGGCGGTGGAAACAATCACGGCTTCGGTCACGGCGATCTCCTGTCAAAGTTGCATCGGGGGCGGCACGCAGTGCTCTCATTGCAGTCATCATCACCGCATCTTCCTGTCGGCCAGCGAGGCGAAGGTCCCGCCTTCGGCCGCAAGGCGCCTGAGCAGCGGCGCGAGCTCAAGCGACGGATCATTGGTGGCGCTGGCATAAAACGCCAGACGATCGGCGATGTATTTCAGGCCGATCCGGTCGGCATCATACATCGGGCCGCCGCGATAGACCGGCCAGCCGTAACCGCAAAGCCAGACCACATCGATATCGCCCGGACGCGCTGCGATTCGCTCCTCGAGAATGCGCGCGCCCTCGTTGACCATCGGGAAATTCATGCGCTCCAGAATCTCGTCGTCGCTGATGGCGCGCCGCTTCAAGCCAAGCCGCGCGCAGGTATCGAGAATCATCTTTTCGACCTCGGGATCCGGCAGCGGCGCGCGCGATCCGCTCTCATACCTGTAATAGCCTTTGCCTGTCTTCTGTCCGAACCGCCCGGCTTCGCACAGCGCGTCGGCGATGTCCGACGTGATGCCGCGATCCTTGCGCGAGCGCCAGCCGATATCGAGCCCGGCGAGATCGAGCATCGCGAACGGCCCCATCGGCATCCCGAAGCGGGCGACGGCGGCATCGACCTGCTGCGGCAGCGCGCCCTCGAACAGCAGCTTGTCCGACTCGGCAATGCGCGCGGCGAGCATGCGGTTACCCACAAAGCCGTCGCAGACGCCGACGACCACCGGCACCTTGCCGATGCGCCTGGCGACCGCAACCGCCGTCATCAACACGTCCGGCGCGGTCTTCGCACCGCGGACGATCTCGCACAGCCGCATGACGTTGGCCGGCGAAAAAAAGTGCATGCCGAGCACGTCCTGCGGCCTCGCCGTGACGGCGGCAATCTCGTTGATGTCGAGATAGGAGGTGTTGGAAGCCAGCACCGTTCCCGGTTTGGCGTGCGTGTCCAGCGCGGCGAACACCTCCTTCTTCACCGCCATGGTCTCGAACACCGCCTCGATGACGAGATCGGCGCCCCCGATATGTTCGAGGCCGACCGCACCGGTGACAAGACCCATGCGCCTCGCGGGCTCGTCCGCCGCAATGCCGCCCCGCGCCGCGGTCGCCTCGAAATTCTTGCGGATGACGCCAAGACCGCGCTGCAACGGCTCGTCGGCCGTCTCGATCAAGATGACCGGAATGCCGGCACTGACGAACGACATTGCGATGCCGCCGCCCATGGTGCCGGCGCCGATGACGGCGACGCGCTCGACCTTGCGCGGTCTGGTCGTTTCGGGAACGCCGGCGACCTTGGCAGCCTCGCGCTCGGCGAAGAAAGCATGGCGCTGCGCCTTCGACTGGTCGCCGTTCATCAGCTTGCGAAAAAGCTCGCGCTCTTTCTCCAGCGCCTCGTCGAACGGCGTATCGAGCGAAAGGCCGACGGCATCGGCTGCCGCGAACGGCGCCTCCAGGCCCCGCGCGCGCCTTGTCATCTTCGCCACCGCGTCGGTGAAGATCGAACGGTCCGCCTTCGCCGCCTCGAGCTTGCTGTCCTCGTCGCGCAGCCGCCGCAGCGGGCGATGCTCCGCCAGCACCTTGCGCGCAAAGGCTTCGGCACCCGCCGCGGGCTCTTCGACGATCGCGTCGATCAGCCCATGCTCAAGCGCTTCGGCGGCCGAAATCGGCTCGCCGCCGACAATCATCCTGACTGCAAGCTCGGGGCCCACGGCGCGAGGCAGCCGCTGGGTGCCGCCCGCACCGGGCAGCAGGCCGAGTTTTACCTCGGGCAGGCCGAGCTTCGCCTCCTTCAAAGCGACGCGGAAGTGGCATCCGAGCGCGACCTCGAGACCGCCGCCGAGCGCCGTGCCATGGATCGCGGCAACGGTCGGCTTCGCAGAGTTCTCAAGCGCCGCGATCACCTCGGCGAGCGCCGGCGGTTGAGGCGGCTTGCCGAACTCGGTGATGTCGGCGCCGGCGATGAAGGTCCGCCCCGCGCATCTCAGCACGATCGCCTTCACCGCGGGATCGGCAACCACCGTCCGCACCACTTGCAAAATACCGCGGCGAACCGCCGCACTCAATGCGTTGACCGGAGGATTGTCGACCGTGACGACAGCGATCTCGCCGTGACGCTCAAGCTCGACCACTTCGCTCACGACGTTCCCCCCGGAGATTTCCGAATGAGTTCGCGAGCGGATGCGCTGTCCTTACGCTCGCAGACCTCGACGCGCTGTTTCATTTCATCCCAATGACGGCCCGCTTGGCAATCGGGAAAACGCGCGGGCCAATGGTAATGAATTCGAGGCCGCGCTGGATCGCGGCGCCACATTCTAAAACCGGGACTAGAGAACTGATAGCGGGAAGGTTTCGCGTTTGGCCGAGGAGAACAGGCAGACTGTCCCGGATCGCGTCAAAAGCCGCTCGTGATGCAGTTCAAGAACGGACGATGGGTCTTCTTCGGCGATACCCTCGGCGCGGAGACGGGCGATTAACTGGAGCCTTTTCGTTCTGATGGAATCAGAAGCGGGGCGTCAAAATTTTTGGTTTGACGCGCTTTGTTTACCCGCCCCACATCCATCCTCGAGGACGTGCGTTGCTCGAAAACGCTATGGTCAGAACGCTGCCGCGAGTTCCCGTGCGCCCGGCTTGGCGCTGTTGCTGTCCATCCGGGCGTCGGTGACGGCCAGCAGTTTGGCCACCGTATTGTTGCGGATCGCGACCGGATTGCGCTCATAGCCCAGGCGCTGGAAAAAATTCGAGGTCGGCACGCGTTCCCGCATCGCCTGCGGCATCGTCACCATGTCGAGGCCGGTGCCATCGCCGGTGAGATTCATCATTTCCAGTTCGGCGGCGGTCAGCGGACGCGTGTAGCCCTTGTTGCGCGCGAAGACGACGGAGGTCAGGAGCTTGTGGGTCTGCAACAGCGGGCCGACGTCGATATCCAGCACCAGTGCATGGATCGCCCAGCCCTTCGGCGTATCGGCCAGCTTCGCATGCGCGCTCCAGGTATCGGGCACCGAGCGCGCATAGGCCACCATCCGCCGGACCGCCGCGATCTTGCGCTCCACCACCGTCCGCTGCGCTCCGGACAGCCGCGCCGCCCTTTCATCGAGCGCGCGCAGGATGTCGGGGCCCTGCTCGGCAAGCAGCTCGACGCTGTTGGTGGTGAGCAACTGATTGTAGCCGACCGCGGTCGAGATCGCACGCGATCCCGGCCGCGACGAACTGAGACCTGATTGCATGTCGTGATTGCCGTTGCCGCCGGTCTCGAACGCATAGACCCGAACCGCCTGCTCTTTCGTCAGGCCGGAGGCGCGCGCCACCTGCGCATAAGCGCGCTTGAACTCCGCTTCGGTGCGGGGACGTTGCGGCACGAACTGGAACTGCTCTGCGGCTGCCTTCAGAAAATCGGCAACAACGGGAATGTATTTACGTTGACGCGGCGGATGTTCCTCTTCCGGCTCCGGATTGACTGGGCGCGACGGCCCGGCATAGAGCGGCGGATGGGTCAGCACGTAGTCGTCGAGCGTGACGGGCTGGCGCTCGCGCCTCTTGGCGTTGCGAATGCGCCGTTTGTCGGCGATCGCGTTCCAGTAGGCGGTGGCCTCTTCCTCGAATGCGGCGCGCGCCTCCTGATAAACCCTCAGCTTGCGGCGATAGTCCGCAATGGCTGCCGGAGTCGCGGCCGGCGCCATCGCGCCACGCAGCCCCTCGGGAGCCGCGTTCGCGGGAACGACGGCCAGCGGCGCAAACAATAGCGCGCAGACGATGATCCGGTTGCAGCGGCGAATCGCTTGGCTCGACATTCGGCCTGTTTAGCAAGCCCGCGGCGGATGTCATCACAGGCATCTCGCATAAGACCACGGAGCGATCACGGTTGCGACAGCCGGCCGCGCGGTCGACGCGACCGGCCATGTCCCGCCATGTCAGTAGATGCGAACGTGATTGGCCTCAAACGTGACCGGAAAATTGTTGCGATTCTGCAAGGTCAGGATCAGCACGACCCCGACGCCTCCACGGTGATCCCAGTAGACGGCCCTGTCCGTTTCATGCAGGGGTTCCATCGTTGAATGATTTCTGTCGAGGTGAGGCGCGATCGAAACGTCGAAAAACTCGTTGGGTGCCTTCGAATCCCGCCCCCACCAGAAGGTGTACTGCTGGCTCGAATTGGCGGGAATCGAATAGGTTCCTTGTTTATGGTCGATATTGGCCATGATGGTGATCCTTCCTTTTGGCGTCGCCCGATGCGACGCCCGACAATGGACGGCTCACACGCGCAAGGGCTGTGACATCACTCACACGTCCCTTGATCACGCCCCTTGCCCCAGGCAGCCCTCTTGGGTTTCGAACTGGCTGGACGGGTGATGGCGAACGGGCCGGCGACGTCCACACTCGAACTTGATCGCGGCAGACTTGTTATCGCTGTCGCGGTATGCATCGGCATGGCGATATGAACAGCCGACCTGTCGGATCGAGGCGGAGACAGAAAGCCAGATGCGCGTCCCGACAGCCTCGAAAGTCCCCCTACTGGACGTCCGGAACCTGAGCAAAACCTACCGTTCGGGGCAGGAGCGGATCGCCGTTCTTCGCGGCGCCTGCCTGCGCGTCGAGGCCGGCGAGAGCGTCGCGCTGACAGGGGAATCGGGAAGCGGCAAAAGCACCTTGCTGCATCTGATCGCGGGCCTCGATCAGGCGGACGGCGGCTCCATCCGTTTCGACGAGACCGAGGTGACGGCGCTGGCGGACCGGGGCCGCGCCGCGCTTCGCCGGAACCGGCTCGGATTGGTTTTCCAGCAGTTCAACCTGATCCCCTCGCTCACCGTCGCCGACAATCTGGCTTTTCAGGCGCGTATCGCCGGGCGTCACGACAGTCGCTGGCAGAGCGACCTTGTCGATCGGCTGGGTCTTGGCGATTTGCTGAAACGCTATCCGGAGCAACTCTCGGGCGGCCAGCAGCAGCGCGTTGCAATCGGGCGCGCACTTGCGGTCAGGCCGCCGCTGCTCCTCGCCGACGAACCGACCGGCAACCTCGATGAAGCAACGGCCGACGAGGTCATGGATCTCGCACGCGATCTCATCCGGCAAACCGGATGCGGCTTCCTGATGGTCACTCACAGCGCGCGGATCGCCGCGACGCTGGACCGGCAGATCCTGCTCAGCGCCGGATTGATCGCATGAAACAGGGTTTATGGATCCTCGCCGTTCTGCTCAGCCATTGGCGCCGGCATCCGACGCAGTTGGCGACCCTGTTGGTCGGCCTGATCTCCGCGACCGCGTTGTGGAGCGGCGTCCAGGCGCTGAACCAGCAGGCCCGCGCCAGCTACGATCGGGCCGCGGCGGTCTTCGGGGGCGCAAGACCAGCGATGCTGGTCGGACAGGATTCCACATTCTCCCAAAAACTCTTCGTCGATTTGCGCCGGGCAGGCTGGCCGGTCTCGCCCGTGCTCGAAGGCCGTGTCCGTGTTGAAGGACGGTCATTGCGATTGTTGGGGATCGAGCCGGTCACGTTCCCGGCCGAGGCGGGATCGATTCCATCGATCAGAACCTCGGATCTGCAGACATTCATCGCGCCGCCGGGCGAGGCTCTGGTCGCGCCGGAAACATTGAGAGATCTGGACGCCGCTGAAGGCACGGCCCTTCGAACAGACGGAGGCGCATTGCTGCCGCCTCTCAAGGTTCAGGCGCAGCTCGCACCGGGCGTGATGGTCCTCGATATCGGCATGGCGCAAAACATTCTTCACCTGCCGGATCAGCTTTCGCGCTTGCTGATCGGTCGGACGCGCGGCCCGCGCGCGCCGCTCGAGGCCGTCACCGGCGACAAGCTGAGATACGTTGCGCCGGACGCCGAAACCGATCTGGAGCGTCTCACCGACAGCTTCCATCTCAATCTGAGCGCCTTCGGCCTGCTGTCGTTTCTCGTCGGGCTCTTCATTGTCAACTCCGCGATCGGGCTCGCCTTCGAGCAGCGCATGCCGATGCTCCGGACCCTGCGGGCCTGCGGCGTGTCGTCCCGGATGTTGAACGGCACGCTGCTGGCCGAGCTGATGATGGTGGCGCTCGTGGCCGGCCTGATCGGGCTGGTCTGCGGCTATCTGATCGCCGCGGCGCTTTTGCCCGATGTCGCCTCCAGCCTGCGAGGGTTGTATGGCGCCCGGATTCCCGGCGAATTGACGCTGACGCCGCATTGGTGGGCTGCAGGCCTTGCGATGAGCGCTGTCGGGACATTGGCGGCTGCGGCGACGAGCCTTTTGAAAGCGATCCGCGCTCCGGTTCTCGCGATGGCGCAGCCTTATGCCCGCCTGCAAACGCAGCAGCGATGGCTCGGCTGGCAAGGCATCGCGGCGCTCGCGATGCTGGTTGCGGCGATCGCCGTGCTGATCGGCGGTAATTCGCTGATCTCGGGATTCGCGGTTCTGGCGGCGCTGCTGCTTGGCGCCGCGCTGGCGCTTCCCGTGCTGCTCGCATGCGTGCTGCGCATCGGCGAGCGAAGCTCGCGCGGTCCGCTGGCGACGTGGTTCTGGGCCGACAGCCGCGAGCAATTGCCGGGGCTGTCGCTAGCGCTGATGGCGTTGCTGCTGGCGCTCGCGGTCAATGTCGGCGTCGGGACCATGGTCGAAAACTTCAGCAGGACCTTCGCCACATGGCTGGACGGCCGGCTCGCCGCGGATGTGTACGTCAACGCGCGCGACGACGCGCAGGCGCGCGACATTCAGGCAAGCCTGCGCGCGCGGCCGGAGGTCACCGCGATCCTGCCGAGCGGCCGGGCCGAGATCGAGA
>ERZ778027.3210-NODE-3210-length-17100-cov-11.764506_pt1 | contig 17100 bp, 14 predicted proteins | sample MGYA00375757_ERZ778027 | MGnify/ENA primary metagenome ERZ778027 (study PRJEB29350, sample SAMN05389817) | bioreactor metagenome | isolation source: Ammonium sulfate bioreactor | place: South Africa: University of Cape Town | collected 2014-02-18 ... | reverse complement strand
TCAATTCTTCCATTGCTGAGTTGATCGCCTTTGTATTCGGCGGATCAGGTAAGAATTGTTTGAGATAATTGAGTCCATTTTTAATAATCGATTTTCTCAATGAAAATTCGATATTCATCAATTCCGATTGGCAAATCTGTGGTGTCGGATATTTTTTATCTTCAACTTTGAAATCATACAATGCATAATATTCTCCGGATTGTGTTCGTCCGAGTCGACCAAGACGTTGTTTTATTGTTGATTGTGCAGCTCGAATTTCCATGAGTGTTGTTTGTTTTTTCTCGGAATCATAAATAGGAATATTAATCATGCCTGTATCGATGACATATTTCAATGATGGAAATGTCAATGATGTTTCGGCAACAGTTGTCGAAAAGAAAATACTGCCCTGTTCGATAAATTGTTGTTGATCATTGGCTGATTGAGATTGAATAAGTTCGTGAGCAATCAATGTTCCACGACTGATTTCATTGAGAAGAGAAACACATTGTTTAACTTCAGTGACACTGCTAACAAAACAAAGAATTTGATCATGACGATGACGTTTTTTGCATAATTCTTGAACTAGATCTAAGATGTTTTGATTAGGTCGATTGATTGTATCTACTCGGTAGAGTGTGCCAAGCGAAGGCATTGTAAATTCATTGACTGTAATCTGAGAAATTCGTCGAAATAGTTCAGGAACTGAAGAATCCAATGTTGCCGACGAAATGATGATTTTGATTTTAGATCTGAGCTGCGGTTTTTCTGTTAACATTCGAGCAAAAAGTGCTAAGCAAAGATCAATGTTTACCGATCGTTCATGAACTTCATCGATAAAGAAAACAATCGGTCGATCAGTTTTAATTTGATCACTGATAAAATTCTCGTCATGTAAAAGACGTTCTTTGAGTAAACCATCAGTCAAATAGAGAATAGGTGCATTGACATTACGTTCATCACCACTCACAGCCCAACCGGCTAATTTCGGTTCTTTTGGATGGCTAAGCATTGTTTTATTAACACGATCACAAATAGCTGTACAAGGCAGCCGACGTGGTTGTGTAACAAGAACTTTCTCGTATGCTTCAGCAATGAGCAAAGCTGGAAGTAAACTTGATTTTCCCGAGCCAGTCGATGTTGCAATTGTAATTACAGTATTATTTTCAACTCGATCTAATAGATCATTCGATAATTCGTATAAAGGCAATTGCAAAAGAAAACATCGATAATACAACATGATACGTTGTAATAATTTAGGAATTTTGCTTAATTGTTCAAATTTACAACCTCGATAGATCGGATTGGTTCGAAAATCTTGTTTGATACCGTCGATAAACTTATTTAAGACTTGCAGAGATTTATCCGATGGTTTCTTTTCGAATTTCGATCGTTCAGAAAAGACCTGTTGTTTAACAAATTCATCTAATGCTTCATATTTCAATATTTCGATTTCAGACTCGAAAAGATTGTCGTTGAGATATTTTGTTGTCAATCGTTTTATTGAAATCGATGATTGAAAACTCGAATCATTAACACAATTATCGACCATTTCTTTTGCTTGACGTGTGATATACTTATCATACTTTCGTTGATATTCATCGATTTTCGTTTGAATTAATTGTTGAAAACATTTTATAAACGATCTCCAATCTTGTGAATAGGAAATTTGTTGAAACATAATATTATTCATCGAACGTAGGACAGCATTTAAACGTCGATGATAATAACCTTTTGCTAGTTCGGTCGATTTTGTTAACCGTTGTAAACGTTGTAGAATAATTTTAAATTCATCATGATGCGCTCGAACACCAAACAATGTAACAGTTGAATACTGTTCATCGGTTTCTGTTATACTTAAATTAGGAATACCAATGAAATAATCATGAGTTTTATATTTTGTTCGGAGATGTTGAATAATAAATTTTTGTCTACTTGAGATAAATTGTTGTGCAAGGATACTATCGACGTTTTCGTAATCAATACATTTCATTTGTTTAGTCAAATCTTGTAGCTCTTGTTCATGTCGTTGTCGACTAGCTAATTGTCGTTGAAGATCACGAAGTACTTCATTTGTACGTTCTAATTTCTTTTCTTTTTCAGTACTTAGCTTGTCTTTTGATTTTTCGAGTTCTTTGACTTTCATTTTCTCTTGTTCGATTTGTTCTTTTAATTCATCGATTTCAATTTGTAAAACATCATTTATAACACTTGCTTTTTCTTCTTTTAAAGCTTTATTGGTATGTTCTTCAATGGCTGTTTCTTGAGATTCATCACTAGAATTCTTAGCAAAATATGCATCAATTGACATATCAGTCTTTTCTCGAAGCATTTTATCCGTTGGAGACAGATCTGCTGGATTACTAAGTTCACCAACACTGTATGTACCAGGAGTATTTTCTATATTTTTCTCGTGATCAATACCATCATCATTAGTTACTTCACTGGTCGAAGCAGCCGCTTGTATAGCAGTTTCATCGACATCTTCATCTTCATCTTCATCAACTAAATCATTATTACTTTCGGACGAATCTGGTGTTGTTGCCTGTGAACATTCTTGTTGATGTGCTGTAGTGAAAGGTTTTGGTTGAATCGTAGCTGGAGGATTATAATTATCGACAGGAACAATTTTTTTATTTGCTAGATCAGTACTTGATACTAATTTTGGTATCCATCGAATGCATCCAGTTATTGTTTGGGCGTGATTTGAAAATTCGAATGTTTGCAGATTAAAAATTATTTGTTCGCCTACATAGGGAACATTGATATCGATTACTTTTCGCCGACAATTCATTGCTTCATCGATTAGTGAACTTGTCTTCATATCACAAGCATACCAAGTATTTAAATGCAATTGGAATCGTTTGTTTGTCATTTGTGGAAAATGTAGAGCTTTGAGTAGAGAATTTTTGTCAGCTGTTGCATTTGTTTGTTCATGTTGAATAATCATAATTTGCCACAGTGAATAACAATCGAAATTGAGAATACTTGAGCCACGACATCGAACCCATGCCATGTTTTTATTTTGATCTTCTTCGTGTCGACCTGATCGACAAAAATCAGTCATGGTTACGCTATATAAACCTTTAGCAACTACTAAATAGATTTGTTTTTCGAATTGTTCATTGATGGGTAAAAGAGATTTATGTAATAAATCCGCTTCAGTTCCTGAGAATTTATACCATTTCGTATCTTGAAATGGTTTATATTCCCAAAAAGAATCTCGCATTGGTCGACGACTATCATCCATAATACGTCGATCAGGTAAAGATTTTGGCGGATCAATCGAATAATTAATAATTAAATAGCTCATAAAATATTTTTTTATATCAGCATGCCGTTCACCATTCATAATCGGTGTTTCATTGGCTTGATTTTCAATGAAATAATCTGCATCATGTTCAACTAAATATTTAACAATATCTAAATGCTTATTATAGCAAGCTGCATGCAATGCTGTTGAAGCAGCCGATGGTTTCGGAATAAAATCTTCTTTGCATGAATTCAAAGCAAAATCAGCATCACGTTGATTTTGTGCATTGACAGAGCAATGGGCTTCCTCGATTAAATATTTTAAGAGTTCGAAATGATTATTTCTTGCCGTTGAATATAGTAATGTTGTTTCCCACATGCCTGGTTTATCTTTGTATTCAGGATATTGTGTAATAAATTGTTTGACTACTGCTAAATCTCCATTATATGCGGCTTGATAAGCATCGATTGCAGCTAATAAACCTTTGAAATCACGTTGAAATGAAACTAAATCATTCATATTCAAGCATGAGGTGAATTTCTTTGTTTTATCATCGTATTTGTACGGTTGAAGAAAATTTAAAATATAATTCCGCGATTGACTCGATAGAGCAGGAATATGTTGATTGAGGATTTCTTCGATATTTTTTGTTAATTCATTGAGTACTTGAGTTTCTTCATTGGTAATAGGAAATGTATTCACATTATTATCGTCCTCATTGCTATCTGTTCGTTCGAATTTTTGTAAACATTCATTAATCTGATCGATAATTTTACTGATACACGGTTGAAATTTTTTTTCTTCCGACATCGAACTTCGATTTCGAAAAAATAAAATAGAAAAACTTCCAACATAAACGATATAAAATGTTTTTTGAGTATGACGCATGCATAGGAAGAAAGAAAAAAGAAAACACCTCGACATCAACGTTTTTTTTTCTGCGAAAGTTATGCTATAATACGTCTTTTATTGCTTCGTTTTAGAACAAATCAAAATTCAAAACAACTGGTCGGTGATCGGACGCTAGCGTTGACACGACTTGTATTTCACAATTGAATTGAATTTCCGATGGAAAATCTCGACTTTTGAACATGAAAAAATAATCGATTCGTTTCGATGGATGCAGTGAATCGAATGTATATCCATTGACATTTGTTGGATCGACAATTTGTCGACAAAAATCTTTTTCTAACCATAAATCTGAAAATAATGAACGCATGACTTGTTCAATGGTTTCATCTGTTGGAATTGAATTGTAATCTCCTGTCATTAAGATAATATACGGTGTTTTTGTCACGCCAATAATATTGTTCGATACCCATTGAACAATCTGTTTTGCTTCGTTCAATTGTTGTGAACCATTGAGACCTATGCCTAAATGAGTTGTGCCGAAATAAATCGATAGATTATGAAAATTTCGAATTGGATGTGATATTTCAAGCATAATTAAACCTTGACAATAATCACCATCTTTTTGATCTAAACATTGTTCTGGTGTTGTATGATTGTAGTGATATGTGAGAACACGTTTTATCGTTGGTTGTTTCGATAGAATAGCTATGCCATAACCACCATTTTGAAAGTTTCGCATTTTTTCAAAATGATAGAATTCAAATGGTTGTTTTTTATTAAATTCAGCAATAAAAGTCGTTTGATCAGCTGGATGACGAATTGTTAAATTATCTACTTCTTGCATAGCAATGAAATCAACGTTTAATTGTTGAATTTCATTAGCAGTAACAGTTAGATTGTAGATATGTTCGATGTTACTACCCGATTGAATATTATAAGTTGCAAATCGAATAGAATGAATCGACGAAATGAAAATAGTAGAAATAATCCACGCCCAAAGAAAATCGAAAGATTTCATTGTTTTATTCTCTGTAAAAAACGATGATGAATGTGAGTCCTACTTATTTTAAAAGATAAGATAAAAGAAGAAGTTCACCTTTTGTGATAAAAATTTCATTTGAAAATGAGTGTTGTGTTTTTCGGTTTGTTTATTTGTATTGCCACTGTGCTCAGTGGTCCAGTTCGTATTGAACGAACTCGGAATGGTGAACCTATCTTTGTCCTAGAAAATAACAATCAAACTTATCTACGTGGATCGAATTATATACGTTTAATAAATGCTTCACGACATGTTCTTTTCGAACCAGATATGTATTCACGATGGGATGTTGAAGGTGCTTTGGAACAAATGCATAGTTACGGTTACAATTATGTTCGTGTTTTTCTCAGTTGTCCAAGTTTTTTCGATGGTTTTGGTCTTAAAACACCTGGCATTCCAATGACTTATACACAGAACGTTGTGGATTTTCTAGTCAAAGCAGCAAAATATAATATAACGGTCATGGTAACAGGTGAATGGAGTCCAGCTAATTATCAATCAATTATTAATTCGTATCCATTACCACCGAATGTAACTGGAACAAATCTACTTATTTTTCACGAAGGACAAGTTGCTGCACGTGCACAAATGTATAAAGATCTATTAAATGAAATAAAAAATGCAAGTCTTTTAGCATTTAATAATATATTTGCAATCGATATTTTCAATGAAATATCCGTATCTGTTCATCTCGAACCATTCTCGTTAACAAGTGGCTTGGTATCTTTTGATGGGCAATCGTTTGATATGTCGAAAGGTGATGAACGTCAACGATTAGTTGATTTCGCCGGGAATCTTTGGTTTAATACAGTTGCATCAGCTATTAAATCAGTTGCACCATCGATTCTTGTTAGTAGTAGTCTGTTTTCACCGAATGCTGTTGGACACGATGGATTCGATGGAGTACAAACTCGTCCACCCAATGCAGATGCTCGATATCCGTTGAGACCAGGCAGTCTTGTTGATAGTATGGCTGATTATATCGATTTACATGTTTATGCAAGTCGTAATAATAGTCGTGCAGAATTCAATGGAGCAGGACTTAGTTTAGCTAAACCGCTTCTATTAGGTGAAACTGGTACGTTCAAATTTAACGCTCCTGATCCATTGACCGGTGCTCTCTCGGTAAAAACTGTGATGATTCAAAGTGTTGATTATCATTTTACGGGCTGGGGTATTTGGACATGGGATGCTGTTGAACAATTAGTTCTTTGGACACTCACCGAAGCAAATAATACGATGAATAATGTTCTTTCGCCGAAAGTCTGGCCATACGTCACGCCCTCGACAACTTTAATTGATTGAATCATAAAATTTGTCATTTGAATATTTTGCATAAATCAACTTTTCATTTTTGACAAACAGAGACTCATTTGAATAAAACAAATCATTTAAAAAATATAACCGACGACTATGCCCACATCCAGCCAACGTTGTATTTCGTTAACTACACAGCCAGTTCGTGTTGTAAAACAAGTAAGTGTCGATGAGAATATTTCTGATACACATCTCTGTTCATCCTCATAGATTGAACAGAAAAGAAAAGGCAAATCGCATGTAGTTGTTCAATTATCAAAAAATATCGCAAAACAGAAAAAGAAATGTCTACCATCGGCATTAATCATACTGATTGTTCTTTTAATATTGATCACTCTATCATTACTTGCATTGGCAATTGGTTTGCCTCTTGTTTTAAAAGAAAAAGATGTATCAACAACAACGACGACAACGACGACAACGACGACAACGACAACGACGACGACGACGACTGATCGTGAGAGGAAATTCTTGTGCAAAAATCTTTTTTTTTCGTTAGAATAATATTTTTCAGTTGTTTGTATTTCTCCATATGTTAAAACTCCATCAGAAGTTTGTGTCAATCCTTTGCTTGACTTTGAAAATTGTGGATCAATTGGAAATATTTGTACAGATAATTATACTAGTTGCTCATCGGCTGTCTGTAGCACTGTACCTGTTGTCGAATTAAACAATAGCGATAGAATTTCTCTTTGGACCGGTGGAATAAATGGATCAATGGATGATCTTGTTCTAAACGTGACTCTTCCTTTTCCTATTACACTTTACAATACAACAAGTTATCATGCACAAGTAACAACAAATGGTGTACGTATACGCACTTTCATACATGTCAATACAAAGAATTTGACTCTTCTATTCGATAGGTTCTTTGTCTGAGTATCTGCTCAGATGCTTGGCAAGAAACTAGCTTGCCTAGCAGTGCATTTGGTCTAGCAGTCTTTCCCCATTGGGATGATCTTTATATTCAAGCAAAAACATGGCAAGGTATTTACTATGCATCACAAGGCATAAGTCCAAATCGAGAAATTATTTTTGAATATTATCTAAGTTATTACATGTTACCTTCGACATTCTGTCATTTTCAAGTGACATTTTTCGAAGCTACACCTGATATCGTTGAATTTACCTATTTCGACGTTCTTGATGGAGGTCTTAGTGCAACCATTGGTGTTCAAAGTAAAAAGGAATTTTTGTTTTTGATTATTTTATTTGTAAACATCTATTTAGAATCAGGTGCCGGTCCTTATCTTCAAATCGATGCCGTCGAAACTAATGTAACTTTTACTTTTGATACAAATCTTGGAACATATACAAATTCTTCTATTGGCTAAAAAAACACACGTGTCTGTCTATATTCTTTTTTTCCTTCTCTCTCGTTCTCTCTGTTTAATTCATTTTCAAAATGTCGAAACGGCAGGCGGTTGACGTTCATTTTACGAATAAAAAAATCAAATCTTCTCTTGAAGATTTAGCTAATGAAATTCTCTATGAAATCTTCGTCTATTTAAATCATTTTCATATTTGGAAAGGATTTTCCGATCTCAATCAACGATTTGATGATTTCTTGATTTCGTTGAAATTAACTGATCGAGTGCATACGTCATCATCGATGTCGAAAAGTGATTTCGATTATTATCATGAAAAATTAATTTCTTCCAATATGAATCAAATTAAAAGTCTTCATCTTGCGAATTTGTTCATTGTTAATGAAATGTTCTCTCCACCACAACTGATCAATAAATATGTTCAACTCGAATGTTTAATTCTCGATCAAATCAATATAAGAAAACTTGGAGCCATTCTTCGACTTGCACAAAAACTTGTAAATCTTCGTCGTTTATCTGTTCATCTTATCGATTGTGCTGATGATCTCAGTCGAATATTTGAATATGTTTTAAAACTCAAGAATATTCAATCATTTGAAATCAATTATCAAATGCCATCATCTAATTTTACATCATCGGCATTTGTTGATCTTCGTTCGAGCAGTTCAATTGAAATTTTAACAATTAATGGTCGATTTTCATGTGATTCACTCGATGGATTGTTGTCAAATTGTCCTCGATTACGACAATTAACTATCCACGAACTTGTTCGAGGTGATTATTCCAATGAAGATTTCACAACTTGTCATTTAAAACAACTTGAATCAATTTCATTTACATTAAACAATATAGACATGCATTACTTGCAAATGTTAATCGAAAAATTCTTTCGTCATATTCAAATCTTACAATTAACAATGAGTGATTATAATATTTATCGTTATACACGTATATGGGAACGTTTGATCACGAATTTCTTACCATATTTACGTGTTTTTGATATTCGTATAAGTGATTTAATGTGCAATTTACAAATGTTACAAGATAAAGCACTTGAACAATTTCAAAGTTCGTTTTGGATTGAAAACCAATGGTATTTCGACTGGTTTTTACAACCCTCAAAGAAAATATTCTATTCAACTAATCCATATCGGTAAATCAAAAAAGAAAATATAAATTCATCATCCGATTCAAATTTCTTTTTTTGCACCTTCAGACGAAAAGATTACATGGTTCCTTTGGGCCAAGATAAGAAGTCATATAAAAATATTCCCGAAATAAATTTAAACGTTGCTCAACATATTGTCATTCATGGTTCCAAAGAAACCAATGATTTTGTAAATTATTTTCCGAAAACTACTAAATTAACTCTCGTAAATCGTGCTAAATCAATGAGTACGATTCATAATCATGTCGTTAACTTAAATCGATTGACGGAATTATCTATCAAATTTACTGATGTTTCATTAGATGATATTCTTGATTTATTAATTCATACACCGAATTTATATTCATTAAACATGGATCAATTGACTATTGAATCGGATGAAAACAATCGTAAATTTCGTTATGTTGCAACACATAATCGACTTCGAAAAATCGACATTAATTCAGTTAAAACTCTTGGCGATATGGAATTAATTCTTCGATTATTTCCTAAATTAGAGCATTTAAAAACAGGTTTAAGTAATCGTCAAAGTGGTATTTGTATATACTTCTTTATGAAAGATTTATTTTTTGGATCTTCGAACGATCCGCATTTAGTCTTCTTATGCCTCAAAAAATTACAGAAAAGCCATTTTACCGATTTAAAAATATGTTTAAGTCGAGCTGTATTCAGTGTAAATTATACAATGCAATATATTGGTGAAGATTTATGTGTTTGGTTGTAGAAAAATGTTTTATTTTTTGTTTGAAATAAACTAGATTATTGATTGTTGTTCTCCTCTTGATCCCAATTGATAGCAGATGTTTTCATGATTTTAATAAGACCAATTGGTATACTATCACTATCGATGAAATCTACTTGTTGAAATGTCGATTCGATTTGTTCACCATAGTAGCAGGTTAACCAATCTAAATAATAATCGACTTGTTGACTTTGTTGTCCCCTACTGTGACTATAAGTTTTGCTTCTTAAAGTATGAATATTTTGTGGTGATGTTGGTATTGTTGAATATAGCATACTGGTGTAGACATCACTCCAATGGAGAAGTTGATTTTCACGTTCGGCAATAAACTCATCGTAGGATGGAAATTTGCTATTTTGTTCAACATATAAATCAATGAATGCGTATGGTAATCCAACAGAAAATTGCTTGTAACGGCTTGTTTGTTGCCATTGTTCGTATCGTTCTTCAAGATCTTGATAAATTCGTTTATCTGTTTCGATTAAATTGGCGAATTGAGTTCGAGTATTTTGCTGTAAAGTTTGATGAAAACCATGCAACTCGATATAAATATTTCTCAAGCCGAGACCACCTTGTATCAACGGCCAATAGATCCAACCTTCTAAAATATCATTGTTGATACAATTGGGAAATTGTTCACGAATACGATCGGTGAGAACAGTCCAAGCATTTCCATCCGATTGATCGAATACATATCGATGAATAAATTGAAATGTTTCGATCGTTTTCTCCATATGAAACTTTCCGAGAGTATATGAACTTTTACCGAAATTTCGCATAAAAAATGCGATATATTCATTGTAGAGTTTGACCCATTCGAGAATTGTTTTCGATTTTGTTAAACGTCCTTTGAATTCATCGAGATATGGCGTCAATGCATTTCGATCGATATCAAACCGACCATTGGATTCTAATTTTAATAGGCCCCATTTCACATCTTTATTCGGTAAACTTGTTGTCATTGGTTGAACACCCGATGGAAGAATTTGTACAGAACCGCATTTTTCACTGTTGAATTTCAATCCTATTAAATTGGCAAATTCATTCATTAACGTCCATGTTTGCTCGATTCTGCTTTGATCGGCATCGAAAAACCAGAAATCATCGTGTAAACGATAATTAAAAATGCCTGTCGATTGATAAACATAGAGATCCATGCCGAATATAAGTAGATCAGAGAGGAGAAAAGAAAGTGAATGCGAAACGGGCACACCTCGTTTTCGTTCTCGGATAGGCTTGTTTGGTTTATAGAAAACTGGCTGTTTGAGAAAACGATCGAAGAAGTCAAGCCAAATGTTCGATACACCACAAACATCAAGAAAGATTCGAATAGTTTTATGTGCAACTGATGGACCAAACCATTCGAAATCGGCACACATCACCGTAAATGGATCTGATGGATGTATGGTTTGATGTAATTGAATTTCTGTGTTAATCAAATACAATAATTTTGTTTTTAGATTAACAGTATTTGTGAACGAATTCGACTCTTCATAAACATTTGTTACATCTTGTTGGTCCGGGAAAGAAGCCATCCAAAAATCATTTCGTTGCATTTCTATTCGATTGTATTCGATCGATTTCGCTGCACATTGATTTTTAATTAGATTTTCAGTTAGGATGACAAATAATCGTTTGAGTTGAAATTTAAAATGAAATGTCCATTTCAATCCGATGTACTGAAGAAAGATTGCGGTGAGAAAATCTTCTTCGTAGTAACATCGATATCGACCTTGAAGATTTCGACGAAAGACTCCTCGAACACCTTCACTCGGCCAGTTCCATTTGTCTAAATCAGATTTTAATAATGTCAACGATGATGCTAATTCAATCACAGCGTTTTCATCGTTGGACAATTTTTCCATTAATCTCTTTCGATGATCATCCAGTAAATTATTACTGAGCAAACTGCATATGGTTTGTTTAACATCAATATTTGAAACTGTGTCCCTCAAGAGTGTTTCACTGTAATCTTGCATTGATTGTCGAAAATCGGCGAAAACATTTTTATGTTTTGGATTATCGGCAAGACGACCGAAAAGTTTGTTTTCTAAGAAATCACGCCATTGATCGTAGTCTAAGTTAGGTTCATCGAAGATGATCTGTTCTAATCGTTCGTTTGTAAGAATGTAATCTTTCGATGTTATTTCAGATTCAGATTGATCTTCAGTGGATTCTATAGGATTTTTTTGCTCAGAAAACCATTGAGACATAATTAAACCGAATAGATAATTGTATTCGGAACGTCGTTTACCACCTTCAATAATTTTTCGTAATTGTTGACAAAAACTTTTCAATAAATTATCGGATGTTGATGTATTCAATTTGCTAATTGTTGTTAAATCATCGAAATTAGCTAAATATCGATTTTGATCATTATGTTCAAATAATTCTTCGACACCTTTATGAAGAATATCAACTTGTTCAGCAGGAGAAATATTTTCTTGTTTGACTTGTTTGATGATTTCTTCATAAATTTGATCGAATGTTAATTTTCGTCGTTTAAATCGATCTAATTTTAATTTTGTCATTTGATAGAACGCTTCACGATCAGCAGGCATTGAAGTCATTGTCTTTCAAATTTTAGAAACTAGTAGTTTGAATCTTCGATGTAACGCGTTTTTATACCCTCAGAGAAAGAAATTACATTTCACAGCGAATCGCAATTTTTATCAAAAGTTGCACACAACCATGAAAGAGTATCTTGCACCAATAGAAGCCGCACAGCTCGAGCGACCACAATGGGAAAAAAAGGTGATACACAGTTTATCTAATCCAGCATACATTACACAAACTGGGAGAAAATATTTATTTAGATTTTATTTATCAAGATAATTTTTTTTAAACTTTTAACTTAAAGAAATAACTGATTTAGTCAACATTCATTTTATGTTTTTTTTCATATAGTATATATCTCAGACCGTGATTGACTTTTATTCGTTTTTTTCTTTTTCTTTTACTCGTGTTTGTCTCGTTGACATGGAGATCCGTCGTATTCTGTCAGTGTTTTTCTCTTGTGATCACATAAATGGCGGCGAAGCCACTGCTACTTCCGAAAACATACACTTTGATTTGGCTTGATGCTAACGTGAACAATTCAAAAGAAAATCTCAAAGCTCAACAACAACTTCGATCCATCATTAGTTGTTTGTTCACATTCGACAACGATGAGCGATGTTTGGAATACATTTCCTCATCGTCGAAAGATGCTCGTATCATTTTAATTACAAGTGGAAGTTTCGGTCGAAATATTGTACCACAAATTGTTTCACTCTCACAAATAATTGCTATTTACATCTATTGTATGGATAAAAAAGCCAATAAACAATGGTCACAGCAATTCTCCAAAGTTTGTCATATAGGTTTTACAGTAAATAAATGTTTCTTTGTTTTGCGTAATTCAGGTGAAAGATGTTGTTGTTCGATTAGATGATTTGATTGAACGAATCAAATCCAGTTACTATCAAGTACAACGACAACATAAACTCGATGAAATTCTATCGATTAGTTTTTCTAAAGCTGATATTCAAGCTGACGATCAATCGTCTACTGAATTGAACGGTCAATTTATTCATTCACAATTATTAATCGATTGTTTAATTCGAATGGAATCGTCGGTGGTAGGTACAGAAAAAGACGAACTCATTCAATATTTCAAAGAAAAATATAAAAACGAACCAGAAGAATTAGAGATTATCGATGAATTTGAACGTGGCTATTCATCGACTCAATCAATAAGATGGTACACAAAAGAATCATTTCTCTATCGTTCATTGAACAAAGCACTTCGATCACAAGACATCGAACTCTTATATCTATTTCGTTTTTTTATTCGTGATCTCGGATTGGAATTAGAGAAACATAAATGTTCATCATCGGTTCATGTCTATCGAGCACAAAAGATGGCTAAAGATGAAGTAGAAAAATTACAGCAATCTCTCGGTGAATATATATCAATGAATTCATTTCTTTCGACGAGTATTCATTCAGACAGTGCTCGATCATTTTTATCCTCGGATGATTCCAATTTCGAAAAAGTTCTATTCAAAATCGATGCAAATCCACACGTAAAACACAGCAAACCTTTTGTTTACACTCCACCATTTAGTTTCTATCCCAACGAAGAAGAAATTTTATTTATGTGTGGATCAATCTTTCGTATCAATGAAGTTAAACGTGATAAAGATAATATATGGAATATACGTTTAGTTCTTTGTTCGACAGATGATGAACAATTACAATCACTTTTTCAACATATGAAAAACGAACTTGGCGATGGACAAACAAATCTTCTACAATTCGGTCATGTTCTACGAGATATGGGCAAATTGAATGATGCAGAAAAATACTATCGTTGCTATCTTAAACAATTATCTGACGATCATGTCGATCGTGCACTTTGCTATCATGCACTTGGAAAAATAGCAAGTGCAAAAGGCGATTTTAAATCAAGTTTAAAATGGTTTAATAAATCACTTGAAATGAACAAACAATTCTTAGCACCAACTGATCCCAATCTTGCTTGTGATTATAACAGTATAGCAACGATTTATTTTCAAACAGATGATGATCAAAATGCATTGCAATCCTATGAAAAAGCATTGCATATATGGAAGCAAGCGTATGGAAGAAATCATATTTGTATAGCTGCTTGTCTTAATAACATGGGTGTTATCCATCAAAAACAAGAGAATTATTCGAAAGCACTCAAATGTTATGAAAAGGCGTTGAAGATTCGTCAAGAAAAGTTGCCTGAAAATCATATCGATCTAGGTGAATCCTACAATAATATTGGTAGTGTTAATTACTATCTTGATCAGTATGAGGATGCATTGGAACATTATAATCTTGCATTGAAAATAAAACTCGATTGTCTTCCACCGGAACATTCGAGTATTGCCATGACATTGGAAAATATCGGTAGTGTCTATGAAGAAAAAGATGATTTTCAACAGGCACTTGTTTATTTCAAAAAAGCAAGCAAAATCTTTCATCATTCTCTACCATCGGATCATCCGAATGTTATCAAAATCGATCGATCAATTGAACGTATTTCATCGAAATTAGACTAGCATGCAGCTATTTAAATTCACATTTATATAAAAGAGTCGCCTTTTTTTGTACTTTTCATTGAAAAACGATATAAAGCGAAGAGAGAGAGAGAGTGAAGTATATATCGCAATCATTTTCATATCAATACAAAATCATATATTCGTTCTTTTTTTTTCTTTTTCTTTATTTCTTGCACTTGCACGCACATAGGAGTACTTCACGCACTATTACTCCTTTTTTTGTCTTTAACGTATTATAATACGTCCAATACATTCTCTCAAAGTCAAACAGTGATGAACTATGATATCAGCGATGATGTTTCAATGCCACTATCGACAATTATCGAAGTAACTGATAACGTCGATGAACTTACTCAAAGATCAGTCTCACCAAAAACTATCCTATTGACTGATGTCAGTCGTCGTTTAAATCAACGAAAACATTTATATAAACAACTGTATGCAAAATTCATAGATTCTCGTCTTTTTGTTTTTAATTCTATTCTATCTATAATAGTTATTTGATCAGTACTACAATGTGTGCTTTCGGTTTATTCGGCATTGTTTTAATGATATTCGAAAATGAATTTTATTTTCAAAATTTTACTCATAAACTTACAATGCTTAGTTTTGTCATTCGATCAACTATGACAATTTCAACGATTGTTCTTCTTACTTGCATTGTCTATTATAAATATGTCAATCTAAAACTTTTTACTATTAACAATTCTTTAAATAGTATTCGCATTGGTTTAACAAGAAAACAATGGTTCGTCATCATTCTCGAGTTAATTATCTGCTCGATACATCCATTTCCTCGATTTTTCCCTTCGTTTTCCGAGTCCGAGACAATTCTAAATACATCGATTCGGTCTCAACCAGTGAAATTAACTGATATCGATATTGATGTAGCATTAGGGATACCTAGTAAGTATCTTTATTAAATCGATACTAAAAATTAGCCAAAATTTTTCATTTTATAGTGTTTATGCGTATTTATCTCGTATGTCGTTGTATATTCTATCGTTCTAATTTGGTTCATAACACGTTTTCTCAATCACTCGGTTATCTCAATCAAGTCAGAGTCAATTTCGTATTTCTTCTTAAAACTTATCTCGAACGATGGCCAACACGTTGTTTAGCTGTCATAAGTATTTCATTTTTTCTCATCTGTAGTTGGTGTTTACATGCATGTAAATTCGATTCAACTAATAACCGACGCATATCAATGTTCGATGCAATGTGGTTATTCATCGTTACATTTACCACTATTGGTAAGACAATTCAATTCCATACATTTACGTATATATGTATATCTTAATAGGATATGGAGATCTTTCGCCATCAACTTATTGTGGACGAAGTAAGTAATTTATTAAAAAACGTAGTATTATTATTTCTTTTTGTATCGTAGCTATTTCTGCGATTATTGGTCTATTTGGTATCTTTGTAACAGCATTATTAGTTTCAATTCTCGCTCAAAAATTACAATTAACTCGACAAGAAAAATATATTCATAATTTCGTTATCGATTGCAGAACATCGAGAGAACGCAAAGATCAAGCAGCAAATATCATTAAATATTCATTGAAAGTTTGGATATTAAAACGACGAAATCAATTGACAACCAATGATTATCGTCAATTTCAACGTAAATTGATTCAATCGGTGCATTTTTGTCGTCAATTAAAATATAAACAGAAGGATCTTGTCGATTGTTGTGTGGGATTTCCTGAAATAATTGCCAAACAACGAGAAACGAACAAGAAAATTCGAGATTCATTACAATATTCAACTACTATAGAACAAAAGATCGACCGACTAGATGGAACGATGTCTAATATGAATCAAACGATATTAAAACTACAGAATACACTCGATATTTTAGTAAATAAAATATCTGAATAGAAAGAAGAGAGAGAGAGAAAAAAAATAATGTTTGATAAGACATGTAAACTAGACGTGCTGGTATTTTTTTTTCTCGTTTATTTTAAGAATCCGCAATTCGAAATCAAAAGCTCTTTTTTTTCTATTCACAATACAAACAAAATCTTGAATAAAATTATTGTAAGAAAAAAAGAAGAGAACAAACATTTTTCGATAAAAAGAAGACTCGAAATGAGTGCATGTATTGTTGCATTTCCAGTCGACAACGACAACGATATTTATATCGATGATGATAATGAATCACATCGATCATCGATCAAAAAACGAAGATCAACGAAGATCATACCACTATCAGATGTAAGTCAACGATTAAATAAAAGAAAACAACTACATAATCAACGGTAAAACAACACGGAAATGTTTTCTTTTGTTTGAAAATTCAATCGATTATCTATTTTAGTTGTATTGTCAGTAATTATATGTG
>ERZ778027.3203-NODE-3203-length-17131-cov-6.395936_pt1 | contig 17131 bp, 15 predicted proteins | sample MGYA00375757_ERZ778027 | MGnify/ENA primary metagenome ERZ778027 (study PRJEB29350, sample SAMN05389817) | bioreactor metagenome | isolation source: Ammonium sulfate bioreactor | place: South Africa: University of Cape Town | collected 2014-02-18 ... | reverse complement strand
TTCGCCATGAACGGCGTGCCGTGGGCGCAGCGCGATTGCGCGATTTCGTTCTCGTGGTGCGGAAACGTCAAATCGATACCGCCGCCGTGAATGTCGAACTCCGGGCCGAGCAGTGCGCCCGCCATCGCCGAGCATTCGATGTGCCATCCCGGACGGCCCGGCGTCGCAATTCCGCACGGGCTCGGCCACGCCGGCTCGCCGGGCTTCGACGGCTTCCAGAGGACGAAATCCATCGGGCCTTTTTTGTACGGCGCGACTTCGACGCGTGCGCCCGCTTCCATCTCGTCCAGCGAGCGGTTTGAAAGGCGGCCATAGTCCGGCATCGACGCGACGTCGAACAGCACGTGATCTTCCGCGACGTAGGCGTTGCCGCGCTGAACAAGAGCTTCGATCAGTGAGACCATCGTCTCGCGGCCGTCGTCGCGGCGGATGTATTCGGTCGCGCGCGGCTCGAACGTCGGCGGCAGAACGCCAAGGGCGGCGATGTCGTCGTGGAACTGCTTTTCGGTCGCCTCGGTGACTTTGCGGATCGCGTCGTTCAGAGGCAGGTCCGGATAGTCTCGCGCCGCCCGCGCGTTGATCTTGTCGTCGACGTCGGTGATGTTGCGGACGTAGGTGACGTGATCCGGCCCGTAGATGTGGCGCAGCAAGCGGAACAGCACGTCGAAGACGATGACGGGCCGGGCGTTGCCGATGTGGGCATAATCGTAGACCGTCGGGCCGCACACATACATGCGCACGTTACTGGGATCGATGGGCGCGAATTCGGCCTTCTGCCGTGTCAACGTGTTGTAGAGCTTCAGAGCCAAGTCTCGACCTCGTCCGTCTTTTTCGTCTGCGTCAGACCGCGCCGGGCGATCCGGCGCAAAGTATGGCACAGGGCGGTGGCGTGGGGATATCTTCCGCCCTGCGCCTTAGCGATTTGCCCGCTCGCGTCAAGGTTCTGAATGCGTTTGGAAAAATGGCGCGGTCGCAATTGCTCCGCATTGACCGGGTAGCAAATCGGCGTTTAAGGCTTCAAAACTGCGCCTTATCTTGGGATTAGGCACGATCAGCTGTGCGCAGATTCGATTCACTCAGGTTCGAGAGGCTGGCGTGAGCCAAGCGGGATCCATCGGAATTGTCGGCCGGCGCCTGATGCTGGCGCTCACGGCGCTGGCGCTCGTGTCGGTGGCCGCTCCTGGCCCGGCTTCGGCGCAAGGCTGGTGGCCGTTCGGCGGTGGTGACGACGAACGTCCCGAGCGCCCGCCGATGCCGCGCGAACCAGTTTATCGCCAGCCCGACGCCGTCCCCGCACCTGTGCCGCAGGATGCGCCGCCGCCGATGGCGCCGCCTCAGCCCGGCGCGCCGCGATCGCCGTCGAGCCCTGCTCCGGCTCCTGCACCGTCGGCCGGTAACTGGCCGCAAAAGAATCCGATCTGCTTCCAGCTCGAGCAACGCCTCGTGCAAGAGGGTCAGAAGAACGGACAGTCGCGCGATGCGCTGCCGGGCATCGAGAACGAAATCCGGGCGATGGAGCGCGCCGTCGACAGCGGCAAGGCGCAACTCGACCGCGGCTGCTACGAATATTTCCTGTTCACGAAATCGCTGCGCAACACGGCTCAGTGCAAGGATCTCTCGCGGCAGGTCGATGCGTCGAAGCGCAAGCTCTCCGAACTCGATGCGCGGCGGCAGGACATTCTCGGCTCGTCGGGGCATTCGTATCAGGACGACATCATCCGCGAGCTCGCGCGCAACAACTGCGGCGCGAACTACGTCGACATGGCGCGCCGGCGCAGCGACGGCATGTGGGAGGATGAAGAATCGAGCGGCGGCAGCACGTGGTCGCCGCGCGCATCGAACGGCGCGCAGACGTACCGGACGGTATGCGTGCGCCTCTGCGACGGCTATTATTTTCCGATGAGTTTTTCGACGCTTCCGAGCCACTTCCCGCAGGATGCGGACGCCTGCTCGTCGAAGTGCGCGGCACCGGCCGAGCTTTACTATTATCCGAACCCGGGCGGCTCGATCGACCAGGCGGTCGCGCTCCGCTCGCAGGAAGCTTATAACAAGCTCAAATTCGCATTCCGCTATCGCAAGGAAGTCGTCAAAGGCTGCTCGTGCAAACTAGCGGAGTATGTTCCGGCCGATGGTTCGGCGCCCAAGAAAGCCGAGATCGCGCCGGGCCAGTCATCACCACAACAGCGCGCAGGTGCTGCGTCAGGATATGACGCTCGCGCGATGGCGGCACAGTCGGCAGCAGCGGCAGCCCCGGCCCCGGCCGACAGCGGCGGCTGGCAAACGGAAGCGCAGCACTAGCCGCGCCGCCGGGATCGTCAGGAGTTCTGGCTAGGCGCGCTTGCCTTCGAGGCGCGCCAGGACGCGGTCCCGTCCGATCAGCGGCAGCAGCGATTTCAGCTCGGGACCTGACTCGCGTCCCGTCAGCGCAAGCCGCAGCGGATGAAACAACGCCTTGCCCTTCGCGCCAGTCCGCGATTTGACGGCGGCCGTCCACTCCGACCAGGTGTTCTCGCTCCACGGTTCCGGCGGCAATGCGTCGGCGGCCGCGACCGTCATTTTCGAGTCTTCGATGACGGGTTCAATGTCGCCGGTGACGACGTCCCACCAGAGTCGCGCGTCGCTCAGCACCTCGAGATTTCCGCGCACGGCATTCCAGAACGTCTCGCCGCCCGTGACGCCGAGCGCGTGAAGCCGTTCTGCAACGTCGCCGTAATCGAGCATGTGAAGCAGCTTGCCGTTGAGGGATTTCAGCTCTTCGACGTCGAAGCGGCCGGGGGCCGTTGAAATCTTATCGAAGTCGAGCTTTTCGGCGAGCGCATCACGCGAGGCGAGCGGCTCGATGGCGTCGGAGGTTCCGACGAGCGCGGCATGGCACAGCACCGCCATCGGTTCAAGTCCGAGATCGCGGAAGCTCTGCACCGACAGCGCGCCGAGACGCTTCGACAACGCCTGACCGTCGGCGCCGATGAGCAGCGAGTGATGCCCGAAGGCTGGCGGAGTAGCGCCCGCCGCTTCGAACAGCGCCAGCTGTACGCCGGTATTCGTGACGTGATCCTCGCCGCGCACGATGTGCGTGATGCCGAAGTCGATGTCGTCGATGACGCTGGTGAACGTGTAGAGATACGTTCCATCCTCGCGGATGAGAACCGGATCGGACAGCGAGCCGAGATCGACCGTCTGGTCGCCGCGGATCAAATCGTTCCAGGAGACAAGCGTCGGCTGCGGCGCGAGCCCGGTGCCGTTCGCGGTATTCGGCAGACGAAAGCGCCAGTGCGGCTTTCGACCCTCGGCGATTTTTTCCGCGATCTCTGACTCGGACAGTTTCAGTGCGGCGCGATCGTAGATCGGGGGCCGGTGCATCGCGAGCTGACGCTTGCGCCGCCGGTCGAGTTCTTCCTCGGTCTCGAAGGCAGGATAAAGCACGCCGCTGGCCTTGAACGCCGCGGCCATCGAGTCATAGCGCGCGGTCCGGTCCTGCTGACGGGCTTCCGCGTCCCACGTCAGGCCGAGCCATTCGAGATCGTCGCGGATGGCCTGCGCGAACTCGTCGGTCGAGCGCGCGGTGTCGGTATCATCGAGACGGAGCAGAAAATGCCCGCCGTGCTTTCTCGCATAGAGCCAGTTCAGCGCCGCAGTCCGGATGTTGCCGATGTGCAGGCGGCCGGTGGGGCTCGGAGCGAAGCGGACGCGCGGTTTCATTCGATTGTCTCAGGTTTCAACGCGCTGCACCCTACCGGCCGGCCGCCAGATGGCAAGGGCGGGCCGATTATTTTGCGACGTTTGGATGTGTCCGTGCGCCGTCCCTTGTCCCGGGTTCGGCGGAAGCCGTCTTTTCCGGCTTCTCAGAGGGAACGTCCTCCCGGAACCGGTTGGTGATCGGATAGCGGCGGTCGCGGCCGAAGTTGCGCGAGGAGATCTTGACGCCGGGCGCGGCCTGGCGGCGCTTGTATTCAGCGAGATAAAGCAGCCGCTCGACCTTCTTGACGGTTTCGAGAGTGTGGCCGCGCGCGATCACTGCGGCGACCGGCATTTCCTTTTCGACGAGGCTGACGAGAATATCGTCGAGAGCATCATAGGGAGGCAGCGAGTCCTGGTCGGTCTGGTTGGCGCGCAATTCAGCGGTCGGCGCCTTGGTCAGGATGCGTTCCGGAATGACGATGCCCTGCGGCCCGAACGCGCCATCGGGGCGCTGCTCATTGCGCCAACGTGACAGCGCATAGACCTCCGTCTTGTAGAGATCCTTGATCGGATTGAAGCCGCCGTTCATGTCGCCGTAGAGCGTCGCGTAGCCGACGGACATTTCGCTCTTGTTGCCGGTCGTGACGAGCATGGCGCCGAACTTATTCGAGATCGCCATCAGGATCGTACCGCGCACGCGGCTTTGCAGGTTTTCTTCCGTGATGTCGGAGTTTGTGCCTGCGAAGAGATCCTTGAGGCTCCACGTCAGCCCGGCGACCGCCGGCTCGATCGAAACCTTGTCGTAGCGGATGCCGAGCGCCTTGGCGCATTCGGCCGCGTCCTGCAGGCTGTCATCGGACGTGAATTTCGACGGCAGCATCACCGCGTGAACGCGATCCGGACCGAGCGCATCAACCGCGATCGCCGCAACGAGGGCGGAATCGATGCCGCCCGACAATCCGAGCACGACACCGGGGAATGCATTCTTGTCGACGTAATCGCGGAGCCCGAGAACGCAGGCGTCATATGCCGCGGCCGAGCCATCGGCGAGCTTCGCCACTTCACCCGACTGACACCGCCATCCCGACGGGGTGTGCTGCCATTCCGTCACCACGAGAGCTTCGCGCCAAGCCGGAAGCTGCAAGGCGAGACTGCGATCGCCATTCAACACGAACGAGGCGCCGTCGAAGACGAGTTCGTCCTGACCGCCGACCTGATTCAAATACGCGAGCGGCAAGCCGCTTTCCGTTACCCGCGCGACCGCGATGTTCATGCGCGTGTCGGGCTTGTGCCAGTCGAACGGCGAGCCGTTCGGCGAGATGATGATCTCGGCTCCGGTCTCGGCCAGCGTCTCGACGGCTTCCGGCGTCCAGATGTCCTCGCAGATCGGAACACCGATGCGCACCCCGCGCACGTTGAGCGGCCCCGGCATCGGGCCCGAGGCGAAGACGCGCTTTTCGTCGAACACGCCGTAGTTCGGAAGCTCGGCCTTCGCCGTGATGGCTTCGATGCGGCCGCGATCGAGCAGCGCGACGGCATTATAAACCTTGCCGTCCTTGCGCCAGATCGTGCCCATCAGAATGGCCGGGCCTTCCGCGCACGCCGTGGCAAGGCGCTCAAGCTCGGCGCGGGTGGCGTCCTGGAAGGCAGGCTTCAGGACGAGATCTTCGGGCGGATACCCGTTCAGAAAAAGTTCCGGGAAAACGATGACGTCGGCGCTGAGCGCGGCTGCTTTAGCGTGCGCTTCGGCAGCGCGGCGCGCGTTGCCGGCGAGATCTCCAACGGTCGCGTTGAGTTGAGCAAGGGCAATGCGCATACGGCGGCCGGATCCTCAAGAAAGGGTCGGCGCGCCATGACTCTAGGGCGCGCCGATATCCGTCTTATGCCGCTTCAAGGTAAGTGTTGTCACGCTTTAACGCGCGATGATGACCGTACAATGCGCCCGACCCGCGATGTCCGCAGCGACAGAGCCGAGAACGAGACGTGACAGCCCGTGCTTATCACCCGTTCCGGTAATAATGATATCGAAGTCCTCTTGCTCGGCATAGGCAACGACTCCCGCCGCCGCTTCACGGCTGCGCAGGTAGGCCGTGGCTACGTCCTTGGCACCGCCAGCTGCTGCCGCTTTTGCCGCTGCGTCGAGCGCCTGCTGCACGTCGCGATCTTCCTTGAGATACATCGCGCCGCTGCGGGCTCCGCCGATCATCACGTTGACCGAAGCGATCGTCAGCTTCGAGCCGAGCTTATTTGCGAGCTCTGCCGCAAACTGGACGGCCTTATCGGAATGAGACGTGCCATCGACTGCACAGAGAATTTTATGGACCATGATTTCCTCACTGGTATGACCGTGGAAAACGTTATGGAGCGCTGAACCGTATGCCATTGTCCTAAGTCAACGGGCGGCGCGTCACTTTACTTTTCGGAATGGGATTTTACCAGCTGGAAAGAACTCCGCACACGGCGGAACCTGCCGCTTAAGCGAAAACGTGCATGACGATAGGTTAATCGTCGTCCTCATCGCAGGGCACGGGAAACTCGATATCGGGCTCCCAGCAAATTCCCGAGGGTTGCACCTGTTGCGCAAGCGTGGGTTTCTTTTGCGCGGCAACGGCGCCCGATATGTGGACGATGCATGCGAATGCCAAGACGATGCGAAGCATGCTTGCACTCCCGGTCGGTGCGATGTGTGCACCGCACCCAAGACAGACGCATCGCCGGCCGATACGCGCACGGCCGGCGACCTTGGTCTCAAGCGATGAGCGTTCTCGGCTCAAGCCGCGCATCGGCTGCGCGTTCTTTCTTCAGCTGCTCGGCAACCAGGAACGCCAGCTCCAGCGCCTGATCGGCGTTGAGCCGCGGATCGCAATGCGTGTGATAGCGATCCGACAGATCCTGTTCGGAGATCGCCGTCGCACCGCCCGTGCATTCCGTCACGTTCTGCCCCGTCATTTCGACGTGAATGCCGCCGGCATGCGAGCCTTCGGCGCGATGCACTTCGAAGAACGACAGGCTTTCCTTGAGGATGCGATCGAACGGCCGGGTCTTGTAGCCGTTGACGGCCGAGATCGTGTTGCCGTGCATCGGATCGCAGGACCAGATAACCGTGCGCCCGGCCTTCTTCACGGCGCGGATGAGCTTCGGTAGATGCGCTTCGACCTTGTCGTAGCCGAAGCGACAGATGAGCGTCAGGCGACCCGGCTCGTCCTTCGGATTGAGCAGATCGATCAGCCGCAGCAAACCATCGGGTTCGAGCGACGGACCGCATTTCAATCCGATCGGATTTTTGATGCCACGGCAGTACTCGATATGCGCGTGATCCGGCTGGCGCGTGCGGTCGCCGATCCAGATCATGTGGCCGCTGGTTGCGTACCAGTCGCCGCTGGTCGAATCCTTGCGCGTCAGCGCCTCCTCGTAACCGAGCAGCAGCGCCTCGTGGCTGGTGTAGAAATTCGTCGCGCGAAGTTGCGGCGTGTTTTCCGACGTGATGCCGCACGCACGCATGAACTGCAGCGTCTCGGCGATGTGATCGGCAAGCTCCTGATAGCGATGGCCCTGCGGGCTATCCTTGACGAAGCCCATGTTCCACTGATGCACGCGCTCGAGATCGGCATAGCCGCCCGTCGCGAAGGCGCGGATGAGATTAAGCGTCGCCGCCGACTGCCGATACGCCTCGAACTGGCGAACCGGATCAGGGATACGCGCCGCCGCCGTGAACTCGGTGCCGTTGATGATGTCGCCGCGATAGCTCGGAAGCTCGCTGCCGTTTTTCTTTTCGGTCGGCGACGAGCGCGGCTTGGCGAACTGCCCGGCGATGCGCCCGACCTTCGTCACCGGTTCACCGCCGGCATAGGTCAGCACGACCGCCATCTGCAGGAAGACGCGGAAGAAGTCGCGGATGTTGTCGGCGCGGTGCTCGGCGAAGCTTTCGGCGCAATCGCCGCCCTGGAGGAGAAAACCGTTGCCCAGGGCGATCGACGCAAGCTGCTTTTTGAGGTCGCGTGCCTCGCCCGCGAAAACCAGCGGCGGAAACGTCGCGAGACGAGCCTCGACATCCTGCAGGGCCTTGGCGTCCGGATAATCCGGAACCTGCTGGACCGGCTTGGCGCGCCAGCTATCGGGTGACCATTTTTCGGACTGTGTGGCAGGTGCCATCTTGAACTCCTGGCGAGCGTTCGGTTGCCGGGCCTTGCGGCCGGCCGGCCAATGCGCTCCGTGTCGCTTTATTGGGGCTTATACGCCAGCGACGCTCAGCCGGGCAAGCTGGGTTGCAGGCGTAGAAAGTACCTTAGAGCCCAGCGGCCATGCCGCCGTCGACGAACAGCTCCGCGCCGGTGCAATATAGGCTGTCGTCGGAAGCAAAAAAGACCGCTGCGCCAACGAGGTCGTCGGGCTGCCCCAGGCGGCCCATCGGGGTCTTGTCGATGAGGGCCTGCTTGATGGGCGGCAGCTTCAGCAGGCGGTTGGTGATCGCCGTCTCGATATAGCCCGGCGCGATCGAATTCACGCGGATGCTGAACGGCGCGTATTCGACGGCAAGGCCCTTGGTCAGCGCGGTCACGGCGCCCTTTGTCGCCGTATAGGCCGCGAGCGGACGCAGGCCGCGATGCGCCATGATCGACGAGATGTTAATGATGGACGGGTTCTGGCCTTTGCGCAGCAACGGCAGCGCATCGCGGCTCAAGCGCAGAATGGCGTCGACGTTCACTTCGCGCAGCTTGTCCCAGTCGGCATCCGATAGCTGACGCAATTCGCTTCGGACGAGAATACCGGCGTTATTGACGAGAATATCGGCGCGGGCGTGAGCCACTTCGACGTTGCGAACGAGCGCCGTCAGATCCTGCCCCTTCGAGACGTCGACGACCATCGCCGTTGCGGCGCCGCCCTTAGCGTTGATGTCGCGAACGGTTTCCTCGGCAGTTTCGCCGTTGATGTCGGTGACCCAGACATGCGCGCCCTCAGCCGCAAATCGCTTCGCGATCGCCTGGCCGATGCCAATTCCCGCTCCGGTAACGATCGCGATTTTTCCGCTGAGACGTGTCATGCCGCCCTCTCTGCCTGGAATCGAGGTGAACCCTTAGATTTCCGTCGGGCTCGGATCAACCGGCGGCTTCGCCCGGAGCTACCCATTTTTCGCGCAAGGTCACAAGTTCTTCCGCGGCGGATGGATGCAGCGCCATTGTTTGATCGAAGTCAGACTTCGTCGCGCCCATGCGCAGCGCGATCGCCGCCATTTGCGCGATTTCGGCCGAGTCGGGGCCGAGCAGATGGACGCCGACGACGCGGTCGCTCGCGGCTTCGACGATGACCTTCATCATCATCCGCTCATCCCGGCCCGCGATGATCGACTTCATCGGCCGGAAGCTGCCCTTATAGATATCGACGGCGCCGAATTGCGTCCGGGCTTCGTGCTCGGAAAAGCCGACGGTTCCGATCTCGGGCGTCGCGAAGACGGCGGTCGGGATCATCTTGTAGTCGACGGACTTCGGCTTGCCGCCGAAGACGGAGTCGGCGAAGGCGTGTCCCTCGCGAATGGCGACGGGCGTGAGATTGACGCGATTGGTGACGTCGCCGACGGCGTAGATCGACGCCACGGTCGTTCGCGATCCTGCATCGACGACGACGGCGCCCTCTCCATCGAGTTTGACGCCAGCGGCTTCAAGCCCCAATCCGGTCGAATTCGGCGAGCGGCCGATAGCGAACATGATCGCATCGGCCTCAAGGATTTCGCCGCCGGTCAGATGACCGGCCAGCGCACCGCCCGACTTCTCGATCTTCGAGAAAACCTGGCCGGTGACGATGCGGATGCCGCGCTTCGTCATGGCGGCCGTCAGACCGTCGCGCAAATCCTCGTCGAACCCGCGCAGGACTTTCTCGCCGCGATAGACGAGCGTGACGTCGGCGCCGAGGCCGTTGAAGATCGACGCGAACTCGACCGCGATATAGCCGCCGCCTGCGACGACGACCCGGCGCGGCATCGTCTTCAGGTCGAATGCTTCGTTGGACGTGATGACGTGCTCTATGCCGGGCAGATTTGGGTCGAGGTTCGGCCGGCCGCCCGTTGCGATGAGGATATATTTCGCGGTGATTTTCCGCCCCGAGGCGAGGACGATCTCGTTCGGGCCGGAGACCGTCGCGCGCTCCGCGAAAACCTCGACGTTGAACTTCGCGAGCGTCGAGCCATAGGCCGCTTCGAGCCGCGCGATTTCCTTGTCCTTGGCCGCGATCAGCGAGGGCCAATCGAAGCTCGGTTCAGAAAACGACCAGCCGAACCCGGCCGCGTTTTCGAACTCGTCGGAAAAGCGGCTGGCATAGACGAGAATTTTCTTCGGCACGCACCCGCGAATGACGCACGTGCCGCCGACGCGATATTCCTCGGCGATTGCGACGCGGGAACCGTAGCTCGCCGCGATCCGTGCGGCTCTGACGCCGCCGGAGCCTGCGCCGATGACGAAGAGATCGTATTCGAATTCCTGCATGAACCTGTAATGGTTTCTATTTCGGCTGTGCCGGGGTGGGTTGATCGGACGGGGTCGTGGGCTGGGGCGGCTGCGTGGCTGCTTTCATCTCATCCGCGATCTTCTCGCTGTATTTCATGCCGATGGTCGCACCCTTCTGCATCAGCTCCGGCGTCTTGGCGATGAACTTGGCACCAGCGCCCGAGCGATAGAAATCGGCGACGGTTTTCATTTCCTCTTCCGTGAACGTCTGAGCATAAAGCACGGCAAAGTCCGAGATCATTTGATCTTTGTATTCCAGAAGCTTTTTCATTCCGGAATCGAACTGCGTCGAAAGCTGCTTGCCCGCTTCCGAATTTTCGGCGCCAGCGCCCTTGGCGAAGCCGCGCGACATGGCTTCGACCATGCCGTCCATCTGCCGCGTAACGCCCGTCACCTCGAGAAGATCGCGGGCCGCGGCGACGCGAGCGGGATCGACAGGCGGTTGTGCATCGTCGGCCAGCGCCGGAACGGCAAAAGCGACGGCAAGGCAGATCGCAGCAATGATCGAACGCATTATGAATTCTCCTCGTCGAAATCAGCATCGACCGCCGAAAGAACTTCGACGCCCATCGGTCCGGCAACAATTCCCACGTCGGCAATACCGAGAAACAGTCCCGTCTCCACGACGCCCGGAACGAGCTTCAGAGCGTCGTCCAGCGCCTCCGGATCGTCAATCGCGCCGAACGAGCAATCGAGAATATGGTTGCCATTGTCTGTCACGAAGGGGGCACCGCTCGCGCCCAGGCGCAGTTTGATTTCGCCATCGCAACCGGCGTCGGTGGCCATCTGAAAGATCAGGCGTTGCGTCGATGCGAGGCCAAACGGCACGACTTCGATCGGCAGCGGAAAGCGTCCCAAGACATCGACGCGCTTCGAGCTGTCGGCAATAATCACGACCCGGTCGGACGCGACCGCGACGATCTTTTCGCGCAACAGGGCGCCGCCGCCACCTTTGATCAGACGCATCTCCTCGTCCATCTCGTCGGCGCCGTCGACCGTCAGATCGAGGGCTGGATGCTCGTCGAGGGTGGCGAGAGGAATTCCCAAAGCCGCCGCCTGCGCGCGTGTCGCCTCGGAGGTCGGAACGCAGACGACTTTCAGGCCGCCTTTCACTTTTTCGCTGAGAAGATCGACGAACTTGGCGGCCGTCGACCCCGTGCCGAGGCCGAGCTTCATGCCGTCTTCAACGTAGCTCAAGGCTTGTTCCGCCGCCTGACGCTTCCAATCGTCGCTGCTCATGTCTGCCCCAACGAGTTATACCGCTATGACGTGCCTTCGACCTCAATTCGCGCGACTTCTGTAGGCTGACGGTGAAACCCTTTCAAGCTGCACGCTGCCAGGCCGGATGCCTCACCCGCAATGATGTCGATCATGACGCCCTTTCGATAGCGGCCGTCTAAGGAGAGTTCATGAAAGACTGGACGATCGTTTTCGATCTCGACGGAACACTTGTGGATACGGCGCCGGACCTTGCCGAAGCGACGAATTACGTCCTGAAGACGCTCGGTCTCGAGCGGGTGAACGAACTGGAGATCCGGCGCTTCGTCGGTCATGGCGCGCTCGCGATGATCGACGGAGCGGTCAAAGCGCACGGCCGGACGCTGCCGGAACGCGAGCTTCACGATCTCTTCGAAGTCTTCATCGCCTACTACACCGCACATATCGCCGACCGGAGCATCCCCTATCCCAACGTCGTCGCGACTCTCGAAGCGCTGCGCAGCAGCGGCGCGACGCTTGCGGTGTGCACGAACAAGATCGAAATCCAGGCGCGGCGCGTGCTCGAAGAACTCGATCTCGACGGCTATTTCTCGGCGCTCACCGGCCGCGACAGTCTCGGAAGCTACAAGCCGGACCCGCGACATTTGACGGGCACGATCGCGCGCGCAGGCGGGCGACCGGCAACGTCGATCATGGTCGGCGACAGCGAAACGGACATCCGCACGGCAAAGGCGGCGCAAGTTCCGATCGTCGCCGTCAGCTTCGGATATAGCGTCGATCCCGTTGCATCATACGGGCCGGACGCGGTCATCGACGACTATAAGGATTTAACTGCAGCCCTCGATAAATTCGCAGGAAAGACCGTCAGTACGTGAGCACTTTGCTTTCGGGGGACATGATCCCCTCGATCAGATGCGCCGCACCGACGACACCTTTGCATTCCGGGATCAGGTCGCATTTGTGAAGGCCTCCGAGATCGAGGCCCTGCGAGCAGTAATAAAATCTCACGCCGGCAGCGTGCGCTTCCTTGATGAAGTCGTGGATCGAGCGCGTGTCGGCGGATTTGAGGCGGATTTTATCCGCGACACCGGACTTCAGCAGTTTTGTCGACGTCCCGGTGCAGATGACCTCGACATGAAATGACATCGTCGCGGCGACCATCGCCTGGACGATCGGTGCACCGATCGCCTCGCCGTCGCAAGGATCGGTGTTGGCCAGGATGATGATCAGCTTCTGCGTCATAGCGATCGCCTCACCCGCGAGTCCGCCTGCGCCAGAGTGCGCTGATTAATCCGGGATCGCAACCACCGACAGTCAGAAATGCCGGCTGATATAGCGACGGTAAACAAGAATGCTCGCCGGCAGAAACACGAGGTCGGCGACAAGGGACGCGACCAGCGTCACGCCGCAGACGAAGCCGAAGAGCCGGAGCGACGGAAGATCCGAAAACACGGTCACGCCGAGGCCGAAGGCGAGCACGATCGTCGTCAGAATGATCGCCGGGCCGACAAGCACGCGCGCATTGCGTATCGCCACCTCCGGCGACACGCCCGGCCCTTCTTCAAGTCGCAGCCGGTTCAAGAAGTGAATGAGCGCATCGACGCCGAGACCGAATACGACGAGCAGCGCGACAACGGACGCGAACTCCAATCCGCCATTCAGGTACCAGAGCAATGCGCCCGACGTGACGACAGGGAACAGCCCGGGCAGCAGACTGATGAAGCCCACGAAGACCGAGCGGAATGCGATCGCGAGAAGCACGGCCGCCACCAGCACGCAAAGCGGAATACTCTCATCGAGCTGCGAGATCATGCGGTAGCTGTTGCGCGCGGCGAGCGCCGGCAGACCGGTCACGGAAATCTCATACTGCGGGAACTGCGCGCGGATCGGGTCGAGCGCCTGATCGACCTTATGGACCACTGGCAGAATCTGGCTCGCGTCAACGTCGGGCAACCGCCCCGTCACAAGGACTGCGTCCTGCTCCTTGGCAATGAAGCGACGGACCAGATGCTCGGGTAGCAGCCCGACATATTTCTTGATCGTCTCGACGCTGTCGTCGCCATTCTCGCGCAGCCATCGCCTGAGGCTTTCCAGCGACCAGACGTTGCCGAGGCCTGCCGACTTCTCCAGCGACTCGTGCGTTTCCTCGATGACCTTGAGGGTGGTGGGGTCGTAAAGGCTGGCGCCGTTTTTCCAGCGGATCATGACGTGGAACGGGTTGGCGCCGGTGAGCTTGGAATCGATGCGGCCGGTTGCGGCGAGCGCCTGCTCGCGGTCCGGGACCTGATCGGCGAGGCGATATCTCGGCTCGAGCTGCAGGTGCAGGTACGCGAAGATGCCGAACAGCGCAAAGCCGAGGAGCGTGTAAAGTACGGAATGCTTGACGACGCGATCGACGACGACGCCGACGAAGTTGCCGAGCGCATCCATCATCCGGTCGGCGGGCGAATGTTCGCGCGCCAGCGACTTCTCGTTGCGAATGAACAGCAGCGCCAGCATCGGCAGCACGACGATCACGGCGACGAACGAGATGCAGACGGCCATCGCACCGGCTTCGCCGAACGTGCGGATGAGGCCCGACTCCGAGAACAACAGCGCCAGGAACGACAGCAGCGCCGCACCGTGCGCCAGCACGCACGCGGGGCCAACGACGTTGATCGCGAATTTCACCGCTTCGAGCTTGGTGTCGCCCTCACGCAACCGAATGCGGATCGCGGACACCATCTGCATACTGTCGGCGAAACCCATCACCATGATGAGCGGCGTCATCACGTTCAGGAACAGGTTGAGCTTGAATCCGAGCCAGCCCAGCAGCCCGAGCGACCAAATCACCGCGATGACCGGCGGCAGGGCGGCGACCAACATCAGCGAGACGCGGCGGAAGAAGATCGCGGCGATCGTCGCACCGAACAGCAGGCCGAGGCCGTTATAGACGATCTGGTCGCGCTCGACCGAATTGCGGATCTCGAGTTGCATCACCGGTGCCCCGGCGAGCTTGACCGAAAGGCCGGCGGGATTGAGATCCTCTTTCGCGACCTGCTCGATCGCGCCGATGACGGTTTTCGCGGATTTTTCGGCAACGACGCCACGATCGAGCGCCAGCACCATCAACGCAAGCTGACCGTCGTTGGACAGAAACTTGCCTTTGACGATGTCGTTGTTCTTCAGCGCCGAGATGATGGCGTCGAAGGCGGCTTTGTCCTGGGGCAGATCGTCGGGAACGACGGGTGGCGCATAGCCGGTCGAGTCCGGCTTGCCACGTGCCGAGAGCATCGAGACGATGCCATCGACGCCATCGGCAAGTTGCAAGTCGGCGGCCGCGTTCGCGAACGCGGCGAGGCCTTCATGCGTCAAAAGCTTCTCGCCTTCGACGACGACCAGCACGTCGTATTCGCTCGACGGGAAGCGGCGATCGATTTCTTCGTAGGTCTTGAATTCGGGCGTGTTGGTGCGGAACAGCTCGGACAAGCTGTCGTCGACCTTCAACCGCATCAGGCCTGTTGCCGCGATCGCGGTGATGAGGAGGATAAGAGCCGCGGTCAGCCAGGGAATCCGGAGCCCGATCAAGCCCAGCTTATTCAAACCCAGCGACATCGGAAACGGACGTGGCGGCGTCTCGAGCTGCAAACCTTCCTCCCGAGCGACCCCCGAATAAAGACACCGTAGATCAGCATCTTCCGTCGTCGCACGTTTTCGGCACATCGCACTATGAATCGGGCGAGCGCAAGGGCACGTGGCAAGCGGGCCACGGTCAAACAACAGCTTTCCGCCCCGCGAGGCACTGGCAGAGGCTGGCGGCAGAACCCGATTCCGTGACACCGAGAGTCGGACATCCGTCGGATATCGGGCGGCGTCGACGCAGCGCGCTTGACAGGTTCGGGCCCGGCCTCGCATAAGGGCCGTCTTCGAACAGGGCGGTTAGCTCAGCGGTAGAGCACACGCTTCACACGCGTGGGGTCACAGGTTCAATCCCTGTACCGCCCACCATGCCCCGGCCAACACCCCGTACACCGCGAGTTGCCTGGACAATTTTAGTCTCTCCCAGCTCCGAATTTGGCCACGAATCCGCGCCACCAGTGCTGCGGGAGGCGAGGGAGAGCAAAAATGTCACTCAAAGGTCTAACTGTCGCGTTTCTGGCGCTCGCTGCGGTGCTCGTTGCGTCGCCTCAGGTCAAGGCCGCTTCGGCTCCGGACATCGATGCCGGCGTCGACGCGACGCTCGACACCTTTTTCTATCAGGTCCGCGGCGCCAGAGAGCTGGCGCACAAGGCGGTTGGCATCCTCGTCTTTCCGTCGATCGTCAAAGCCGGGTTCGGCTTCGGCGGCGAATACGGAGAAGGCGCGCTACGCGTGCACGGCCGGACGGCGGGCTACTATAACAACGTCTCGGCATCGGTCGGCTTTCAGCTCGGTATTCAGTCGCGCTCGGTCATCATCATGTTCATGACCCCGCAGGCGCTCGATCAGTTCCGCCGGACGTCGGGTTGGAAAGTCGGCGTCGATGGTTCGGTGGCGATCATCACGGTGGGCGTCGGCGGATCGGTCGATACCAACAAGATCACCAGTCCTGTGGTCGGTTTCATCCTCGATCCGAAGGGCCTGATGTATAACCTGACGCTCGAAGGCTCGAAGATTTCGCGCATATCGCGGTGAGCGTTTCCGCAGCCGTCATGTAACGGCAGTCGGGACTTAGACGTATGAAAGGTGTCCGAGACATTCGGGCGCCTTTTCTCGTTTGGGAGCGTTTCATGGATGCATCGTCGTCGAAACCGACACGCTCGCGCCTCACCTGGCTGAACGGCATTTTCCTGTCTGGTGCTTTGATCCTCGCCGCCGCATTCGTTTTCGGCGCGTCGCGTTCGGTGTCGGAGGAAGGCCGCCCGCTCCCTGCTCCCGCGCTTGATGAACCCGTCGCGGCGGCCGTCGAAACCGCCGTGTTTGCCGGCGGATGCTTCTGGGGCGTGCAAGGTGTTTTCCAGCACGTTGCGGGCGTGAAGGAAGCCGTGTCGGGTTACGCAGGCGGCAAAGCGGAAGACGCGAAGTACCAAGTCGTCGGAACCGGACGGACAGGACATGCGGAATCAGTGCGCGTCACGTTCGATCCGGAAACGGTGAGCTACGGACGCCTCCTGCAAATCTACTTTTCCGTCGCGCACGATCCGACAGAGCTTAACCGGCAGGGACCGGATCGCGGCACGCAATACCGCTCGGCGATCTTCCCGGCGTCGGATGAACAGGCGAAGGTCGCGAAGGCCTACATCAGCCAGCTCGACGCCGCGAAGGTCTTTTCAAAACCAATCGCGACGACCATCGAACCAGACCGCAGCTTCTATGCGGCCGAAGCGTATCATCAGAACTTTCTGACGCTCAATCCGTCGTATCCGTACATCGTCATCAACGACATGCCGAAGATCGAGAACTTGAAGCGGCTTTATCCGGAAGCCTATCGTACCGAACCGGTTCTCGTCGCTGTCGCCAAGCCGACGCACTGAGGCGGCACTGCTTCGCTATTGACCCAGCCATCCAGAGACGCGCATGGCGCTGTCCGAACGCGGTGCCCTGGATGGCCGCCTCGAGGGCGGCCATGATGTGTGGGTCTGCGGGAGTGCGAGAGCAAGCTCAGGCGTTGCGAGCAACGGGCGCGGCTTCTTCCGTATAGATCGAATACATCGGTTCATCCTGCAGGATGACGTCGGTGTATTCGCCGTAGCCATTGAAGCGCGTCGCGAGAGCACGGC
>ERZ778027.3197-NODE-3197-length-17165-cov-5.368556_pt1 | contig 17165 bp, 5 predicted proteins | sample MGYA00375757_ERZ778027 | MGnify/ENA primary metagenome ERZ778027 (study PRJEB29350, sample SAMN05389817) | bioreactor metagenome | isolation source: Ammonium sulfate bioreactor | place: South Africa: University of Cape Town | collected 2014-02-18 ... | reverse complement strand
CTGGATGGATAGATAGATAGATAGATAGATAGATGGATGGATTGAGAAGATTGCGCTCTCGTTATTGTTCGGCGTTCGACAGCGAAGCCGATTGCATCATGGTTGCGCGACGACGGCGCTTCTGCTTGGCGAGCTGCTTCATTCGCTCCTTGCGCTCCCAGTAGTAGTAGGCACCCCAGAAGAGTAGTACGAGCACCAGCACACCAATGACGACCGGCAGGATAATGTACCACGAGGGCGAGATGGAGTCGATGCCTCCTCCGCTGCCGCCGTTGCAGCCTCCAAAGAGCACGGCAAAGTTGGCCGGGCCGAACGACGTGTGAGGTCCGCAGCCGTTCACCTGCTGCAAGCCGCGGCGCTGTCGCGCACCGGCCGACGGCTGTGCGAAGCGCTTGGCACTCTGGTGCTGCTCGGTGCAGTTGAACTCGATGCGCGAAAAGTTGCCAATCACGTTGGCGAACGTCAAGAGATCGACGCGGCCCTCTGCGTTGGCGAGCGTGTCCGAGATGCAGATGATGATCGAGCCACCGAGCGACGCTCCACCCGAGATGACGAGCTGCGTGAAGCCGCTTCCCGGCGTGTCGAGATTGTCGATCACGGCGTAGATGACGCCCTCGGTGCCGTGCTCGAACGAGCCCGAGATGTGGAGCAACGTGCCGTCGGCAGCGTTGTGCACGATGGCGCCCGCCTGGTTGTTGAGCGATCCGACGATCGAGCCCACGCCGTCGAGCGTACCGGACGCGACCGCCATCGGCGTCGCGCCGCTGAGCGATACCGCGCCGCCGGCGAAGCTCACGCTGCCGGTCGAGATGATGCTCGAGGCCGCGGCGCTGCCGCCACCACCGAGCATCATCGTGCCCGTGTTGGTGATGGCCGACTGCGAGAGGTCGGCCGCCGCCGTAAAGTGCAACGTGCCGTGGTTCTGAACCTCGCCCGCCGAGCTGCTACCTGCGCCGCCGCGCACCGTGGTCGGCTGCGCAAAGAACACCGTTCCTTGGTTCTGCAACGGCGAGCTCGACGGCAACTCGATACGGCTGATGGTGTACAGCTCGCCGGCGTTACAGATGTGCGAGTCGGCGCTCACGTGCAGCACGGTCTGCGAGCCGCTGCAGCTCACGGTCCCGGACGTGATCGACAAGCTCGAGGCGCCAGCACCACGTTGCCTCCCGCCACGACCACCTGCGAATTGCCGTCAATCTGCAGCACGGCCGCGTTGGCGAGCGCCAGATCGCCGAGCTCGATCGTCACGGTGCTCGATTGCAGCACAGCCACCGAGGCCGAGCCCGAGACACTCATGGCGCCGCCGCTCGCACTGCTCGATCCGATGGCCACCGTCGTACTGACCAGTTGCACGAGGCTCTGCTCGCTGCTCGTGAACGCACCGCCGATACTAACGGCGCCGCCCGATACACGGAACACTCGCGCGCCAGCGATCGACACGCTGCCCGTCACCGAGACCGCCGCCTGCGTCACCTCAAAGATGCCGCCCGCTTGACCTTGCGCCTGCAGCACTCCGAGCACCTGCAGATCGGACGACTGCAACAAGACGCTCGACGTGCCGTCGGCCAACATCGAGCCCGCCACGTCGAGACTCGAGTCGAGCAGCGTCAGCTGCGCCTGATCCAGTACCTCGAGGTCGCCAAACACCACGACCACGCCGCCTTCGATGCGCACCTGCGCCTGCGCCGACGCCGTCAGCGAGCCGCCCGACACCGCCACCGTCGTGCCATCGACAAAGAGCACGTTCGACGAGTCGGTAAAGTCCACGCTGCCGCCCGTGACCTCGAGCACCGACGCCGCCGTGAACGTCACTTGCGTGCCGCCGCCGACCGTCATCGAGCCGCCGGTCACACGCACCGAGCTGCCAATCACCTGCAGCTGTGCTGCGTCGCCGGCAAGAAGCAACGAGCCACCAGCCACCACGATCGCCGAGCCGTCGGTCAGCACGACCGACACCTGCGCACCGGTGACCTGCAACGAGCCGCCCTGCACGCGAATGTCGCTCGCGCTCGCGGCCGTGATCGTGCTCGAGCCTTCGAACACCAGGTTGCCGCCCGAGACCGCGAGCGTCGCCTGTTGCGCGAGCGCCATGCGGCTCGTGCCGCTAAAGACCGCCGAGCCCTGCGAGACGCTCACGCTCGAGCCGCTGCCGCTCACCGAAAAGTCCGTGCTGCCCTGCAGCAACAATGAGCCGCCGCTGATCGAGACGCTCGAGCCGCCGACCACCGTCACGTGCGTGACGCCCGAGGCCGTGAGCGAGCCCGACACCACCTGCAGCTCTCCGCCGTCGCTCAGTGCAATGTCGCCGCCTTGCAACAGATACACGTTGCCGCCCGACACGCGGAACACCGATGACGCGATCGTGATCGTGCTACTCTGCTGGAACGTCACGTCGCCGCCCGGCACCTCGACGTTCGAGCTCGTGAGCGAGAGTTGCGCGCTGTCCTGCACGCTCAGTCCTCCGCCGCTCACTTGCACCGACGCCGAGTCGTCGAGCACCACACGCGCCATGTCGTGCAGCACAAACTGTCCGCCGCTCACGCGCAACACCGACGACGACTGCACGTACACCACCGTCGTGTCGTAGAACTCGCAGTTGCCGCTCGACACCTCCAGCACACTCGAGCGTGCGATCGTGGCGCTCGACTGGCCGCGGAACACCACCGAGCCGCCGTTCACCACAACGCTCGATGCACTGCTCGTGAGCTGCGAACTGTCGCCGACACTCAACGAACCGGCCGTGACACTCAACTGCGAGCCGCCGCTCACCAGCGCGCTGCTCGCCACCGATAACGTCACCGAGCCACCTCGCACTGCAAGACTGCTGCCGTCCGAGATCAACAGCTCGTCGCCTGTCGACGACGTGCCCGTGAACGAACCCGACAACACGACACTGCCGCCCGTGATCGTGCACGTCGAACGTTGCACGACACTGAAGCTCGCACCAGCCGTGAGCACCAGGTTGCCACCGCCGATCGTCAACGCCGACAGCTGCTGCACCGTGACTGCCGCCGCACCGTCGCCGACCACCGAGCCCCCGACAAGCAAGCCACGCGATGCCGTCAGCACCAGCATGCTGTCCGAGTGCAGTAGCACGCTGCCGCCACTGATCGCCAGCGAGCCGTTCTGCACCGTCAACATCGAGCTGTCGAGGAACTCGAGGCTGCCGCCGCTGATCGTTACGTTCGAGAGACCGACGGCCGAGATCGACGCCGAATCGCGCACAAGCAGCGAACCGCCACCGACCACGAACTGTGACGAGTTCGAGATCGACAGCACGAAATCTTCGACCAGCAGCACGTCGCCGTTGAGAATCTCGACCGAACTACCGCCATCGATCGTGAACACCGAAGAGCCCGCGCCCACCAGCAGCTCGGCGCCAATCACGAATCGCTTCTTCGTCAAGTAGCGATTCACCACCACCGAGCTGCCCGATACCATCGTGAAGCGTGACTGCTCGTTCAGCAGCATCAATCCGCCGTAGATCGCAATCGACGACTGCGTCATGCTCACCACCGTCGAGCCATCAAACTGCGCATTGCCGTCCGTGATCGTAATCGTGCTCTCGGCCGATGCGTCGAACACCGACCGATCGTGAAGCAGCAAATCACCTCCAGTAATCGTAATGACCGATTGTCCACGCAGTGTCACCGCCGTCGCGCTCTCCACCGACATGCCGCCATCGCTCACGTCGAGCGAGCTTGCAAACATGAATAGCGTCGATGTACCTACCGTAAGCACGTTGCCTCCCGATACCGAGATGCTCGATTGATTGGCGACCATCGCTGCTTGTTGCGCAAGCGAAAATGATCCCGCACTGACGCTCAGCGATGAGTTGCCTGTGAACTCCACTGCTGACGACTCATCGAGCAGTACGCTGCCTCCCGATACGGTCACGTTACTGTTGCCCGATGCCGTGAACGCTCCAGACGAGTACAACGAGCCGCCGCTCACTGTCATCGATGACTGGAGCACAAGCGACAGCATCGTGCTCGATCCGAGATCCACGTTTCCGCCGCTCACCGAGATCGACGCCGTCGTCGCTTGCACTCGCGCTTGATCGCTCACTGAAAAGTTGCCCGTGCCCGATACCGACACGCTCGATGTCGGTTGCATCACCAACGTGCTCGTTCCTTGCATCACGAAGCTGCCTCCTTGCACCGACACTGAGGCGTTCGGTTGCAGTTGCACCGAGCTTGCATCTCGAGCATTGAAGCTGCCTCCCGACACTTGCAGCGAGCTGCTGGCGATCGCAAGTTGAGCTTGGTTCACCAACGACACACTGCCTCCTGACACGAGACCTTGAGAAGAGCTCAACAGCGAGAATGATGCTCGAGTGTTGAACTCCACTCCGCCGCCGCTCACTGAGAACGACGAGCTCTGCAGCGTCGTGGTGCTGTCTCCCGACACCACGAGGCTGCCGTTCGTGATACCAAGCGCTGCACTGTTGACCATCGTCAATCGGCTCGTTCCTTGGATCAATGCGCTGCCGCCGCTCACTTGGAAGCTGCTCGCATTCACGTTGGTTGCGCTTTGGCCTCCGAGAATCAAGTTGCCTGCGCTGATCGTCACTGCGCTCGCCGAGTCGATGATGGCAGTCGACATCGCCATCATCTGGAACGAGCCCGACGACACCGTCACTGTCGCTCCGCTTGCCATCAGCGATCCCGAGTCGCCGATCGACACACTGCCGCCTTGGACCGAGATGCCGCTCGTCGGTCCGAGCGACAGCGTCGCCGTCGACGAGAACACAAAGTTGCCTCCAGTGACGTTCACCATCGAGTTGCTCGCGAGCTGCATCACCGATCCTCCTCCGATCGACACGCTGCCTCCGCTGATCGATCCCATCGAGCTCTGGCTCATCGACACTGTCGCTTGACCTCCTGTCACAAAGTTGCCTCCGCTCACGCTGAACTGACTCTGCGAGAACGATGCCGAGCTCTGAGATCCGAGCGTCATGCTGCCGGCCGACACCGAGAGACTCGAGTTGCTGTCGAACGTCATGCTCGCTTGATCGGTCGCCGTCACGCTGCCTCCGCTCACCGACACGCTCGCTCCTTGTTGGACCGACATCAACGCCGTGTTGGCCATCGTCAAGCTGCCTCCTTGCACCGAGACCGTCGAGCTGTTGGCCGTCGTGAACACCGACGATCCTGCCAACGACACGCCTCCTTGAGTGATGGTCACCGACGACATGCTCGATTGGAAGTTCGAGTTGAGCAATGCCAACGAGCCGCCGCTCACAATCACTTGCGATTGGTTGGTGGCGCTCATGGTGCCGTTCGAGAGCGAGATGCCTCCCACTTGCACGTTGAGGATCGATCGAGTCAACGACACGGTTGCTGTCGACGAGAACGAGAAGTTGCCACCGCTGATAAGGTATGTCGAGTCGACCAACGTCATTGACGCTTGGCCAGTCACGATCAAGTTGCCTCCAGCAATTGTGGCAGTGCTTGCAGTAGACTGCAATACTGCACTGCCGGACATGAAGAAGCTGCCTCCCGTGACGCCAAACACGCTGCCGACTCCGATCGTGATCGTGTTGTTGAGCAAGAAGCTCACCGATCCTCCCGTGACGATGAACCTCGAGTTGTTCGAGATCAACAGCGAGCTCGAGTCCACGAACGTCACGCTGCCCGATGACACTGTCGTGTTCGACCAGTCGATCACTTGCATCGTTGCCGACTGTCCGAACGTCACGTTGCCTCCTGCAATCTGTCCCACCGATCCGCTGCCGATCGACAACACACTCTGGCCGACTCCCGTCAAGCTGCCGCCGTTCACTGTCATGATGCTCTGTTGGGCGATCGACACGTGACTCGACGAGTACAGCGCCACGTTGCCGCCAGTGACGTTCAGAGTCGACATGGGTCCGAGAGTGGCCATCGACGATCCGTCGAAGCTCGCCGATCCTGATCGAACCTCAATGTGTGAGGCGCTCGACGAGAGAGTGCTCTGATCGCCGAGACCGAGGTTGCCTCCGTCGATCAACAGCGATGACGAGGTCGAGAGCGAGAGTTGGGCCGAGTTGGAGAGAGCCACATTGCCTCCAGTGATCGTGGCCACACTCTGTGTCGCCGCAATGTGACCGTTGTTCTGCATCAGCAGTCCTCCTCCCGACACCGTCACTTGGCCTTGCGAGAGCTGGATCGACGATGTGTCGTTCACGACCATCGATCCTCCTTGCACTCTCAGAGCCGTTTGGCTGGCTGTGAACGAGCTCGGACCTGAGAACTGCGCTTGACCTCCGGCGATCGTGATGTTCGATGTCGAGATCGAGCCGATCGTTCCCGACACAATCAAGCTTCCTCCCGTGATGCTCACGCTGCTCGAGGTCGCTTGCACTGTCGCCGACTCTGAGATCGTGAGTCCTCCTGACACAATCGACACTGTCGTCCTCGTGGAGGTCAGTTGCGCCGAGCCTCGAACGTTCATGTTTCCTCCGCTCACTGTGAGCGAGGAGTCGAGTGTTTGCAACAACGAGGCGCCTTGTTGAGTGAAGGCCCCTCCCGACACTTGAATCGTGCTGCCTCCAGACACTGTCACGTTGCTCGTGCCATCGATCGTTGCTTGACCTCCTTGCACTTGCACACTCGAGATCGAGATCGCCACTGTCGATGATTGAGAGACAAGCAACGATCCTCCGCTCACTGTCACTTGGCTTGATGTCATCGAGGCGCTGACAGTGCCTGCCGTCGAGAGGCCTCCCGAGCTGATCGAGATCGAGCTCGATTGTGCCGAGAACCAAGAGCCGCCCATCGACACATTGCCGCCTTGCACGATGACAGACGAGCTCATCAACGAGGTCGTCGATTGTCCTGTTGCAATCACGTTTCCTCCTGTCACTTGCATCAGCGACGATTGTGCGAGATTCAGCTGCGAGAGCTCTGAGATCGACACCGATCCTCCGCTCACAAGCAACGCCGATTGCAGTGTCATCTGAGCCATCGAGGATCCCGACAGCGTGGCACTTCCTCCTGTCACTTGCATCGTGCTCGATGTGCTCACAAGCAGTCGAGACGAGTTCTGGCACACGAGGCTTCCTTGTGAGATCGTGACATTGCTCGATGCTTGGACCCTCGTCACTGCTGTGTCCTCGATCATCAAGTTGCCTCCTGAGATCGAGACGAGAGATCGAGTCGAGATGTTGCTCGTCGATTGCGATCGAATTGCCACCGTTCCTCTCATGATCGAGATCGATGATTGATTGGAAGTCGTGAACGTCGCCATGTCGGTGATCACCAACAGCTCGACGTTGGGCTGTGCCGACGTGTTGTTGACCACCAACGAAGTGAGTTGCGTCAACGTGGTGGCCGAGCTGCCGTACACGCTCACCACACCGCCAGTCACTTGCATACTCGACAAGCTCATTGTGTTGGTCGATGATCCGCTCATCAACACACTGCCTCCGCTCACCGACAGCGACGATTGCGTGAGAGCGAACCTCACACGCTCGTCGAGCTGGAGGTTGCCGCCACTGATCGAGACTTGCGATTGTGAGCCGATGGTGACGAGAGACGAGTTCGAGAACCAGAAGCTGCCTCCTTGCACTGACAACAAGCTCGCGCTGCCGATGTTGAGAGTGCTCGTCTCTGTGCCGAACACTCCTCCTCCCGAGATTCGTATCTGCGATGCACTCACAGTGCCGGTCATGTTGTTGCGCAGTTGCAACGATCCGCTCGAGATCAACAAGCTCGAGAACGACAACGAGAGCAACGATTGTCCATCGACCATCACGTTGCCTCCCGATACGGTCGAGCTCGAGTTCATGAGTGAGAGTTGGCCTGACGAGTGCAACGAGCCGCCGCTCACTGTCATCGATGACTGGAGCACAAGCGACAGCATCGTGCTCGATCCGAGATCCACGTTTCCGCCGCTCACCGAGATCGACGCCGTCGTCGCTTGCACTCGCGCTTGATCGCTCACTGAAAAGTTGCCCGTGCCCGATACCGACACGCTCGATGTCGGTTGCATCACCAACGTGCTCGTTCCTTGCATCACGAAGCTGCCTCCTTGCACCGACACTGAGGCGTTCGGTTGCAGTTGCACCGAGCTTGCATCTCGAGCATTGAAGCTGCCTCCCGACACTTGCAGCGAGCTGCTGGCGATCGCAAGTTGAGCTTGGTTCACCAACGACACACTGCCTCCTGACACGAGACCTTGAGAAGAGCTCAACAGCGAGAATGATGCTCGAGTGTTGAACTCCACTCCGCCGCCGCTCACTGAGAACGACGAGCTCTGCAGCGTCGTGGTGCTGTCTCCCGACACCACGAGGCTGCCGTTCGTGATACCAAGCGCTGCACTGTTGACCATCGTCAATCGGCTCGTTCCTTGGATCAATGCGCTGCCGCCGCTCACTTGGAAGCTGCTCGCATTCACGTTGGTTGCGCTTTGGCCTCCGAGAATCAAGTTGCCTGCGCTGATCGTCACTGCGCTCGCCGAGTCGATGATGGCAGTCGACATCGCCATCATCTGGAACGAGCCCGACGACACCGTCACTGTCGCTCCGCTTGCCATCAGCGATCCCGAGTCGCCGATCGACACACTGCCGCCTTGGACCGAGATGCCGCTCGTCGGTCCGAGCGACAGCGTCGCCGTCGACGAGAACACAAAGTTGCCTCCAGTGACGTTCACCATCGAGTTGCTCGCGAGCTGCATCACCGATCCTCCTCCGATCGACACGCTGCCTCCGCTGATCGATCCCATCGAGCTCTGGCTCATCGACACTGTCGCTTGACCTCCTGTCACAAAGTTGCCTCCGCTCACGCTGAACTGACTCTGCGAGAACGATGCCGAGCTCTGAGATCCGAGCGTCATGCTGCCGGCCGACACCGAGAGACTCGAGTTGCTGTCGAACGTCATGCTCGCTTGATCGGTCGCCGTCACGCTGCCTCCGCTCACCGACACGCTCGCTCCTTGTTGGACCGACATCAACGCCGTGTTGGCCATCGTCAAGCTGCCTCCTTGCACCGAGACCGTCGAGCTGTTGGCCGTCGTGAACACCGACGATCCTGCCAACGACACGCCTCCTTGAGTGATGGTCACCGACGACATGCTCGATTGGAAGTTCGAGTTGAGCAATGCCAACGAGCCGCCGCTCACAATCACTTGCGATTGGTTGGTGGCGCTCATGGTGCCGTTCGAGAGCGAGATGCCTCCCACTTGCACGTTGAGGATCGATCGAGTCAACGACACGGTTGCTGTCGACGAGAACGAGAAGTTGCCACCGCTGATAAGGTATGTCGAGTCGACCAACGTCATTGACGCTTGGCCAGTCACGATCAAGTTGCCTCCAGCAATTGTGGCAGTGCTTGCAGTAGACTGCAATACTGCACTGCCGGACATGAAGAAGCTGCCTCCCGTGACGCCAAACACGCTGCCGACTCCGATCGTGATCGTGTTGTTGAGCAAGAAGCTCACCGATCCTCCCGTGACGATGAACCTCGAGTTGTTCGAGATCAACAGCGAGCTCGAGTCCACGAACGTCACGCTGCCCGATGACACTGTCGTGTTCGACCAGTCGATCACTTGCATCGTTGCCGACTGTCCGAACGTCACGTTGCCTCCTGCAATCTGTCCCACCGATCCGCTGCCGATCGACAACACACTCTGGCCGACTCCCGTCAAGCTGCCGCCGTTCACTGTCATGATGCTCTGTTGGGCGATCGACACGTGACTCGACGAGTACAGCGCCACGTTGCCGCCAGTGACGTTCAGAGTCGACATGGGTCCGAGAGTGGCCATCGACGATCCGTCGAAGCTCGCCGATCCTGATCGAACCTCAATGTGTGAGGCGCTCGACGAGAGAGTGCTCTGATCGCCGAGACCGAGGTTGCCTCCGTCGATCAACAGCGATGACGAGGTCGAGAGCGAAAGTTGAGCCGAGTTGGAGAGAGCCACATTGCCTCCAGTGATCGTGGCAGCCGACATGCCTGCGAGCTGCAGCTGCGCTTGTGTTTGTACGACCAATCCGCCTCCGGTGACAAGCATCAAGCTGTTGTCCTGCAAGGACAACGAGGCAGTGCTGTCGAGCAGCGCCTGACCGGCATCGACTCGCACCGTGCTATGATGGGTGGTACCAAGAAACTCTTGGGTCATGGTCAAGTTGCCGTTCGTGACACGAGCGAGCGCAGCGTTCTGCAACACGATAGTGCTTGTCGAGGCCCACAACATGCTACCGGCACTGACCAACAAGGTCGAGTTATCGACCGTGGCCGAGACGCCGTCTGCGACAAACCCACCGCCACCCAGTACATCGATCATACTGTACATGGAGAGCTGCAAGGTGCCAGTGCCAAGGTCGACCGAGCCGGCTCCCGAGACACGCAGCTCAGCCAATTGGCGCAGGGAGGTGGAGCCGCCCGAGCGCGACACAGCACCGCCAGCAACCGACACCAGTGCCGAGTTCGAGATCGAGATGGCACCGGCGCTACTGATGACGCCTCCGCCGATCACTGAGACCGTGGCCGCGGCGTCGGCAGCAAGGGTGCCGAACGTAAAGATGCTACCCGGCGACACGACGGTGAGATTGGCGCTCGCGCCAATGGCGACCGTACTCGAATCGAGGATGAAGACGTTGCCACCGTTGACCCACATGGCAGAGGAGTTGGTAATGCTCAGCTGCGCGGTGTTGGTGGTGGTGACGTCGCCGCTCATGAGCGTCAGTGTACTGGAGGCGCTCAGTTGCGCGATGCTCTGGCCCTGGAGTGCAAGGCTGCCGCCGTCGATCGTCATGGTCGAGCGATCGAGACTCAAAGTGCTCTGGTCGATGCCAGTGACACTACCGAGTGCGAGCGTAGCGTTGGTGGCAGCCGAGAGGAGCACGGTGCTAGTGCCCGAGAGCGCCAAGTTGCCATTTCCACCGACGACGAGGTTCGAGTGGACCAAAGTCGCGAGCGACGCCTGGTCGGTGGCAATGTTGCCCGACACGAGTTGCAACGAGGCAGCGTTGGCCGATAGCTGCGCACCACTCTGGAGCCAGATGGCACTACTGCCGACAGGGGCGTTGATGACGACCGAGGCGTTGGTGAGCGAGGCATGCGTCAGGTCGGTGGCCACCAGAGTGCCGAGCGAGATAGTGAGCAAGCACTGTTGCGTGGCAGTGAAGGCCGCCGTGCCGGCGAGAGCCACCGAGCCGCCTTGAAGGTCGATGCTTCCGGCGTGCGCCGTCAAGGTGGCGCCATTGGCGATCGCAATGTTGCCACTCTGTACAACGACCGACGCCGATTGAAAGTCGAGCGTCGAGCTGCCGGTAGCCGAGAGCGAGCTGCCGGTGAGTGTGAGGTTCGTGTGACGGAGGTGCAGTTGCGCATTGTCGGTCGTGAGCACCGGACTGCCCAAGAGCAGGTACATGGCCGAGTCGGCAGCAGTCATGGTGGCGAACGAGCACACCGTGACGCCGGAAGTACTCGTCGAGCCGTCGCCGATCGTGAGCGTCGAGTTGGCGAACAACGTATTGCTCGATCCACATGCACTCAAGGCGCCGCTCAAGCTCACGACACTGGTGGCGAACGAGACGACGGCCGAGTTATCGATGACGACGGCCGCCAACTGACCCGAGAGCGTGAACGACATGTCGGCGAGTGCTACCGAGCTACCGTTGACAAAGTTCGCTGCTCCGCCCGAGATGAGCAAGCTCGAGTTGCTCATGACGCTCGTGGCCGAGTCGCGCACGAACAGGTTGCCGCCAGTGATGTTGACCACGGCACCGGTCGCCATCGAGAACACCGAATTGCCACCAAAGGTCAGGTCGCCCTGATCGACCACCAGGCCACCGCCAGTCATCAGCAGCTGCGCCGTACGCGAGAAGCTCACCGAGCCGCCGGTCTCGACGCGTACGACGGTCGCACCGCCGACGCGCACGGGCGAGCTCGAGAAGGTGACACGACCGCCCGAGACCTTGATCGAGCTGTTGGTGGTAAAGTCGAACGGAGACGAGGTGGTGACGTTCAAGAAGCCCGTGAAGCCCTGATTGATCCAGGCACAGCCACCGGGACATACGATGCGCGCCGAACCGCTGACTTCAATGTAGGCCGGGCCCGAGAAGCTAAAGATCGAGCCGTCTCCGAGCACCATGGTCGAGTTGTCGAGTAGACGCAACGAGCCGCCCTCGGTGCTCACGAGCGACTGCTCGGCATCGAGCGTCGCGTTGCTCTGGAGCACGACCGAGCCACCGGCACCAATGTCGACGCTGCTCTGCGCCGCGACGCGGTACACCGAGTGTCCCAGCACGTACACCTGGCCCGAGACCGAGTGCGAGCCGCTCGAGGTGTCGTTGAGAGTCAAGGTCGGTGCTACGACGTCGGATCCGATCAACAACTGTCCGCCGGTCTGCACCAACGACGAGCCGCCGGTGAGCGTCATGTCGGTGAGCAGTTGGATGACTCCGGCCGAGATCGAGAACGTGATGTTGGGCAGAAAGTTCAACACCGCTCCCGGTTCGAAGATGGTCGTGCCACCGGTCGAGAGCCAATGACCGGTCGAGTCGATCTCGATCAGGCCGCCGCTCAGCACCGTGATGTTCGCCTGCGACGAGACGTACGCGTTCGTGTGCACCAACACCTGGCCCGTGCCGGTGACCGTGAGGTCCGTGCTGCCGAATGCCAGCAAGTACGAGCCGGCGCGCACGTCGAGCACCGAGCCGTTGACGGCCAAGTGACCGGCCGGCAGCGTGAGGTTCGCTTGACCACCGAGAATCACCGAGCCGCCCTGGAACTGCGTCGTACCACTCAGCACGACGAGCTGCGAATCGGGCGACAGCGTAATGTTGAGTGACGACTGATACACGAGCAGGCCGCCGCACAGGGTCAACGACGAGTTGCTCGAGAGCGACACAAACACTTGGTCGAGGAAGGCCAAGACGCCCGTGTTGCAGATGCGCAAGCGCGAGTTGATCATCACCATCTGCGACGATTGGTAGAAGGTGATGCTGCCCGAGTCGATCTCGAGGTCGCTATCGATCATCGTCATCGTGCCGTTGATGAAGCTGCTCGCCGTGCCCGAGTACGTCACCACCGTGCCGTTCAGCAACGAGATGCTCGAGCCCGACAGCACCGACACGGCACCGGTGCTCACGCTCACACCCGTGTTGCTCGTCGTGATCGACGAGCCGCCCGAGAGCGTCACCTGCGTGCCTCCGAGCGAGAGGCTCGTGCCGCTGCCGCTCGTCACCAGCGACGAGGTGCCCGAGAGTGCCAGCGTGCCGGAGCTCGGTGCCGAGACCGACGTGCCGTTGGTCGCGATCAACGAGCTCGAGCCGCCCAAGGTCGTCGTGCCATACAGCGCGCACGTCGTACCGGCATCGCTGCAGCGCAGCTGCGAGCTGCCGCTGCTCGCAAAGTTCGTGAGTGTCGCCGTGCTGCCGCTGGTCACTTGCGCAACGGCCGAGCCCAAGAGAAGCCACGAGCCGACGTTGGCCGAGATGCTACTGCCGCCGCTGGCGCTGAGCACCGAACTTGCTTGCATCACGACTTGCGAGCCGCTACTCGAGAGCGCCAGCAACGCGCCGCCCGAGAGCTGCATGCGCGCCGCTCCCAAGAGGTTCACGGCGGCAGTCGCCACTTGCACACTGCTGCCGCCGCCACTCAGTGCCATCGTGCCTGACACCTGCCATTGTCCGCCTTGCACCGCCACGGTCGCCGAAGCGTTGACGAACACGCCCGCCGTCGGTCCGACGCTCACCGTACTGTAGGTGCGCATCGCAGCACCGGCTCCCGTAACGTAGACACTCGACGAGTTGCTCATGCTCCATGAGTTGACGCTCGTCGAGCACTGCAGCGTGCCGGCGCTTGCGACCCACACCGAGGCGTTGTTGCTCAGGCTCGCGCTCGACGTGCCACTCAGATACATCGAGCTACCGCCGTACAGCGCCAAGGCCGGCACCGAGGCACCGGCCGAGTTGGCAAGCTGCACCACACCAGCCTGCGCCACGAATTGTGACGCTGCGCTCTGCAGAATCACTTGCGCACTGCCGCTCACGCTCAAAGTCGATAGCGCATTCTGTTGCAAGATCGAGCTCGAGCCTTGCAACTGCACCACGGCGCCAGTGCCTTGCACCAACACACTCGCGTACGAGCTCGAGCTTCCGACATAGAGTGCCGTGTTGGTGAGCGTTAAGCTGCCGGCCGTTCCGACGAGCAACTGGCCCGACGAGATCGGCAGCGTGAAACCGCTTTGAAGCGCGAGGCTCGTGTTCGTGAGCTCGACAACGGCGCTCGTGGCGCCTGCCAACACTTGTATCGCACCGGTGCCGGTACATGACGGCGGCGTCACCATGTTGCGCATCCGCAGTGCCGCCGAGTTGGCGAGCTGCACCGAGGCGCTCGTCAGCTGCAAGCGATCGTTTTTGCTCGTCGACAGCACGGCGTTGTTGCTCAGTTGTACGGTGCTCATCGTCACCGCCACGATGCCGCCGCTGCCGTCGCCCGAGACGATGCCCGAGCCTTGAACCTGCGCACCCACGCTCGGCGACGAGACATTGAATCGGCCACCGTTCGAGAGCGTCATCACGCCCGTGATCGTGAGCGTCGCCGCTGCCGACATTCGCCACTGCGCGCCTGCGGTCACATTCAAGGCTCCGCTCACTTGTGCCGCACCGCCGTTCTGATCCACCACACCACTGCCACCAGTGACCGTAACGCTGCCGGCGAGCGTCTGCGTGCCGCCCGCCAGCTGCCACGTTCCGGCAACCGTACTCGCCGTACTCGCCGACAAATCCAGTCGGCCGTTGCACGTCATGGTACTCGAGATGGCGGTCGTCCACTGTGCCGAGCCCTGCAGCGTGATGCTCATGCCACTGTAGACACTCACGATCGCGCCGGCCTCGCTCGATAGTTGCGTCGAGTTCTGCGCCGTCAGCGAACCGGACGCGATCACCAGCTGCGCCGAGGACGTCACGTTGAGTCGTGCCGTTCCTGTGAGCGTCACGGTACTGCTTTGCGTCACGCTCAGGCTCGCCTGCTGCGCCACGCGCGCGCTGGTTCCACCCGAGAGTGTGAGCGAGCCGCCGGCAAGCGTCATGTTACCAGCCGCCTGCTGCACCACCAAGTTGTCGCCCCATGTGCTCGAACCACCGGTGCAACTCAATTGAACTTGGCCCAAGCGAGCTACGTCAAGCACGCCGCCGTCGACCACCAGTGCCGCTCGGTCACGAATGCTCATCACGCCACTGCCCAGCACGTGCATAGCGGCGCCGCCGCCGCCGCCGCCGCCGCCGACGTAGCTCACCGAGTTGTTGGCAGCACTCAGTACTGCGCTCGAACCCAGCAGTACTTGTGCCGCAGTCGTTATCGACATGACCGTCGAGTCTTGCAGCTGCCACTTGCCGCCGCTCGATAACGACAACACGCCCGAGCTCGTAAAGTTCGTCGACCGGCTGCCTTGAAGCGTCACGGTGCTTTGTGTCGAGGACACCGCAACCACGCCACCGCTCGATACGGTCATGTAGCCCGAGCTTCCTGAGACAGTAACGCTGCCACATTGTACAATCATCTGGCCGCCGGTGTTGTGAACCAAGAGATTGACTCCCGATTGCACTTGCACCGATCCGCACGAAACAAGCAACACTCCTCCGTTGAGGTCGATGGCTGGCTGCGGCGACGTTGCAATAAGTGTGCCCGAGTAGATGCCGACCACCGCACTGCTGCCGACCGTCAAAGGAACGCTCGATGCCATACTCAACGTGCCAGAACTCACTAACACCGCGCCGCCAGAGCCGCTCGGTAGCTGCAACGCACTCGAGCCGGAAAAAGTGCCGGTGCCCGTGAGTAGCAGTGCACCTTGCGAACCGAAGGTGATCGACGCGCTGCCCGAAACCGCAAGCGTGCCATCCACCTCAAAGCTCGTTGTGCTATTCAACACAACAAGTGACGACGACCCGGAAACCGATAGCGTCGCTGCTGGGAAGATGCTCAGAGTCGCTCCTGATTGTACTTGCAAGGTTCGCGACTGGCTCATAGTCACTGCTCCGCTCGTGATGATTGCTGCGGTGCCCGAGCCCGAGATGCTCGATGTGCCTGATCCTTGGAGAGACATCGATCCTCCGCTGATCGTCATCGACGATCCTCCCGTCATGCTCGTGCTCGATGTGTCGGCCACCACCACTCGAGTCGACGATCCCGAGATCGACATCGATGCCGATCCCGACGACAGACTCACCGAGCTTCCTCCGCTCACTGACAGTGCTCCCGACGATGTGACCACGATCTGGCCTGACGATACCGAGACGCTCGATGCGCCTTGGATCGACAGCGATCCTTGCGACACGCTCACCGAGCCTCCCGACGACACGCTCATCATCGTTCCGAGATCGATCACTCCTGTCGACGATGCATCGTTGTTGATGACGAAGTTGCCTCCTGTCGACGACACGCTCGATTGTTGGATCGAGATCGACGATCCATGGCCCGATGCTTGCAGTGTCGCCGACGACAGCGACAGCGAGCCTTGAGCGAGAGTCATCGAGCTCGAGTCGGCGAACGTCACGACGGCGCTGCTGATCACCGACACGCTGCTTCCCGATTGAGTGCTCGTGAGCATCGTGGTGTTCGAGAACGTGATTGCCGATTTCGAGAACGTGATCGCCGAGTTGGCTGTCGCCAGGTTCACTGTCGATGTGCCTTGGATGCTCGTTGCTCCAGCGATGCTCGCGCTCGACGCGTCGATCAGCAGCGTCGACTTGTTGGCGAGAGTCATCGATGCTGCTGAGCCGATCTGGAACGAGTTGGCTCCTCCTCGAGCATTGATCGCTGATTGGCCTTGGACGATCACCGATCCTCCGCTGATGTGCATCGAGCTCGACGATGCTGTCGGAATCTCGATCGTCGAGTCGGTGATGGTCGTGGTGCCTCCTGAGCCGCTCAGCGAGCTCGCCGACTGGAGAGAGATCACTGATCCTTGACTCAACGTGAGACTTCCTGTCGCCAAGATCGAGATCGCTCCGCTGTTCGAGGCGATCACTGATCCGGCTGCGATGCTCGTCGATCCCGACGACGAGATGCTCAACGTCGTTCCCGAGCCATCGATCGACAGAGCTGGTGTGGCAGTGCTCGATACGATCAACGAGCCTCCCGAGATCGAGATGGTCGAGCCGCTTTGAGAGCTGAGCGACGACGATCCTTGGAGAGACATCGATCCTCCGCTGATCGTCATCGACGATCCTCCCGTCA
>ERZ778027.3195-NODE-3195-length-17173-cov-3.389648_pt1 | contig 17173 bp, 19 predicted proteins | sample MGYA00375757_ERZ778027 | MGnify/ENA primary metagenome ERZ778027 (study PRJEB29350, sample SAMN05389817) | bioreactor metagenome | isolation source: Ammonium sulfate bioreactor | place: South Africa: University of Cape Town | collected 2014-02-18 ... | reverse complement strand
TGGCTCGCTCTATGACTCGACTCACATTCACGCTCTCTTTGACTTGACACTCTCACACACACACTCTCTCTCGTTCGATATAGAACGTAATGCCATCGGAATCTTGAACTCGGATCGAGGTTTGATCGGTATCGTGAACCTCGTGAATGCCGCACCATTTCCTCGCGTACAACGTGCAGCAAGCTTTACGCTTCTACAACTGAGCACATGTCGCGAGATGGCGAGTGCCATCTCTGCGGTTGGTGGCGTGCCTACGTTGTTGAACGTGCTCTCGAACGCCGTCGCATCCAACATGGCAACCGACGAACCGACCCAAACCATCACGTACAACGCCATCACGACGCTCGCGAACCTGGCCGACAATGCTTCAGCTTGCCGACAAGCAATCTCGACCAGTGGTGGCCTGCGCACCATCGTGCCATTGCTGCAACACACCAATCTCGACATTGTCGAGCAAGCAGCGCGCGTCGTGAGCTCGCTGGCCGTCAACGATCGCAAGCAGCGAGACGCCTTGTTGGCCGCCGGGTGTGTGCAGTCGATCATTGCCGTGTACCACATTCCGAGCACGGCAGTGAGCCTGCTGCGTACGCAGGAGCAACTGCTGCCGCTCGTGTTGGCGTACGCGCTCGATTCGCTCGAGAGCCGTCGTGCGATGCTGCAGGCCGACTGCGCCTTTTTGCGAGCGCAACGTGAGACGCTCTTTACGTCGCCCAGCCACTCGACTGGCTCGGGCGCGAGCTTCGGTGCTGCGGCGCGTATCGCCACCTATCTCAATTCGTCGAACGACGAGGACTCGCGCTCGGCCTTGGCTGCTCGGGCGATTGCAGCCTTTTGCGAGGAGGAGATTGGCCGCGAGGTCGTCACATGGTCGGACGGCAACTCGGCCGACATCATCGGCAAGCTGATTGACATTATGCTATCGGCTTCGACCGACTCGCCGTCGCTTCCGCACTGCGTGGCGGCGTTGGCGAGCCTCTCGGCCGATGAGCCTCAGGCGACGCGGCTTGCATGCTGCGGCGCAATACCGTTCTTGGTGCACTTGCTCAACGCCGAGAGCACGTCACCCACCGGCTCCACGTCCACGTCGTCCACGTCGTCCACGTCGTCGCTCTCGGACTCTGGCGGCATCTCGGCCTTCCAAGACATTCACGGCCGTGCGATCATCGTTCTCTCGAACATGAGTCTGTTCCCGACGTGTCACGGAGCGCTGCTCGATGCCGGCGTGCTCAAGACCGTGTCGATCATCGTTATGAAGCGCCCGCAGCTGCAGCTCGGCAAGGCGGCCATCTCGGAGCGCGACCGCGTGTTCTCGGACCGTGCGGCAACCTTGTTCCTGCGGCTCTCACAGGCCGCCGTATCGGCGGGCCGATTCTTGCAGGACAGCGGCGCCGAGGCGCTGTTGCATCTGCTCAACAACTCGCCGCTCAACTCGCCGTTGCTCAACACGACGACCGAGATCCTGGTGGTCGTGTGCCAGCGAGATCCGCAGAATTGGCGTGCGCTCGTCGAGCTTGGTGGCAGCAAGTTGCTCTTCCGACTGATTCGCTCGCAGTTCATGCCGGCACAAGCGCTGGCAGCAAACGAACTCGCACGACTGGCGACCGATGCCGAGGGGCCACAGCAACAGCAGCTGTGCCAAGAGTTTCGGAGCGGCTCGTCGGACGCCGAGGCGATTCTCGATCTGCTGTCGTCGTCGAACCTCGCCGTGCAACAGAGCGTGCTGAGCATACTGGCCATCATCACGGCCAGTCGTGACATTGCCAGCATGCTCGTGGCGTCGAACGCCACCTCAGTGCAGCAGCTCGTTCGCTTCCTCGAGGTGCCGCCGTCGAGCAGCTGGAGCGCACCGACGTCGCATCTGCTCGATTCGCTCGCAGTCATCGTCAACCTCTGTGCGCTCTCGACATTGCTCTTCTCGCAGCACGAGATTCTCGCTCGCCTCGTACAGATTCACCTCACGAGTGCCTCGCTCGCTGCCAACGAAGCTACTGCTGCCACCAGCGGCAGTAGTGAGAATGTGGCGCCTTCGTCTGCCCACAGTACCAGCAGTAGCAGCACCAGCAGCAGCAGCAGCAATCTTCAAAGTGCCTCTTGGCACCGAGTGCGCCATCTGTCGGCAATCGCACTCGCCAAGCTGCTCCAGAGCACGCTCGACAAGGACGGCACGAACACGATCCACCACGCCGTGTTCGCGGTCGGCCAGCTGGCGACCTTCCGGCACATGGCCGCGAGCACCGAGCTCGAGGTCCGCAGCACGGCCTCCAAGGCGCTGCTGCGTCTCGTGCAGCCGCACTCGGGCACCGAGACCACGTGGCTCACGGCCGTGCTCGAGAGTGTGCTCACCGACCCGAGCCTGCCTGCCATACTGCCTCGCTGGCTGCTGGCCGATGAGCCCGAGATACGGATGGCTGCTGCCGGTCTGCTGGCGGCCATCTTGCTGCCGGTCAACAAGCCGCGCATCTCGTGGTTGCTGACGGCCGACTCGGTCGAGACGCTCGTACAAGCGGCCGAGGCGTGCAGCGAGACCGATGCCGCAGCGCCATGGGTGTTTGGAGCCGTGCGGCTGATGAGCGCGCTCGGACACGAGGTTGCGACGGTCTTGTTGTCGAGCGACGTGCTGCAACGCGTGCTCGTGCCGCGCCTCTCGACCACCAACTCCGTGATACAGATCATGGTACTCGAGGCGCTGGCGTCGCTCTCGGCCGAAGACAGCTGCCGCACGAAGCTGTTCTCGGCCGAGTGCGAGAGCTGCGTCTCGACTTTGATCGAGCTCCTGGCGTCGCCGAACTCGAGCGTGCCAGTGTTGCGCGCCGTGTCGTCGATCATCTTTCGCTGCTCGATCAACTCGGCCATCCGCAAGCTCATCACGCAGCGTAACGGCGTCGCAATCCTGACGTCGCTCTTTGTGCGCCAGGGAGCCGCGATCGACGCGCGTGTGCGGTTGAACCTCATCAAGGCGCTCGAGTGCTTGCTCTTTGAGAGCGAGGCACGCCAGCAGTTCCTCGAGTGCGATGGCATTCGGCTCTTGACGCAGGTGCTACCAAGCTGCGATGGAGAGGGCCACACAGCAGCTCATTGGATTCTTTGTAGATTAGCTCATGATGGTACGTGTTTGTTGCCGCTGTGGCGCGTGGTGTTGTTTGCGTCTCTCTCTCTCTCTCTCACTCACCTCGGGCATGCGATGAATGAACGTGTACACAGCAACGTACTCGACTCCGATCCGCGAGTCGGGTGCGTTAGTGTTATTGACGAGTTTCGTATCGAGTGGCAATATTGCGCTTCAAATTCGAACGCTTGGTGCCTTGCAAAGTCTTGCTCTCGATGGTACGTATCCGCGTCATCGTGTGCACTCGAACTCGAACTCGCACTCGAACTCGAACTCGAACTCGCACTCGAACTCGAACTCGAACTCGAACTCTGGACTAACAAACTTTCCTGCTGGCATCGATAGATACCAATCGCAGCGAACTGGCACCGCTGCTATTGCCGTCGAATGCTTTGCTGACACTGTTGCAATCGTCTCATCCAGAGGTGGTGTCGATTGCCAAGATGTTGATAGCGATTCTCTAACTTGCAAACTATAACCCGTCAGCACACGATACTTGGTCATCGTACGGCGGCCACCGTCACACACTGTCTCATTCAATCAATATACAACCACCAAACCAAACCAAGCCAAGGCTTTATACATGTCCTCCTGTGAGCCCCTCGTGCACACAACGAACCGCGCTGAAGTCACTATCACTGCGTGCCACTGCTCTTGGAGAACAAGCGACTAAAGAGCGTGGTTGACGACGAGGATGCGGTCTCCCGTTGATCGGTCGAGGTACGCGGAAGGGTTTCGGTCTCTGCGAGCGCTCCCGGCGCCGACTGATCGGTCGCGGGCGGAACTCCTCCCGCAGCGGCCGGTTGCGAGGCCGCGCTCGCTGCAGGAGCCTCCTTGGTGCCACCGCTGCCACTGGCAGTGTTGGGCTCGGCGTCGGTGGTGATCTTGGCCTCGATCTGCTCCCACGAATAGTGCGCCGTGTACTCGATGGTCTCCTTGCTGCCGACCGGTACTGACATCAGCACCCAGCGAATGCGGTCCTTGCCGTTCGCGTGGAAGGGCTTCGAGGAGCGCGTGATCTTCCACATTGGCCAGCGGTACAGACAGTCCTCGACCACGATGGTCGCAGGAATGCGATGATAGTTGGTGACGGTCAGCGACACGGTCTCGATCAACGAGCGCTTGCTGTCGTCGCGCTTTAGGTTGGTGGCGCGGCGCTCGCCCGTGAGGCCCTTGGCGGGACCGAGACGGATTTGCATCACCTCACCGATCGAGGTCGCCGGCATCACGGTGCGATAGGTCTGGTGCACACTCGTGAACACTGACGTGGCGGTCTGCTTGGCGAGTGCCTTTTGAGCAGCGTTGGATGACACATACTATAGAAATGCATACGAATGAGCATGAGCATGACTGGAGGAGCGTAAGAATCTAGATGACGAGGCCAATCGTACGTGGATCAATGCTTGGCCACGAGGGAGTGGCAGACCGAGACCATGCTCGTCGAGGTTCGGTACTTCGAGCACGCCTTGCAGAACCGCGGAACGTGATCGTCGTCCAAACTCCTGGTCCTCGACGAGATGGTCCTCGAAGCGATGCTCGGGCGTGGCTTCGAAGAGATAATGCAGGTTGATCGGGCACACCATTCCTTGCGTGAAGGTGAAGTCGACCTCGCTCGATGGTGCGATCTCGATCGGGTTGCCGTTGTTGATCTGCACGACGAAGAACAGAGTCGAGGCCAATTCGCTCGCGCTCGCCGAAGAGTGCTGCTGCAGCAGCGGCCCCGAGAAGGACGTCGACCACGACGACGATTGAGCAACCTGTGCCGACGAGATGACCTGTGCCTTGGGCTTGCGGATGCTCACGACGGCGGCCGGGAAGTGCATCTTGGTGGCGTTGCGCACGCGGTACTTGCCGCAGAAGTGGAAGTGGTCCTCCTCGTCGTCGATCACCAAGCTGCGCCATCGCCGAACGAGCGCCAACATCAACACCACGACGCCAACGAGAGAGCCACGGTCCGTGGCACACGCACGCGTACCTATACGAGACATCGCACTCGATGCCGCTCGTGTGGTACAACAGATCGATCAGGTGCTCGCCGGTCGAGTTGCTCTCGAGCACGCCAGTCAAGGCCACAAGGCCGCGGTCGTTCTCGACCTGCTGCGGCGCCGCCTCGACCAGCCGTATCGAGCGGATCTGCACCGAACCCAACGGCGGTGCCGGAATGAACTCCAGGCCGCTGGCGGTCTGTATGGTGACGCCGCCATCGAGCGACAGCAGCTCGCCCTCGAGCGTGCCGGTCGTCGTGTCGAGCGCCACGCGCTTGTGCAGGAAGCCGGCAAGGTGCGCTGGCACAGGCGCTGCGCCGCGACTCTGCGACTCCGGAGACCGCTCGATGCGAATCTCGGTGAACAAGGTCGAGTAGGGATCGGTGGCCGAGCGTACGTGGATCGGCTGCGAGCCGTCGACGAGGCCGAGATGCGAGAAGCCGACGCGCGAGCGATGGTGCGCCACCGTGACGCGCCGCCGCTCCTGCACGATGACGCTCGCCGCGCCGCCGTTCTCGCCCTCGACCAACAACAACGACACTTGCAATGGCTCCGAGGCCCATGCTACTTCTGTGCTATCGGCCATACGTGAGGGAGATTCGTGCCTGCGCTGCAGATGATGATAAACGAGAGAGCGTGCGTGTGTTGTGTGTTCTGCGCAGCAAGGACGAAATAATCGAATAAATCGAATAAATCCCGGTTTTTATACCGCGCTTTACAATGGTAAAACGGATTAAGGGCGCAAAATAAGCCTGAAATTGACTTTTCCCGCCCTTTGCTTTCCCGCCAAATGTCGTTGATTCTCGCGCTCGCTCGTTGCTCGTCAAACCCAAACCACCGATCATCATCGATCATTCGCTCGCTCCTATCGCTTGCTGCACGCTGCTGCCCAACCGTGACCTCGAACTCGTAGCGAGTAACAGCAGCAGTAGCGCCACCACCACTGCCACCATGAAGAACGCACTCAGAAGCAGTGCCAACACCAACAGCAGCAAGAAGAAGCGCAACCGTCGCGTCTCGTTCTCCTCCACCACCGAGGTCGTCGCCATCAAGCGAACGGCGCGCCCGAGTCTCTCCGATGCCGCGCTCTCGATGCTGAGCAAGTGCGCCGCCGAGCGCCCTGCTCCCATGTCGCTCGCGCAGCTCGACGAGAACCTCGCGGCCGACTCGTTCAACGACAGCGAGGAGAAGACCGTCAACCTCACGGCCACCTTGTCGACGCTGCCGCCGGCCTTCCCGCAGCTGCACCAGCTGCTCTCAGAGTTCGGCTCGTTCTCGAGCGCGCCGCCTGCTCCCACTCCCGCCCCCGCCCCCGCCCCGGTCGCCGTGCTGCGTACTATTCGCGCTGCCGAGCAAGGCGACGACACCATGGACGACATGGAGCTCACGCAAGCTGCCGGCCTCGTTCGCTCGCCCACCTCGGCCTTCCCCTCCATCACCACCCTGCTCCGTGACTTGGGTGCTGCCAACGCCGACGATGAACAAGAAGCCACCACTGAGCCTTCTCCACAGCCACAACAAGATCCAGCGACCGACTACGACGATGAGGACGACGACGAGCCAGCACCGCAAATGGCTCGCTCGACGAGCCTCCTCGATCGCCCGCACACGCTCGACACCTACGAGGCCGATATCGTGTCGGAGCTGCTGTCGGAGAGCAGCACCTCTACGGCCACTGCGCCTGGCGTCCCGGTGCTGCTCCCGTTCTCGCCTCTCGCCCTGTCCGACAGCCACAGCCGCACGATCATGAGCGTCGCGCCGTCGTCGTCGACCCCCATCCTCAGCGACGTCGGCACAACGTTGGCGCCTCCGTCGAGCGCCTCTGCTCCATCGAGCGCCTCATCGGCTGGCTCGGTATCTGATCGCCATGTGCCACAGGCGGCCGCCTCTCCGGCCACGAGCGACATGTCAATGTCGATGTCTCTCACCTTCTCGCGAACGCAGCTCGACCTCTTGTCCGACGCCCCGGCGCTCGGGTCGCCGATCGGCGCCCCTGCCGAGCTCGTCACCACCGAGACCTTCACGCTCACGCAGCCGGTGCTCGTGGACGCTCGCGAGAACGACACGCCCTGCATCGACTCCGAGGCTCCGGCAACCGACGGCGGCGCCAACGCTACCAACAACACCGACACCTTGACCTTGACGATGGCGCCGTCGCCCAAGCGCTCGTTGCTGTCGCGTCCGAGCCTCGCTCCCTTCCACGACCTCCTTGCTTGGGACCCTGCGAGCAACTCTCCGAGCGCCGCCGCCGCTGCTCGCCAGTCGCTCAGTATCTTTGATCTCGAGGCCGCTGCGGCTGCCGAGGACTCGACTGCCAACATCATGGGCAATGCCGAAGCCGCCGACACTGGCTCGATCATGAACGGTGCCGACTCGACCAATCTCATCCAGAGCATGCTGCGTGAAGCCACTACTGCTACCGCCACCACCACGACGACGACGACGACTGATCCGATCATGAGCGACATGATGGCCGATGACGAGCATGGGGCCGAGCCACAGCCCGAGATCGGCGACGCCACCAACGTGATGAACGAGATGATGCGCGAGGAGCTCGAGACTCACGACCAACCAGCCGACACTGGCGATACCGCCAACCTGATCCGCGACATGATCGAGGAGAGCTCGTCGTCGGTCGAGCCCGCCGCGAACGAGATGCTCGACACGGACCCGATGATGCACGACGCCTCGAACGATACCGCCAACATGATGGAGCTCGCCGCTGCGCCCGACCTCCTGCCATTGGCCTCGCCGTCGTTGTCGATCTCCATGTCCATGTCGATCACGCTGCAGCCTGTATCGCAGACACTCGAGTCGGCCATGCTCGAGACCACGGGACCGCTGGCGTCGTCCGCCTCTGTCGATTTGACGAACGAGAGGTCGCTCGCATCGTCGGCTGACATTGCCATTGCTGCAGACACCGCCGATACCATCTCGCCAGCAGACGAGCCCGAGGTTGCGATGCCTTGCGCCGTCGATGCCTCGAACGACAACCACAACGACAACAATGACGATGACGATAGCGACAATGCACTCAACAACACTCAAGACATGATCAAGATGCTCAACGGCTCGCTTACGATGCCGTTCGCTGCTGCGGCGACGCGCGATAGCAATGCTGCTAGCTCGATTCCGGCCATCATCATACAAGAGTCGTCGCCAGTTGTTTCGAGCGATACTGTGCCGCAAGTGCAATACCAACAGCCGCAGCCACATCAAGAGTTGCAACCACCACCGCCAGAGAGCCACGACGAGGCTCTCGATGAGGACCGCAACGACCTTGGCACTGCTGGCACCTCGACCGAGTCGTCCAACAAGAGCGCTCGTCGCATCTCGGTCGGCGACGACACCTTCTTCCAACTGGCCATCAGTCCCGACCAAGGTCGAGGAAGGCGTCGCTCCTCGGGTGCCGCCGTCGGTGCCACGGGAGTCTCCGAGGACGACTGCACCGACGACATCTTCACGTCCGATGTCGGCGCAGTGCTCGGCCACAACGACGACATTACGCGCATGCTGGCGGCAGCTCGCTCGATGCTCTCGGGCGTCATGCCAGCTTCGATCGCCCCGAGTGCCGTCGAGCATCAGAGCAAGCGTCCGCGCACGGCGCTCGCAACCACGGTTGCCACGGCCGCGACTGTGGCCTCTTCGGCCAATCGGCAATCGCTCAGTCACACGAGCAACCTGCTCGAGCTGATGCGCGCCTACTCACCGGCAGCTGCTGTTCGTGCGGCGCGCAAGTTGGCCGAGAATCAACAAGCCGCCGCAGGCAGCCCATTGGTACCCTCGACGACGACGACGACGACGACTTCGATCTCGATCTCGAATGCGCCCGAGCACATGGCCAGCGAGATCGAAATGCCACACGCTCGCAACAGCACGAGCAGCAACACCAGCAGCAGCAGCAACGACTACGATGAGGACCATCCTGGCGACACGTTCGACTTTATCGCCAAGCTGGCGCCCACGCAGCGCGCCGTCGAGGACGACGACGAGGCCTTCCTGCTGCACAGCAAGGATGTCGTCATTGCTGACACGCCGTCGTACACGGGCCCGCACTCGACTAACGGCAGCTTCTCGGGCAACACCTCGAGTCTCGAGTACGAACATACCGAACTCGGCCTGCCTCGCGTTGGTGTGCCTCCTCAGTCGCCGCTGCCATCGAGCCTTGATGTTCAACAACCACAACCAGAACAGCAAGAGCCCGCTACCAACACCACGGCCTCAAGCGAAGCGCCTCTGGCCGAGGAGCCGCTCGAGGCTGCGTCGCGCTTGTCGCTCACCGGCACCAACCTCCTTCGCTCGCGTATTCGATCTCAAGTGGCATCGCGAAAGTCGCTCGCCGCTGCCGGCAGTGGTACGGCATCGATCGCACAGCAGCTCGGTACCACGACGCCGGCCTTCTCGCGACCACCTGTGCCTCGTTCGCTGCGTGCCATCGCTACGACGCCTCAGCCGCTGTTCGGCTTCGAGGCAGCGCAGGCCACTCGCTCGTTGTTGGTCGCCGCTGCCACCGTAGCCACACCGAGTGCCTCGTGTGGCATGCCTTCGAGCTTTGCGCTGCCGAGCGTGGTCCAAGCGGCGCCCACCAAGGCGGCGCCCACCGAGATGGCCACATTGCCCTCGTTGCCTTCGCTGCCTCCGTCTGTCGTCGAGCCCGATCACCGTGTGCTGCAGCCTCTTGCCGAGCTCGAGGCGCGCACGATCGAGCTCCAAGAAACGTGCCAGGTGCTCGAGAACCTGAACGAATGGGTGCTCACGCGAGTGTCGCCCACCGAGCTCAAGATCGCATTCCCCGCCGCACAGATGCATTTGGAGCTGTCGTTGGGAGAGCGTTCTCTCGATGCAGAGGGCAAGCAACGCTCGCGCATCACGGGCGCGCGATTGACGCCGTTTGGCTCACACACTGTGGTATGTAGAACAAACAGACCCGCACGCTGCGATACGTGGATCTTGTGCACTGACCTTGAGCGGTACGATACAGTTGCGAGCGGCGTTGCTCGAGGCCTTGCCACTGCATTCGATGGTGCAGTCGATCGAGTCGTCGGCGCAGTTGCCAATGTTGTTGCAGCAGCTTGCGGCGCACCTCGGACACGTGCTCGATGTCGAGTACGAGTGCACTCGTGTATCGGCTCAGCACAACGCCACGTACCCGACACAAGCCGGACCTGGCGCTGCCTCGATCCGAGTCGCGTTCGATGACATCTCTGCCCAAAGCACACTCGAGCTGGAGCTCTCTCTCGCCGACCTCGTGCGCAACTATCCAGCAGGCGACATTGGCTTCTCGTTCCAATCGAACTCGCACTCGCCCGAGACCGCCATCGCCATTCAGCAGATCTTTGACAATCACTTGACCCGAACCTATGGTCGCTTGCTATCGATCTGCTCGGCGATCCAAGCGCAATTGCTGTGAGTGCGACAGGTCGCAGCCCGTGAGAGATAGAGAGCGAGGAGAAGGGCACGCTAGGAGTGTGCTCTTCTCGTGCCGCTCGCAAGTTCATTGTATTGTATATTAGTGCACGCTGAATATCAAGCACAGAGTCGTTCATATATCAAGAACCATTCAGAAGAATCCCTTGCCTTTGCCAATGGAGATGGGTCCATAAGGCTCGCGTTGTCGCACGGTCGTGATTCCGCTGGAGCCAAGCACTAGGTGTTCGTCGGTCGCGTTATTGCACTTGCGGTGTTAGCGAGAGCAGTAGAGAGCTGTGGAGTGTTGGCATCGCCGCCGTACCCATGAGCTGAAAGAAGCACTGCGCTGCTGTGCGTCGAGGCACTGCACCAAACGCCGCATCGAAGGTCACAGTCTCCTTGTCGTCCATAGCGTGCCGGATGAACTGCAACGTGCGCAAGGTCTTGACATCGATGTTGGCTGCAAACGGAGCCTCGTCAGCGGCCGAGACGAGATTGTCGTCGGTGTCGAGCGCCAAGCCCGGAGTCGGCGGGTCGTGGAAGCCCGCTGCGATCGATGGGCGAAGTCGCGGAGTGTCGGCGAGCAGCGACGAGGCTCCCGAGAGCGATCTCGGTGTCGTGAAGGTCGATGCTCGTAGCGAGGGGGCCGACGAGTCCGGAGTGAACGGGAACAATGGGCTGTCGGGAACACCAATGTGACCCAGTGCCGACATTCGGCGCATTTGTTCGGGCTCACGTGGCTGTTCAACAACACGAGATCCATCGTTTGTCAGTCCCGCAGATTGGTTCAGCCATTGGCTGGATTGATTGATTGATTGATTGATGGATTGCGTACCATGAGATCAGAGAGGAAGCTGCCAAGATCGTCTTCCAGCGGTTGTTGCTCGTCAGCAGCGATCGAATCTCGTGGCAATCCGATCGGAGATGGCATCGCAGCTCCCATGCCATACTCGTGCGGCATCGGTGGCACGAGGAACTCGTCTTCAAACTCCAACGCAAACGCTTGTGAAGCTACACGTGGTTCCGGCGACGAAGGTTGCTCCCGCTGTGGGTGGTCAGGGGATCTTGGCTCGATTGGAGGTTGGCTCGGCTCAATGGCCTTGGGAATAAAGCGCATCGGGCTCGTTGCATCGGTTCGAAGCGTACGGCGCAACGAGGGTCCCATGCTCGTGATTTGCTTCCACGCGCTCTGCAGGGCAGAAGGGAGCTCGAGCTCGGCGTTGAACGACACTGGCCATACAAAACACGAAGTTGCGGTACGACGGCGTTTGAAGCGCAGAGGTCGCTCGACCAACAGCGGCTCAACGTCCTCGATCCAACGAGCGTAGGTCACGACCGAGATCGTGGACTCGGTGTCAATGTCGAGCTTGCGCTTGCGCGTGATTACGCTCGGTGGCGGCTCACTGGCACGCGGCACTGCCACCTCGAACTGCGCTTCCTCGTGGATAGGAATTACAGCTGGCAACACAAGAGCATTCAGATGAGCGAGAGAGAGAGAGAGAGAGAGAGAGAGAGAGAGTGAGAGTGAGGGTCGAGATGAGCAGCGTACGAAGCATGAGATCAGCCAGGTCGAGCTCGGGAGCCTCGCGCATGTTGTCGAACGTGCCTTCGGGATGGAGCGGCAGCTCTGGCTCCTCAAACACCAAGCCCACGTCTTGCAGCTCGGCAGCAGCAGGCAGCGTGATCGACTCGCGCAATGATGCAAACACAGCTGTCGCTCAGCGCCGTCAGCATCGCCGGCACGAACGAGACATGCCACGACAGGTTTCTGCAGTGCCACATTACCTTCCTCCTCTTCCGGAGGCAGAAAGATGCCTTGCGCTTGCGAGAGAGCCTTCTCGACCGCACCGGCCCACGGCGTCGGAATGGCGTGTGCGCCGTGCTGTTGCTGGCTCAAGGCTGCGAGCAACACGAGCTCCTCGGTGTCCCAATACCCGAGCGGAACCAATCCTCCATCGGGGCGTGTGATCGACTCGTGTCGTGCCATGCCGTCGCGAGGCAGCGTTCGGAAGGCAGCGGCTGGATTCAACAGCTCGCTGAGTTGCATCTTGCGCCAGACATCGCCAACATCGTGCAACAAGTAACTGAGAATCGCGCGAGAGTCAGAGACAATCAGAGATGGCAATGTGTTGTCAGATGAGTGATGACGACGACGACGATGATGACGTACATGATCTTTCTCTCGTAGAGAATCGCAAGGCCTTGCAGCAGAATCGCAGACAAGCGAAGCGACAATGGAACCGCAGGCGAGACGAGCTGTTCACTGCGCATCCGACCACGTCAAGTAAGGCACGAGACTCAAAGTGATTCGGGATTGGAATGAAACGTACGCGAGGGCCAACAAGTCAGCACGTAGAACAAGCTTCTTGGTGAGGCGATGCTTGTGCGTGGCAGCCAACCTGTCGGTGATGCTCAGGTGCTTGAACGACACAGCATCACATTGCGACGCGAGAGAGACGCACCACAGAGTGCTCCAAGCTCCCTTCTTTGTGAGAAGCTCCTCGATGAAGAACATGACGATGCTTTGGTTTGCAACGTGATACCAGCGATACCGACTCAAGGCGCAATGGCGACAGCGAGGTTGTGGGGCGGGCGCGCAGCGTGGCCTCGAAGCATCTCGAAGCCTGGCTTATGAAGGTGGAATTGGCGCGAGGGCCCATGGTACTACGCTCGAGGTGGCTCCCAACCGTCGACGCTCTTACGCACAACGGCTTTGGCATGGCGAGCGGCCATCGCGTAACGAGTCCAATGATGCGTAAGCAATGTGTAACCAACGCGCTGCTGCTGCTGCGTAAGCGAGAGGGAATGAAGCACTATGGCGGGAAAGAGCGAAGAACAGCGACAAGCAAGATTAAGGGCGGTAGGAAGCCTCGAAGGCGCTATCAATCGAATTGCCTCTGCTTTCGTCTTTGTCGTTCTTTGCTTCGCTGCCTCGCTCATTCGCTGCCTCGCTCGCTGTCTCGTATCAGTATCATCGATCGAGCTTCTTGTCGTTGCACGATAGTAGTACCTCGTTGTAGCCCTTGAATTGCTCGTTCGGTCGTTCGGTCGTTCGTTCGTTCTGTTCGAGTCCAGAGAGTAACACATCAATCGAGCTCCTATGGCCACCACGAACAACGACACTGCTGCCGCGCCGGCAAACACCGAGCTAAATGAAAAGTACATTGCCGCCGTCGAGAAAGGTGACGTCGCAGCCATGACCGAGCTGCTGACGCAAGGCGCCAACATCTCGGCCGAGGACCAGTTCAACAACAAGCCGCTGCACATTGCGGCCATGCGCAATCTGCCGGCGGTCGTGAGCTTCCTGCTCGAGCGCAACGCCGAGATCGACATGCTCAACGCCGACGACAACACGGCGCTGTTGCTCGCGTCGAATCTGTGTTACACCGAGCTCGTGGCGCAGCTGGTGAAGGCTGGCGCACGTGTGACGGCCGTCGATCTCAACGGTACTACGGCGTTGCATTGGGTGTCGATGGGCGGAGACCTCGCGTCGGCGCAGCTGCTGGTCGAGAGCAAGGCCGACCCCAACGCCGCCTGCTCCGACAAGACCACTCCCTTGCACCCGGCTGCCAGCCAGGTACTTGTGCATACACACCAACATCACCACAATCATCATCACAATCATCATCACAAACTCTCTTTTGCGCGAGCGAGTTTGTTGTTGCTGACGCGCGTATGATTCAATCGCAAAGGGTCACGCTCGCGTCGTCGAGTACTTGATCTCAGTCAACGCAGACATTACAGTCGCGAACGATTCGTATGGCACTCCGTTGCATCTTGCGTGCATGTTGGGCCGAGATGAGGTACATCGAATCGAGCGCCTGCGCCGTCGTGAGCTGCTGCCTCTTCTGATGCTTGGCGTACGTCGCAATCATAGGTCGTGAGCGTTCTGCTGGCGGCCAAGGCCGACCCGGCACAACCAGGAGGCAAGGCCAAGGAGGTGCCGCTGTACTACGCCGCGTCGTCGGGACACGCCGGCGTCGTGGGCCTGTTGCTCGATGCGAATGTCGACCCGAACGCTGTCGGCGAGAGCTCCGATACGGCGTTGCACGCGGCGGCCAAGAACGGCCACCATGCGGCCGTGTCGCTGCTGCTGGAGCGCCGTGCCAACCCGGACTCGCGCAACAAGTCGCTCGAGACGCCGTTGCACTTGGCGGCCAAGACCACGCACGCCAATGTGGTCGAGGCCTTGCTGGACGCTCGTGCTTCGCGTCTGGTGCAAACGGTACAGTTTGCGCTCTCGGCTCGCTTTCGCTCGCTCGCGTGTCATTCCGAACCTCGCAACCCTGATGGTGCTGTGATGGTGATCGTCATTTTGAACGTAGGCGGCTGGCAAGACGCCTGAGCAGCTTGCGACTGCGGCCCCGATTCGCCAGATCCTCAAGGAACGAGAATGGACCTGGACGGTACAAGGCCACATGTATGCGCCGCCAGAGTTCAAGGCCATGGTGGCCACGCTGCTGGCCATCCGCTCATGTGAGACGACACACGTACTGTCGTTGATTCCGAACGAGCTGTTGTTCATGATCCTCGGATCGGTGGTGTTCGAGCGCCAATAAGTCGCGGCTCGCACCAACTCGACGAACGCTCGAGTAGCCAGCGCCATCGTAGATAGCACACGAGATACGAGGTATAGATCGATAGATAGATAGCTAGAGACTACTTCTTCTCCTTCTCCTTCTTCTTGCTGCGAATTGCCGTCACTGTTGTCTTGTCGGCAACAGAATCCTAACTAAACTCTTGAACACCTCAATACCGACGACCGCGAGCTTGTGGTACCGTATCGTTTATCTTGTGATGATCGGTGGTGAATAAAGAGAGAGAGCGAGCGAGAGTGAGAGAGAGCAACAGGAGCACGAGAAAATCTGAGCGCTCTCTCGCTCGCACACGATGCATGGATGGATGGATGGATAAACGCGCCTCAACTATATGCGACATACAAGAGTGAATCTCAAGGAGCCGAACGACGAAGTGATGACTTAACGAGAGGGAGTACGAGCGAGTCGAGCGATCGGCTCAGCACGCTGCTTGACACTGTCGAACAAGGTATCAATCTCCTCGAGGAGCTTCTCGGCCTCGACCTTGGCTTGGGTGGAGAACTTGGCAGCCTTCTCGCGCAGATCTTGGATGCGCGTCATGACCTTCCTGGCGGTGGGCTTCTCCTTTGCCTCAGCCACGACGCTTTCGAACGCCATCTCGATACCGCTCACTGGCCGCAGCGTGTTGCCATACAAACGACGCATGTGTGGACTAATGAGAGAGAGAGAGAGAGAGAGAGACATAGAGAGAAGGGTGAGTATGACGCAAGTACATGGCTTGCTTGTGCACGGAATCGTCGGTTCCGACGAACGTACAGTTCGATCAACTGATGGAACAGCACGATACTCGCTTGCGAGAAGAGCGCCAACGCAAAGACCTTCCAGCTGCCGGACATGATGGCCATGCCGTAGTAGCCAGCACAACCCGTGACGTGGTCGGGGTTGTTGAGGAAGCGGTAGATGCCAGTGTAGTAGAGCTTCTTGGGCGCCTCGGGGAGGAAGAAGTCACCAAAGAACCAACCATACTCGCCCAAGACCTCAAACGTAGACACTGAGCTCCAGATGTTGACTCCCACCAAGATCTACCACATAACCAATGAGTGTTGGTCGAATACGCAAGAGAGAGAGAGAGAGAGAGAGGCATGATGTATACATACGGCTCCAAGAAGCTCCATGGCCAGATAGGCCTGCACACCATAGTCATCGTTCGGTTCTCGCAACTTGATGGCGCAGAGAATGAAGACCATCCAGGTCATGGTCAAGGAAAAGTTGTAGATTCTACGTGATGCAACATTGATGGCATTAGATCGATCTCGATTGCAGCGTGGACGAGAGAGAGAGAGAGAGAGCGCGTACTTTTTCCAGTTGTCGAAGGCCTCTTGGATCGTGCAACCACGCTCGAGGTATGAACGCACAAAGTCTCCATCGACGCTCTGGCAGTAGAGAATGTAGCCCAATCCAAAGCTATGAACCATGCGCCAGAAGATGGCTTGCCTGCACGTAGAACGGGCGTAGGTGAGTATGCGAGAGAGAGAGAGAGAGAACGAGAGAACGCCATGAGCACCAATGTACCCAAAGTAAAAGGTCGGGTTGAGATCAAAGAAGAACTGCATGGCCACGTAGAGCATCGTGACGGCCATGAACAGGTCCGACGAGCGAAAGATATTAAAGTTCTTGAAGACGATCAAGTCGCTACGAAAGTAGTGTGCCTCGAGCTCCTTGCGAGCACGCTCCTCATTCTCGTCCTCGCACATCTCTGGGTAGGTCTTTTCAATGTCTGTTGCGTGCATGCGTGCATGCATGCAGCACCGCATGATGAGATTAGAAGCTGAGGCGACGTCAGCTGAAGTCGTAGGACGAGCGATGACGTACGCGGATTCTCGGCAAAGGCGAGGAAGAACAGCTGTGCAAAGTGTGCAAACACGCTGACGTACAGCACAAAGTACGACTGCGACAAGAGCGTCATGCCGTAGTAGAAGGCGTAGCCCACGGTGTACATGGGATGCGGGAACATGGCTGCCATGTGAGGAATTGGGTGCGTGACGTCAGTGAGTCGTAATGTGCATGGAGAGGATGGGAGTGGTGATTGGTACCAAAGACTCGATCGAACGTGAGCTTGGCCTCGACCAGGAAGA
>ERZ778027.3191-NODE-3191-length-17198-cov-11.974042_pt1 | contig 17198 bp, 20 predicted proteins | sample MGYA00375757_ERZ778027 | MGnify/ENA primary metagenome ERZ778027 (study PRJEB29350, sample SAMN05389817) | bioreactor metagenome | isolation source: Ammonium sulfate bioreactor | place: South Africa: University of Cape Town | collected 2014-02-18 ... | reverse complement strand
TAGACGTTGTAAATTAGGAAACGTAGAGTACAGTCGCTCAATAAACTGGTTTTCGATAGGATTGTCATACTATCTGAATGAATAATAGAAATAATATGTCATTTTGATAGAGTAAATGTTTTCAAATATTTCACCAAATAATTCTTCGAGAGAATCGCTTCTTCTAATTATAAGAGAAATTGTATTAAGATTGGGCAGTTTTTTAATACATATGGCTACATTGTGATAGTCTGTCACAATATATAGACCTAAGTATCGTATTCAATTTAGATCGATAATATCATCTATCATTAATAAATCATCGGATTTCGATGTCACTCATAACAACAGACGGGCCTAACATGATTGATCATACTTTAGAGCAATTTTCAATGACTTAAGTCGTGGCGCAGCTACAGATAAGTGTTCCATAACCAGAGCATTGCATTCCTTAAGAATTAAACATTTTAATTGTGAAAATTGAACAGGTGATAAAAAATTTCCATGACTTAGTGCCGAACTATAACTATTAAAAAAACGTCTATCAAGTGCTCCAATTTCGTCATAATAATTTCCTAAAACTCTGGTCCAATTTCAATTAAATTCAAAGATTGAAAACGAGTGAATTGACTGATATCAAAACGAGAAAGAAAAAGTTCAGCCTGAAATCACTTGAACTGGTTTGATATGTTGAACAATAAATTCAAATTTGTTTCTTGTTATCGATTTCAGATTAACGCTGTAACATGGATAAATTATGTCAAATCCATAACTGTAAAAATCCTGTCAGACTGCCCTCTATCCGCAATTGATTTTCATTCGCAATTTTAACGATCAAATCTAATAAATCAAAGGGCATCATTCATACCTACGCCTTATCACGAAGTATTGATTTTGTATTATTTGTGAGTCTCCTTGAATGCAACGTTACACTTGAAAGAACACGAATAACATTATTTTCATATAGATAAACGAAGCAAAATGACCGAACCATCATCAAATCCAAGTTTTTGGCGTGCTATTCTTCCAATATGTTCCATTTGTTTTCTCTATTTATGTTCGTTTTTTCTATTCGTCTGTGCGACAAATTCTTTACTCTACTCGACTGTTTGTTTACTTCGAGCAAATGCGTCATTCTGTGCTGAAATTGATCAAAATCAATCTTTAATTACCATCGAAGAAGAAATTCAAAAAGAAAGTTCGCAATGGGCATTATACGGAACACTTTCATTCGCAATTATTGCAACTATCATCTCACCAATCTATGGAAGTTTATCTGATACAAAAAATCGAAAACTACCAATTGTTCTAACAATTTGTAATGCAATTGTCACGGGTTTAATCATTACAATAGCGAGTGTCTATCAAGGAACGCAATTATGTTTAATTTTATACATAGTTGCGAATGTTGTCAATGGTTTTGGTGGCGGAGTATTGATTCTTATCTCGTAGGTTTATTTATTCGATTTGAAAACAATATAAATCTGTTTCGTAGATCTTGTTTTGGTTATGCAACTGATTCTTGTACGGAAAAATCTCAACATGTTCAAACAATTGCAATCATTGAAGCATCGTTAAACATGGGCGTTGTCATTGGTTATGTTACTTGTACATTTATATTTGAAATACATGCTCGAATCTGGCATATCTTGCTCGTTCATGTTATTCTCTTAGTTCTAGCACTTCTTATTAGTTTAGCTTTTCTTCGAACTCGACCAACTTCGGACTTATCACAAATCAGCACTTGTCAAAAATTAATTCGACCAATTGTCGATACTCGAGATCTATTTGTGGATCTGAAACACAATCGTTTATTGATCTCATTTCTCATACTTTTATTTGCACTATTTTTCTACGATCTATTTCGTATGGGTTCAGGATCAATTATCTATCTCTATTTACATCGTTTATCATTTGATGATACACAATACGCAGCATATTTTACTGTCGAACAATTGGCAACCTGTTTTGCATTGATTCTATTGGCGTTATTAAGACGTCGATGGAAGATCAATGATCTTTATTTAGCAACAATTGGCTTATGTTTATCATTGATAAGTCCAATGTTATTTGCTTTTGCTAAAGATAATAAAGCGATGATATTCGGAGGTTGAAAATTTGAAAACGAAAGATTGAAGTTTATGTTTTTGTTTTGTTTTCAGGAGTTCCATCGACAATGTTTAGCGTTTATTTTTCTGTTTGTTTGAGAGCAATCATTGCTCACTTAGTCCCGGAACGAGATAAAGGCAAAGCATTCGGTTTCGTTGCATTGATACAAAATCTCGATGTTGTCATTGGTACAATTGCGTGCGTCGAAATTTATCAAGTTTCATTACATTTCTTTCCTGGTTTTGTGTTTATTTTCGGTGTTATAACAAGAGTCATCGCATTGATTCTTATTTTGATCCAAGCCTGCTGTGTTAATCGAACACCTCAATTGTCCATAATTACTCCGAGTGAAGAACCACTTTTAGATGCTGAAGCATCAAATGAGAATGACGATGAAATCATTACTGCATAAATCACGACTTTTTTCATTAAATAAATATAAACGAAAAAAAAAAAGAACCTTTTCTTTTCAGATAAAATGTTCATTCTACATCTATTCATTCTTTTAATTAGTAGTATCGCTGCTCTTCCAGTAGCCGATTCCGTCCTTGTAAAAATTTAATCAACGAGTATGAAAATGAATCTCTGCTATTTTTCTGTTTTAGGCTGCTAACGATCTCGACGCGAAAGCAAATCAATCAGCTGAACTGAATATATTTGGAGAGATCGCCAATTTAAAAGTACCGAAAGATTTTAATCTAACGGAAATTGCTAAAGATTTGAAAGAATTTGGTATGCATGATTTACATGAAGATAAACATCTCGAAGGTTTACCATTGGATCGAGACGGAAAACCGAATCTAGATTTTCACAAGGAAATTTTCTTAGGCAATCATGAATCGTTTGAAAAAGAATTTCAACGAAAACTCGAGACAAGAAATAAAAAATTAGAAGAAATTTTCAATGAGTAAAATTTTCATCGGGACACAAAAAACAAATGTTGGACTTTGTTTAGAGCTGATGGAAATCATGATGGACGTTTATCTCAAGAAGAATTAACAAATCATGTTTATAAAAACATTCAAATGCATTTAAACGAAGCCAAAGATAAAAATACACAATTATTTCTCTTAATCGATACCAATCAAAATGGTAAAATCACTTGGCAAGAGTACGCTGCGTTGTTTATTCAATTTCATCGTATGAACGGATCTGACATAAAAGATTTAGAAGATATCGATTTTATTCAAGAATCATACGATGATGAATGTAAACCAACAGTTGTTTTTGTTTCTTTCTTTTGATCTTTGCAAATAGTAAAACGAGAACTGCTCAAAATTCGATTTCGTTGGACTGAATCGGATAATGGCGAAGACAATGAACTGACTCAAGATGAATTTCTACGATTTCGTCATCCGGAATTATCCGACAACTCGTATCGATACATCGTTGATGATATTTTTGCTCGACTTGGTATGTCGATTTCAGACATTTGTTTTTTGTTTAACAAAAAAAACAAACTTCATTTTATTTAGACGCTGATGATGATTTAAGATTAAATTTTACTGAATTTATCTCTTCACCTAGTAGATTCAATCGAAAAACGAAGAGCAAATAAATCGAATTCTTTTTAGGTCATTATTCCGAAGAAGAACACGAGAAAGACAAGGAGCAAGACGAAGCGCGTCGACAATGGATGAAACAACAGCAGGCTGAATTTAATGAAATCGATTTAGATAAAGATGGATACGTCTCTCGAAATGAATTATTAGTAATCAAACAATTTCGATTCGATTAAATTCGTATTCGATTTTTCGTTGTAGAGAGCATACGATCCAATGAATCGATCGCATATCAAACTTCAAATTACACGATTATTTAACAAAGTTGATGATTCACCAACCGATGAACATTTATCATTGGAAGAAATTCAAAAACATGCCGATGTTTTCAGTGATATGCAGTTAGTCAATTTAGAAAGTTCTTTACATGACGAAATCTAATTCCAACGTCTTTCATCTGATTATTTAATGTGCAACGAAATAATAAATTCTTAATTGTTTTTTATCTTTCTTTTGTTTTTTGCAAATTTATTTCGAAAAAAATAAATTTTAAAAAGGCGTCACCGGACGAGCTTTGAGATAAGCTGAAATATTCGGTTCCTTTTCAGTTTCCTGACGATTATGTTGTAACCACGGGTAGCTATTCAAAACATTGGCATCGATTTCAAGAAAATTCTGTAGGATATCATAAGCGTATAGATCAGCTAATGTGAGATGATTTCCAACGAAAAATGCGCCGCCATTGCCGAATGATTTGCCGAGAACTTCGAGATTTTGAAAATGTTTTGGTAAATCGTCGTGAAAGAATGCTTTGAGTCGTTCTTGTTTTTTGACTTCGTCTTTTTCCCAACGAATTCGCGAGAATTTTTCAACAGCTTCTTGAATTGTGTCAACGACAGCGTCGACTTTCGATTGTTCGAAATTGTCACGACCAGCCAAACGAAATTGTTTGGCAAGAAAACGAGCGATTGTTAACGATTGAGGAATTTTAACACCTTCGAATTCAAGAACGGGCATTTGGCCCAAGGGCATTTCGGATTTGTGTGATGGCCATTGATCCGCAGTGTAACGAATGTCTTCGTATTTTTGATTAACAGCAGCAAAAAGTAGACGAGAAACTTCAGCTCGACCACGACCGTTAAAATAGTAAAGTTTATAGGGAGACATTTTAATCGGAATGGATAATACACAAACACGAAACAGAAAGACAGAGAGAGAGAGAGAGAGAGAGAGAATAAAATAGCGTGGCGTGCTTGTTTTTATGAGAAAAAAACAAAAGAAAAGAAAAGAGGTGTGCATTAGAAGCCTACCGAATGTGTTTTTATAAATCATTAGAAAGAATTTCTGTGAACTATTTCACACTGTTCTCTTGATATGACTTAGTCACTTGAGAATTGATTCATTTATGGACACGTTGAAGTCAAGTTGTATTCATTATGCATAACTACAGTTAAATTACATCATTTTTTTTAATGATACTCTCGTGAACAAGGAGAAATAAAATGAATTGACTGTTCGAACAAGGTCACATACTTTTTATTCGATTCTTTCTCGTTTTCATTTTCTTTTTTTTTAAATATATTTGTTTACATCATCATCAATTATCTGCTCTTTGTACAATAATTATAATGGACGGTGACAACGAAATTATGAGAGATAGGTATCGATCAATCCGATGTCTCGATCCTCCCCTACTTACTTTCGAGACGAGAAATAAAATATTATCTTTGTCTTTCTTCTTTATCATCTTGCTCCGCCTTTTAGTTTTCGTTGTCTTTTTTCATCTTTCTAATAGGATCATACCGTAAATTAAACAAAATGAAAAATGACTCGTATTTACATACAATACATGTTCTCTATCTCGTTTTCATATACTCGAAGCTTATATATGATTAAAGTTTAGTTTATATATGTACACGCATACAAATCGATAGAAAATATTTTTTTTCAATCCCGATCGAATGTCATTTGTGTTTAGAAAATCGAACTATTTTTATATCTTACGAAACGAACGTGAATATGTGCGTTTCGTTTTGATAGAAGTTCACTTAATTCACTTATCAAAATGTGCGATAATCGAACATTCAATTTTCATTCATTGGACATTGTCAACTGACAGGAAAGAGCTTATGTCGTTTTCATTTATTCGTATTTTCAAATCAACATTGGCAAGTGAATGAGCAATTGCATTTTACTCTTCTTTTCCCCATTCATCGGATAACTTTTATATCTGTATACTTATGCGCATCGTTCATCTTCGTGCTCAACATTTGATACATACATATATATTATTAAGCCGTTTCATTTATAAATTCATTCTTCTCTTTCTCTCTTTCTTCTTCCTTTCTCTATATTCATTCATCATTCTCTCTTCGCTGCAAAGTAAAACGAGAAAAAAGGAGAAAAGAGAAGCTTGTCATCTTCGCTGTCGTCTTGTTGAAAAAACTAAAAGAATATATATATAGATGTGTGTATTCGATGAGTAGAGTAAAAGTTGTTCGTCGACATGGATGAACGCTACGTGATCGAATGTCCGGAACAACAATTTCAACGTAGACAATCGTTTGTGAAGAAGAATAAGAGTGAAATTAAACAAGAAAAAAAAATGTCAAAAACTGAAAGTCGTTTCAAATCAAAACTTGGTAAGCGTATTCAAAGAGCAAAGCAAAACGAAAGTTTGTTTTTTTTTTCATTGGAATTTCAGAATCTCTTCGAAAATTTCAGCATTCAGCATCGGCTAGTAATGCTGTTGAAAAAGCACGAGCATTTTTTCGCTCGTTAGAACTTCGACATCATAGTAATGCAAGTCATAGTGATCATTCATCATCATCAACAAGTTCATCTTCGCATCAATATAATTCCAATTCGAAAAATACAAATATTCATCTCTCTGCTTCTTCTTCTTCTTCGTCTTCTTCCAAAGCACATTTACCATCTTCATTATCTTCTTCAAGTGCATCGTCGATTATTGACGATACTCAAAATACATTTTCAATCGTAACGACGACACAAGACTCGTCGTTTCATCCCAAACAATCATCGAATTGTATTGCAACAGCAAGAATTATTCGAGTTATTAATCCAAAAGATTCAATTGTACAACGTACGACGAAAACAACGATCGAACAAGATGATCAACAAATCCCATCATCTTATTTCAGTTCATCACAAATTCGTTTACAGAAAAATCTTCAACCATCTGAACTTTATTTCAATCAACGAAATACACAAGCCGAATACGGTGAGTTTAAAAATGACAATGCGTGATATGATTAAAATCAATATTTCATGGGGGATACCCTATAATTTTCTATCATAAACAGTTCAATTATAGTTCAATTGATGAACGTGTCATACATTTCAAATTTCTATTATCTACTATCGATCAACCATTCCAGTTCGTTCATTTTCTTAAATAAACACGAAAAAGTCGTATTAATGCATATACAGATTTATTCAAAGATATCGTTTCTTTAGATTTTCGATCAAAAAAAAAAGAAAAGAAAAGGACATATCTCATGACATAGATTTAAAGATTAAAATCGACTTAGTTGAGATCGTATCTATCTTGTTGAATAGCTACCTTGACATGAACAATTTTAATGATAGAAATCTTATATCCTATTATCGTCAATAAAAATCATTTGGATTTTCACATGTGACTTCGATTTCTTTTGATATATTTAGACTATCGACCATTATCACCGCCAGCATCGACGATAGTAAATCCAAACATCACATATTCATCTCGTTTATGTCATAATCCTGCACCACCCTCAACCTATTCGACTCTACCGAATGGAAATCATGAAATGTCAACTTCATTATACAGCTATCGTCCGATGGTATGCCGTCAAATGGACTTACCATGCTCACTATCATCGTCATCGATGATGTCAGCATCATTTCATGAACAATCCGATCGATTAATCGATTCGATAATTCGGCCATTGCCATCGTCGAATTCTTCGTCATCGATGTCAACATGGAATCAAAGTGTTCGTCGTTTGAATTCCGAATATAAATCAACAATAAATGCACTTCAACAAGCAAAAGAATCTTTGAAACAAATACATTGTGAACCATCATCATCATCGCCACCCGATACAATCTCGAAATACGCGAATTATGTTGCTCGAGGTATCGATCATCTTTCCCATAGTGAAACAAGCCGATCGATGGGCGTTTCATTTTGTTTAACTGCGCCATTATCACAAGATTCTCTTTCGTTATCATCATCACCATCGCAAATATCGAAACATTCGTTTCAACAACCGAAAACGCCACCATTAAATGCGTTTTCCAAACCGAAAATAGTTCGACCATTGCAATTGAATTCATTCAGTCCACCGCCATTGCCGAAATTAGAACCAATTCAATTAAATATTGAAAAGAATGACAAAGTCGAATCAATTGCAAATATTATTCAAAAATTCAATAATCTTAATAATTCATCATCAACAAAAAAATCATCTCTAATTATCGAAAATAATCATCCTATCGAACCCATAAAAACTATCAAAGAATCGATTGATGTCAAAAAAAAAGATCCTCCTGTATCATCACCACCACGTGTTCATTTTCAATCAACTGTTACAACATACGAACTGGAAGAGATTCCCTATGAATCACCTCCATCACCATTGTGTTCGTCATCGTCATCATCTTCATTAGCTTCGGAAGATACAACAAGCAGTACATCGACATCATCAGCAAATATCAATCCAGTTCATTCACCTGTCAATCATCAATTCGAGAGTCCTGTTCAAGAAGAAACAACATATACAATTGAAACATTCTATAAAAACGATGACGAGGATATTAATTTGAAAAATTTATTAGCTAATAATCAACAAGTTGTTATCATTCGAGAAAATACAACTGAAGAACAATTCAAATTTTTACAAGAAAAACAACAATTAAATAAACAAATCCTATCTCAACCGAAATATACAATCAATCAATCAAATTCACCACCATTGACGACCCCATTATTCACATATTTAAACTCAAATCTTAAACAAACAACACCAACGCCACCTCCACCTCCGCTCACACAACATGACAAGTGAATATCTCACTAGTTTCTCTCTCATTCTTTAAATAACTTTGCTAGAGTGTTTTCTTATCGCTTCGGTGAATCATTTTCATTGTTCTTTTTTCTTCTTCTATAGTTCGAAACATTCACTTGACCGAACAACAACGAACTTTATCTCAGCAATTAATCATGAAAAACTCGATGAGACAATTAATGATATTGTTACTGCCAATCCGTATACACATTCTCCACCATCACAACGTTTAATCAGCAGTTCATCATCGTCTAGTACAACATCATCATCAGCTGCAACCGTTCTTCTTAGTAATCATACAAATCAAACTCGACCAAATTCATCTGATCTCACTAAAACCAACGGAAATTCAACAAAAATCAATAATAATAATAATAATAATAAGATTCATTCACAATTGCCCAAACCTACGATAACATCACCTGTAACAACGACGAATAATTGTCGTATAAAACAACCAACGAAAGTAAACACAAATTTAAGTAGATTAAAACCTCCATCAACTTCAATTTCATCGACAAATTCGAAACCAATGAAATCAACTGTTACGAACGGTAGCACATCGACCTCAACAACAACAACAACAACAACAACCATGACAAGTGCATTGCCATTGCGAAAAGCAACAGGAGTTACAAATCAATCATCAACGATGACGAATAACTCTCTCAATAAAAATACTCAACAGCAGGTAAGAGCATGTATATACAAACCATAAAAAAGGCAGTACTTCAAACAGACGAAAGAATATATATATACAATCTCGTTCATTTCTTACCCTTGTAGACGTCATCGTTAATACCCATCGGGAAAAGACAACAGCTACTCAACGGTACAACGAATATGACTGATTCACAGAATCCTTCAGGTGAGATCTTTCAAATTTTGATTCATTTACTATTCTTTGAAAATGAAATATTCATATATTCTGTTATTCATCATTTATTTTTAATCAATCGAAAGAGAAAAGAAACAGAATAAAAAAATTGACAGAGAGAGAGAGAGAAAAGAAGAAAAAAGTACGAAATGAATGGAAGTTTTTCAGATAAAAAAAAAACGAAACGAATCGAATCGAGTTTGTGCGCGCGCACATTTACGCATTCATTTATAATGATCAATATTCATTCGAATTCGCCTTTTCAAATAGATTCTTCAATGTCACTTGGCAAAAGTCGTGTTCGATCGATGGTTAATCAATTCAATGCAGCATCGACATCAAATCGACCAGTCAATCCACCGACAACACCAACTAAACGAATACCAACTCCATCATCAACAACAGTTAATTCTCGTCGTCCAGTCGATTCATCGAATAAAACATCGATAACAACACCAAATCGTCCGTCGCTGCAACGAGCTTTGACGATTAATAACCAACTCCCAGTTAGTCCTTCGCCGTCGTCAACCCCGTCAAACACAAACAATAATAATACTCCGTCAGCATATAAACGAAAGTAATTCAAATCGAAAATATTTTCTTAGAAAGAAAAAATAAATAAACAAAATGTTGTTTTATCTAGGGCTCCATTGATTCGTTCGACATCGAATGTCAAAGAAGGTCTTCTCCGTTGGTGTCAAGCGCAAGTTGCTGGTTACCCTGTACGTTTCCAAATCTCATTTGTACTTTTTTTTGTAAATATTTCTTTAATTAGAATGTTTCAGTAACAAATCTGTCATCATCGTGGTCCGATGGTCTCGCTTTCTGCGCTTTGATTCATCATTTTTTTCCTGATGCTTTTGATTTCAATAGTTTATCCTCAAACAATCGACAAGATAATTTCGAACTTGCCTTTCGTACAGCTGAAGAACGTGCCGGTGTACCACGGCTACTCGACGTCGCCGACATGATACTCATGGGCAACACACCGGACTACAAATGTATATTCACATATCTCAATTCATTCTTGGCCAAAGTTAAAGATATTCATCCAACGAATAATACTGTCCAATGTCATTGAAAATAGACATTTGTGTTTTGTTTTTGTTTTTGTGTTCTTCATATGAATATATCTTGTTTAGAAGGATAGAATTTCATTGTACAAAACCAACAAAAGTTATAAGAAAAAAAAGAAACAGACACCACGGTCAACATTGTTTTCTTCTGTTTTTTTTGTTTATCACGTATTAATATATATTATTATATGAAATATTTCCAATTGTTTGTCTTTTCTTTGGATTGTGCTCGATTGAAAGAACGAAAAAGAGAGAGAGAGAGAGAGAGAGAGAGAGAGAGAGAAAGAGAAAACGAACAGGAAGCCGTTAAGTAGAAATAGCAAAAAAAAGAAAAGAGACGATTGAATATCACACAAAGAGAATAAAAAGATTCACTCAATTCCAATAGGCACAGATAAACGAATATTAGGAGTAGTTGCACCTTTCATTTGGGCTGTTATACGAAATTCATAGGTGATAGCAACAGCAGGTATATTATCAGGTTGACCATTTGCGTTGGGCACAAACGAAGGCAAGAGATTCGATGGTAAAACTAATTCGCATTTTGTGTTGACTTCGTTTTCTTTTGTATTTTCGGCGATTTCATTGAGTAACGCTGTGAAAATTTCGTTTTCACGTTTGATTCCATTTAACGAAACCGTTTGCATTAATTGAGCAGTGACAGATTTGATTTGTTTCTGTTTCGGATTGGTTATCGAAACAGATATCGGAACAATCGGACAATCACGACCTGAATAAAACGTTTTCGATAGACCGCAAATCATTGTCACATCACTTGAACCTAAAACAACAATAATAAAGAATGTTTTCTCTCTCTCTCTCTCTCTATTGTCTGTTTACCTGTAACTTTACACGGCAATGGCACAGATATTTGCGGTACTGGCGGTGCGATAATGATTTGTTTGTGTGTATTTGGTAGTAAACGACCGTCATGAAAAACTTCCAAATAGTAATTTATTGAGAATTCTTTGAATTCGCACGATGGAGGCAGATTGCTGCCAAGTGGAATTCGAAATTGATAGGTAACTGGTTGATGTTTAATCACGCGTGCCGTACCGTTTTCGTGTGATGTTATAAGTGGACATGGATAGGAGAGAAATATGTTGTTGTTATTATTCAATTGAGATGAATTTCTTGAACGTGAAGCGTATTTTTTATTTTCAATGAGTTGACCGATGAAATCAACGCGAATTTCTCTTTCAATACGTAATTTTGTTCGAACATTTAAATAAAATTCACCTTGAATAGCTGTTAAACCACGGTAAACGTCGTTAGGAGAGGAAAGTGTGAGATTGTATTCAGCATTTGTTAGCGAAGATTTTGTAGAATTTTGACCCATCTAAAACAGAACACTCAAAATGCACTTGTTGGTCTTGAAATTTAATTGCAAAAAAACGATGTGCATACGTGTAAACAAAACATCTAGACCGTGTTTCTAATATATTTAGTAAAGAATATATCAATTCTTCTGTTTAAGTAGTTTAATGTAGTAGAAAAAAAAGAGAGGAAGAAACAGAGAAAATAGTGAGTTCATAGTTCGTTTCATCCTTTTTTTTTGAAACATTAAAAATAAACATTCTACGTTTTGACTCAAAAGAATGTTCTCTCTGTAATTGAATATATCTATTTCTCTATATACATTACTAAATAGGAAGAAAAAATAGTTTGTATTGTATCCTGAGACTTGTCCTATTCGGCATCATCAATATCTTCATTGTCATCATCTTCATTGGTTTCTCCATCTTGATCATCATCATCATCATCGTCGTCATCATCGTCATCATCGTCTTCATCTTCATCATCTTCATCATCTTCTAGCTGCTGACTTTCTTCTTCATCGACTGTGGAAGTTTGCTCTGAAAACATAAATAATTAATGAAAAGAAAAGAAAAGAAAAGAAAAAGAATACTTTTCTCGTTTTTTTTTATCAAGAAGAAAGAAAAAACGCTTTTTTTTTATTTAAAAAGAAAAGACCGTAAACGTTGTCCTACCTCTTTCACGTTGATATTGCCGGTAGAGTTGTTCATGAGCAGCTGACATCATTTCTCGTGCACGATTTTGATAATCATGAACACACCAGCCATCACTTTCCGAGCATTCTTCTTCCTGATAAAACACATTAAACATGTCAATTTAAGATGCTCGTCTGTTTTCAAAACACAAATTATGCTGTGTTTTTTTCTCTTTATCGACAAATCCTAAACTGATCATTTGCTATTTTTATAAGTACTCGATGAGGAACAAAGATTTATCTCTGTCATGATTTTTTTTAAGAAAAAAAGAACATCTCAACTCGTAAGAGTCTTTACTGCTCGAGGTTTTTTTTTGCTATTTTATTACAGATGAAAAGAATTATTAAACAATATTAAATAAACTTCGCAATTCTCTTAAATTAGATTCTGTCGAATAAACACGAGACTATTTTTTTATGCCACAAACGAGCTAAACTTTACTCTTTGTTGTTTTTATCTAAATGTTAACAGGTGTGTGTCGGTTATAAAAGAAACATTTACTTGTCCGTCATTGGAATGAACCATCTGTTGTACTTCATCAAGTTGAATATCAATCAACTGATAATGAATTGATCGTGCAACAGGTAAACTTGTTCGTTTAAACATATACATTTCCTCCTAAACATTCAGCAATCGATTCGAACGATTCATTTCGAAGGATTTTTACGGCATAATTTTTCGTATTTGCAGCTGAAATCGTCGTTGCACTTGTCGATATTTGACCGGGAATTAATCTAAAATATTGACATAATAGATTTAATATTAAAAAAAAAGAAAGTAAAAACACACGATGATCGATGATAAGCTCGTGATGTTCTCGATTTGACGAGATTTTTCTCTGGATCAAGCACCGCTCGTACACGATAGTCGACGATTTGATAGATTTTCGCCTTTGCATCTGACCGTGGATCGTAACCGTATTTCACCCAACATCGATTCCACGGGCCATTGCAAAAGAAATAGGCAACATGATGAATGATTCGTTTGAGAATGACTTCATTGGTTTTGAGATGAAATAACAAACTATTGCGCGTCCAAATCGATCGTTGATCGAACAAACGACGTAGATGTGTGATAGTCGATTGGTCGACGTTTGTATACAAATCATTGGAACTCTTTGGACCAGTCGGAACTGATTGAGCATCGAAACCGATGTGATGAGCTGCCGATGATCGGACGTTTCTCTTGGTTAGTTTGTTGCTAAGAACGGCTTGTTTCGATCGAGTGATGGTCGTGGCCGTTCGTTTGGGTCGCGCTTTCGGCTCAGGTCGAAACGCGTAATCAGTTGGATCGAAAAATCGAGAGAATATCGCCGGAATGCACATTAATGGACAAGGCCGTTCGAGATTTTCCTTGTCTAAACATTGCCGATTCAAGGCTAAACGCGGCAGAAATGATTCGTATTGATCATTTTTCTTAATCATCGGCAAATATTGAAAATCGGCCAATGATTCAAACGAATACGCCGTGTCGAGAACGCCGATCACGTGCACTGACTGAACTTCTTTGCTTTTCTTGTGTCGACGTAAACGTAGAAGAAGACCAGTCGATTTATGACGATCAGCTCGAAGTGGTCGTTCGTAGATATTCGACGGTGTAAACGAACACGTCAATTGCGATGTCGAGGAATGAGTAAATGTATCGACGAGACGTTGGCGACCGCCTAATGTTTCAATCGCACGATCGCAATTCACAACATGACACGGATGTTGAACAGTATAAATCAATTGCAATGATTCAACTGGTATTGACGATGTTGATGTCATTGCTCTACTTTTTTTTCTGATTTATTATCGATCTACAAAAGAATTGATTTATTTTTTATACAAAAATGTCAAATTGATAAGAGCGCAGATCTGAACGGAAGAGACACGTGTGAATATTGAATATACAAACAAATGAGCATTTTGCTATGCAAAAATATTCTCAATCTAATGGAAATAACGGTCTACTTTCCGTTTTTATTCAGCAGATCCAACAAGTTTCTCCAAGCCAGGACATCGGCAAACATCGCACCGTCGAAAAGCAATATCCCATGGCCATGATTCCCAATTATCGAACAACAAATGATTGATATCATTGACTTCATATGGTTCATAATTTCGTTTCTTCAAAAAATTTAACATATCTTCGATTTTTCTCATCATTCCTTTGTGATATTTGATCTCAACAAGTTTGCCAAATTCCATGTAAATCGCCGGAATTTCGGTTCGATTGAATAACAACGAAGCATTTCCGAATGCCAACGCTTCGAAACCTTCGATATCGATTTTGAGAATTGCTCGTTTGAAAAATATGGGAAAAATCGAAACTAAATCATCCAATGTTATGGTTTCGATTTCCGCGAGAACACGCGGCGGAATGCCTTGTTGATCTTCGATCATATTCTCGATTTTCTTCTTCGCCGGAGCTAATTCATCGAGATACGAGAGATACGAAGCGCCGAGATTTTTATCAACGATATTTAACGTTAAACGTTCGTGTTTCGTTCCGATTGCATTGGCAACGAGCGTGACATGATGTTGAACATCATTGATTTGAATGGATTTATGTAAACGAATCAACGAATCGTACAAAGGTTCGACAGCGATCACATGACGATCGTATTTTGTCGCTAATAATGTATACAGACCGAGATTAGCACCAATATCGATCACATCTAATTTCGAAAATAAAAATGACTGAATATTCTGCTTTTGTCTTTCTTACGTGTATTCGGCAAGGCTCGTAATAAACGAAGAAAACTTCGTACAACAACTGGCTCCCATTTGCCGTGATCATTCAATTGTCCACTGACATGTTCATCATGTTGTGGATCGTATATACACACTCGAACATCATAGATTTCATCTTCATTGTATCGAGTCTTTGGACATTGAAATTGCCATTCATTATCTTGTGTGACGTCGTATAGTGTGATGACGCCGCCGTTCGATGTTTCGTGTTGATATAATTGAGATTGGCCGTAGTTTATTGTACGATTGAATTCGGTTGATAATAAATGAAATTGACCGAAGACGAGACGAGGAAAGAGACGATTTTTATTTGAAAATAATGCATAGATACCAAAAAATATACAAACAATGAGAAAATATCGTTTAACTAATTTCATTATTTGATAGAAAAGAACTTCATTCCGATATCATTCATCGAATGACATGACTCATATTCTTCTCTCTCCGTCCATTTAAATTCGATACAATCGAAACAAACAAATCAACGATCACAATAACGACAGATGTCTCTCCTGTTTCACGAGAACTGATCGTACGGACACGGTCTATCGTTAAACGTGTGTCTAGACGAGCAAAAGACAAAGAATGAATAAATCAATGAATAAGCGTGCTTTAAGTTTGTATTCGTGCATCGAATACTCAAGAGAGCAAAAGAAAAGAGATTATCATCACATTGGATCTCGAATATGTTTTTCTTTTGATTAATTAAAAACTCAATCTAATTTGGCAATCAAATGGTCTTTTTATTTAAGAAAAAAAGGAAAAGTTCTTCAATGGTGACATATACACATAATATCTAATTCGGATTCGTTTGTCTTTAATTTCATACCAGTTGAGAAGGTATTTAATAAATCATTGTCAGACACTTCGAGAGAAATAATGTTTTCATTGTCATAAATTAAAATTTCATCTGTAATCACAGTAATCGCCACTGATTGTATGAAAGCTGCATGTTTGATTAGAGGCAACCAAGCATTATCACCTGAAATCAGAAAAGCCTTTATAAAACTATCACGAGGAATAGCTTTCCATTTAATATCCCAATTTTTTCGACATAAACTTAGCAAGTTCATAATCGTCGTTGTTTTCATATTTTTGAATGAATCAGATGAAGATATTGCCTTGTTAATTATCTCTCGTAAGAACCATCCAGAATTCGAGATTTCTGCTTTTTCAAATGCTTCAACAAGAGAAACTAGAATCATGTTCCAACCGGCTTCTTCACCAATTTTCTCAAGTGTTTTGCATATTTCTTCTTCGCTAAATCGTTTTTGATCACGAAGTGCACTAACGAGAGCATCAATCACTTCCTTCGTCGCTGCTTTTCCACCCATATTCATTATCATACGATGTGCTTCTCTGTAAGCCATGTAATCTCGACTATTAAGTAACCTGTTCAAACAACTGACTACCTCTTTCGATGTCACGTTTCCATCAATTTTCATAAGTGTAGAACATGCCACTTGTTGCACCCATTCAACTTTATCATGAAGTAAAGACATAACACCTTCGATCACCTCTTTCGTTGCTACATTTTCTCCCATCTTTTCAAATGCGAAACATGCTTGAGATCGCACACTTGAACTTTCGCTACTGAGCATTTTGATGAGAGCAGCTAATATTTCTTTCGTCGCTGCTTTTTCTCCAATGTTTCCAATTATTTCGCATATATCGGACTGAACGTAGTCGTTGGACTCATAAAGTGCTTTAGTGAGAATATCGATCACTTCTTCTGTTGCTGTCATTTCGTTAATTTCCTGAAGTGCCCTGCGTGCTGGATCTGTAATTCTTGAATCTCTTTTACTAAGTGCTTTGACGAGAGTATCGATCACCTCT
>ERZ778027.3184-NODE-3184-length-17270-cov-3.416497_pt1 | contig 17270 bp, 17 predicted proteins | sample MGYA00375757_ERZ778027 | MGnify/ENA primary metagenome ERZ778027 (study PRJEB29350, sample SAMN05389817) | bioreactor metagenome | isolation source: Ammonium sulfate bioreactor | place: South Africa: University of Cape Town | collected 2014-02-18 ... | reverse complement strand
GCCGTGAGACGGCCGAGGATCTCGTTCAGGAAACCCTCCTCGCGGCGATCCAGGCGATCAGCGCTTTCCGTGGCGACGCCCACGCGCGGACCTGGCTGCTAGGAATCCTCCGACGCAAAATCGCCGACTATTATCGCCGTGAACGCTCCGCCGCCGCGACAATCGAGGCGGATCTCGATGGGCGTCACGGCCGTGATTCGCAATCGTTCTTCGACGAGCACGGCCACTGGCGGAATGCCCCGGCAAAATGGCGATCGCCCGACGCCGCGCTCGACGACGCCGATTTCTGGGAGGTTTTCAACGATTGCACCTCGCGCCTGCCCCACCACCTCGCTCGCGCATTTTTGCTTCGCGAGGTCGAGGGCATCGAGGCTGATCGTCTTCGCGACCAGCTTCGCATCGGCGCGGGCAACCTGCGAATTCGCCTCCATCGGGCACGGCTTCTCCTGCGCGAGTGCGTGGAAAAACATTGGTTCGGCACGAAGGCTTCCAGCTCGAAGGAGTGTTCATGACCGGCCCGCGATGGCCCTCCAGAATCCTGAACCTCCGCTGCAACACGGCGACGGAGCTGATCTCGCAGCAGCTTGACGGCCCTCTCGGCCTCGTCGATCGCGCGCAGGAGGTGGGTGAGCATCGCCTCGTTCACCGCGTTCAGCTTGTCCGGCCGGTTCAGCGTGAGCTGGCGCCAGCCGTCCTGCGTCTCGACCAGGATATCGTCGGACATGGTTCGGCTCAGAGCGGCTTGAGCGGCGGGGTCTCGCCGGCGGGCAGCTGCACCTGCGCGACATTGAGCACCATGGACACGAGGCTGTAGTACCCGACCGCCCCCACCAGATCCATCACGCCGCGCTCGCCGAACCGGTCGAGGACGGGCTGGTAGTGCGTGTCGGAGACCTGGCCGGTGCTGAGCAGCTCGTTGGCGAAGTCGTAGACCAGGGCTTCGTCCTTGCTCATCGCCTCGGGGCGGCGGCCATCGGCCACGGCGTCAAGGATGGCGGGGTTGAGCCCCGCTTCGATGCTCAGCTTGCGGTGCGCGTAGAACTCGTACTGGGCGGACCATTTGCGGCCGGCCATGCAGATCGCGAGCTCGTTCAGCGGCGCGGGGATCGAGCTGCCGAAGCGCACATAGGCGCCGACGCGCTGCACGAGATCGCAGAGATCGGGGCTGCGCAGCAGCGCGTTGAACGGGCCGCGCAGGCCGGAGCCGCGCGGGCCCGACTGGATGGCGTCGGCGACCTTCTTCTGGTCCGCGTTCATCGTCTCGGGCGTGAGGGTGGGGAAGCGTCCGGCGCTCATGGGAGAAACTCCGCTCAGGGCATGAAGGTGGTGAGGCCACCGTCGACGATGATCTCGGTGCCGGTGATGTAGCCGGCCTCGTCGGAGGCCAGGAACAGCACGGCGTGGGCGACGTCCCAGCCGGTGCCCATGTGGCCCATGGGCACGACGGCGTTACGGGCGTCGATCAGCTTCTGCGCGTCGTTGCCGGCGACCGTCTTGGCGAGGCGGGCTTCGACCAGGGGCGTGTGCATCAGGCCGGGCACCACGGTGTTCACGCGGATGCCCTTCTTCGCGTAGGTGCCGGCGGTCGAGCGCGAGAGCTGGATGACGCCCGCCTTCGACGCGCTGTAGCCGACATGGGAGCGGCCGGAGTGCCAGTCGTTGCGCATGCCGGCGACGGAGGCGATGTTGACGATCGCGCCCTTGCCCTGCTCGAGCATCACCGGAATCGCGTATTTGCAGCCGAGGAACGCGGTCTTGAGGTTGTAGTCGATCTGGCGGTCCCAGACCTCCTCCGACATGGCGACGGCATCGCCGGGAGCGGAGCCGCCCACGTTGTTGACCAGGATGTCGAGACGTTTGAAACGATCGACGCAGGCCTGCACCATCTCGGCCACGTCGGCCGCCTGCATGACGTCGCAGGAATGCGTGGCGCAGGTGCCGCCTTCCGATTCGATGATTTCGCGCGTTTCGTCCGCGGCGGCTGGATTGAGGTCGACGAGGAAGACCTTGGCGCCCTGACGCGCGAGCAGCGTGGCCGTTGCCTTGCCGTTGCCCCAGCCGGGTCCGATCGATCCCGCGCCGGTGACGAGCGCGACTTTGCCCGCGAGGCTGAGCATGCCGTTGGTTTCCTCCTTCTTGGTCGGGGCAGGTTATCGGGTTTGGTCCGGGTGGCAAGCGTGCGGGGGGCGGGCGTTCCGGGTGAGGCCGCCGAGCGGGGGCGCGTCGAGGCCGCGGAACGGGGAAGCGCGTCATGGCCGCCGCAGGGAATGTCCCCGTGTCATGGCCGCCGCAGGGTATGGCCCCGTGTCATGGCCGCCGAAGGGCGGCCATCCACGACTTTCCGTGCCGCACGACGTCGTGGATGGCCGGCCTGCGCCGGCCATGACACGGGGGGCGCCGCCTGCGCCGGCCATGACACGGGGGGCGCCCGCCTGCGCCGGCCATGACACGGGGCGTATCGCACACGGGACGCGCCTGCGCCTGCGCCTGCCTCGCGCCGTGGGGGATGCCGCCGCCTACTTCCCCGCCTTCTCGCGCAGGTGCATGGGCGTGACGCGCGCGGTCTCGTCGGTGACGGCGGCCGGCTGCTCCGCGGGGCCGAGACGGCGCGTCACGCGGCGCCATTGCTGCGCGAAGAAGCCGCCCGCGCCCTGCGGCATCAGGAACAGCATGGCGATCAGCAGCACGCCATAGACGGCGCCGGGCGCGGCCTTCGACACCTTGTCCGCGAGGTTGGGCACGAACTCGATGAACAGCGCGCCCACGATCGTCCCACCGATCGAGGCCGCGCCGCCGGCCACCAGCCCCACGAACAGCGTGATCGAGACGAACACCGAAAAACTGTCGGGGGCGACGAACTGGATCGCGATCGCGCCCAGCGAGCCCGCCACCCCGGTGTAGAGCGCGCTGACCGCGAAGGTCCGGGTCTTCAGCATGGCGATGTTGATGCCCATCGCCTCGGCCGCGAGGGCATGGTCGCGGATCGCCATCATCGCGCGCCCGATGCGCCCGTGCACCAGGTTCCAGGCCAGGCCGTAGAGCACCACGCCGACCACGAAGGTGAACAGCCACAGCCACTGGTCGGGGGACAGGGGCAGGCCGAACGGCGCCTCGGGCTTGTCGATCACCAGCCCCTGCACGCCGCCGGTCCAGGTATCGATCAGCTTGTGTTTCAGGATCTGCGGGATTGCGACCGCCAGGGCGAAGGTGGTGAGCGCGAGGTACAGCCCGCCCAGCCGCAGCGCGGGCAGGCCGATCAGGAAGCCCACCGCCGCGCAGACGACGGCGGACACCGGCAGCGTCGCCCAGTACGGCACGTCCCAGGTCGTCATCAGGATCGCCGTCGTGTAGGCGCCGATCGCGTAGAACGCGCCATGACCCAGCGAGATCTGGCCGTTGAAGCCGGTGAGGATCGCGAGCCCGAGGATCGCGATGCCGTAGACCACCACCATCGTCAGCTGAAACAGGTGGTAGTCGCTGAAGGCCAGGGTGGGCCAGGCGGCGGCGGCGACGAGCAGCAGGGGCAGCAGCCAGGAGATCCGCATCGTCGTCACACCCGGCTGTAGAGGGTCCGGCCCATCAGGCCGGAGGGCTTCACGGTCAGCACCGCGACGATGATCACCAGCGCGAGCGTCAGCTTGAGTTCGGTGCCGACGAGATAGGCGCCGCCCAGGTTCTCGATGATGCCGACGGCGAAGCCGCCCAGCACCGCCCCCAGCGGATTGTCGATGCCGCCCAGCAGCGCACCGGCGAAGGCGTAGAGCAGGATGCCGGCCATCATGTTGGGATCGAGGAAGACGATCGGCGCCACCATGCAGCCCGCGACCGCACCGATCGCGGCGGCGAGGCCCCAGCCCAGCGCCAGCATCCAGCCGACGCGCACGCCGACCAGCCGGGACGAGGCCGGGTTGAACGCGGCGGCGCGCATCGCGAGGCCCAGCTTGGTGTGGCGGAAGAACAGGTAGACCGCGATCAGCACGGCGAGGGTGACGCCGGTCGATCCGAGTTCATGACCCGAGATGAAGCCCCCCAGCATGGGCTCGTCGGGGAAGGGGGAGGGAAACTGCTTGATCGTGTAGTCGAAGAACCAGCCGGAGAGGCTGTTGATGATCAGCAGCAGCCCGACGAAGACGCCGACCGACGACAGGACGGGCGCGTGGGCCATCGGGCGCATCAGCACGCGCTCGATCGCGACGCCGATCGCGAAGGAGACGATGATGGTCAGCACGAAGGCCACCCAGTAGGGCAGGCCGAAATCGATCATCGTGAGTGCGATGTAGGTCGAGAACGTCGCCATCTCGCCCTGCGCGAAGTTCACGTGATGCGTCGCCTGGTAGATCATGACGAGTGCCAGGGCCACGCTGGCATAGATGCCACCGGTGGCGATTCCCGACATGACCTGGTGGATCAAGCCGTCCACGCGCGTTGCTCCCTCGACGTGTTTTTCGTTTGGCCGCGTCAGTATCCGAGATACGAGCGGCGGATGGATTCGTCCTTGCTGATCTCGGCGGCCGCGCCCGACACGACGATGCGTCCGGTCTCCAGCAGGTAGGCCTCTTCCGCGAAGGCCAGGGCGAGGTTGGCGTTCTGCTCGACCAGCAGGATGCCCACGCGCTCCTCCTCGCGGATGCGGCGCATGATGCCGAAGATCTCCTGCACGATCAGGGGCGCGAGGCCGAAGGACGGCTCGTCCAGCAGCAAGAGGCGCGGGCGCAGCAGCAGCGCACGGGCGATGGCCAGCATCTGCTGCTCCCCGCCCGAGAGCGTGCCGGCCTGCTGGCGGTAGCGTTGCTTCAGGCGCGGGAAGTAGTCGAACATCTTCTCGAAATCGGCCGCCACGTCGCGGTCGTTGCGCGTGTAGGCCCCGAGCTTCATGTTCTCTTCGACGGTGAGTTCCATGAAGGTGCCGCGGCCGTCGGGCACGTGGGCGACGCCGCGCCGCACGACGTCCTCGGTGGCGCGGCCGTCGATGCGGGTGCCGGCCAGCCAGATCTCGCCCTCGGTGCGGACCATGCCGCAGATGGCGCGCAGGGTGGTGGTCTTGCCCGCGCCGTTCGCGCCCAGCAGCGCGGTGACGCCGCCTTCGGAGACCCGGAAGTCGATGCCGTGCAGGACCTTGGTCTCGCCGTAGGCGGCGCGCAGGCCCTTGGCCTCAAGCAGCGCCGGCATGCGTGTCCTCCTGCGTGTCGCCGAGATAGGCGCGGATCACCTCCGGCTCGTTGCGGACTTCGTCGGGCGTTCCGTCGGCGATCTTCATGCCGAACTCGAGCGCCACGACCTTGTCGGAGACGCGCATGACCAGGCTCATGTGGTGCTCGACCAGCAGGACGCTGAGGTTGAAGTGGTCGCGGACCTGCTGGATGACGCGGGCGAGGTCGTCGACCTCGCTGTGGTTCAGGCCGGCCGCGGGCTCGTCCAGCAGCAGCAGCTTGGGGCTGCCGATCAGGGCGCGGGCGAGTTCGACGCGCTTCTGGAAGCCGAAGGGCAGCGTGCCGGCGGGGCGCTGCGCGACCGCGCGCAGGTCGAGGAGATCGAGCAGGTCGTCGCAGCGCGCCTCGGCCGCGCGGTCTTCCTGCCGCACGAAGGGCAGGCGCAGCGCGTTGGCGACGAAGCCGGAGCGGCCGAGGTGATGGGCGCCCACCAGGATGTTGTCGCGCACGCTGAGCGGGCGGAACAGGGCCACGTTCTGGAAGGTCCGGCCGAGGCCGATGCCCGCCATGCGCCAGCGGGGCAGGCCGGTGAGCGACTGTCCCTCGAACTGGATGTCGCCCTCGGTGTAGCGATAGATACCGCTGATACAATTGAACAGCGTGGTCTTGCCGGAGCCGTTCGGGCCGATCAGGCCGCAGATCTGGCCGTAGCCCACGTCGAACGAGACACCGCCCAGCGCGACGACGCCGCCGAAGCGCATCTTGACACCGGAAATGCGGAGCAGGGGACGCTGCGGGTCGGCTGGCATCACGCCCTGCGGATCGACGGCAGGCACGACCAGCACGCAGCGCGCAGCATGAAGCGGCGGCTTTCCATCCGTTTCCTCATTCTTATGCCGTCTCGGTTGAAACCGATCGGCTCGTTCCCAGACACGCTGAAGGTGACGAAGCGAGGTCGCAGTGTCAATCGTCGAGAAAGGGCCGGCGTGCCCCCCGGTGGCGGCCCGCCGGGGGCGCCGTTCCGCACCGGTTCGGGGCGCGATGGCCCTGGTTGTCTCGTCGGGCGGAGCATGCGAGAGGAAAGGCGATCTGCGTCTGGCGAGACAGGGATCGGACCGGGCACGATCGGGGCATTGCCGCGGCGTCGAGGCCGGTTCCGCTGCCGGAGTCGCGGGATGAGGCGACGTATTAGGAATGGCGATGCTTGACGACCAACTGACGATCACCGCGATCATCCCGCTTTATAATGGCGCTCGTTTCATCGAGGACTCACTGAACAGCGTCCTGGCGCAGACGCGCCCGCCGCAGGAGATCCTGGTGGTCGATGACGGATCGACCGACGACGGCGCGGCCGTGGTGGAACGGTTCATCGAGAAGCATCCGCAGGTCCAGCTGCTGCGAAAGGCGAACGGGGGCCAGTCCGCGGCGCGGAACTTCGCGGTGAAGCGCTCCACCGGCCAGTTGATCGCGCTGCTGGACCAGGACGACATGTGGTATCCGCACCACCTCGAGCGTCTCGTCGAGCCCTTTCTCAAAAAGCGGCCCATCCCGTTGGGGTGGGTCTACTGCAACCTCGACGAGGTCGACATCACCGGGCAGATGGTGACGCGCGATGCGTTGCGGGCGCTGAGCTACGTCAAGCATCCGAAGCGGGATCTGCTGGGCTGCCTGCAGACCGACATGTTCGTGCTGCCGTCGGCGTCCCTGATCTCACGCGAGGCCTTCGAAGCGGTGGGCGGCTTCGACGAGTCCCTGTCCGGCTTCGAGGACGACGACCTGTTCCTGCGCATCTTCCGCGCCGGATACGACAACGTGTACATCGACGAAGCGCTGACGAAGTGGCGGATCTTCACCGGCAGCGCGTCATTCTCCGCGCGCATGGCGCGAAGCCGCATGATCTACGTCCGCAAGCTCCTGGAGATGTTCCCGGACCAGCCGGACCGTGAGTTCTATTACAGCCGCGACGCGATCGCGCCACGGCCACCGCGCTTTCGGCGGCGGAGGATCTGCGGTTCGTCGCCCACTATCACCGGCCCCGCGTGCGGGCCACGGTCGAGATGCTGACCCCGATCCTGCGCCGCCCTGCGCTTGCGCGGACGCTGCTGCCGGTCAGCGACACGGTGCGGCCGCTGCTCCGCCGGATCTTCCGCTGATTCCTGCCGCCGACCGGAGAAGACCATGACCGAAGACGAAGCGTCTGCGGAATTGGACGCGATCGCCTCGCGGCACTACGCCGAAGGCGACGTCACGCGGAAGCATCGGAGCTATTTCGAAGGGTACGCCCATCTCCTCGCGCATCGCCGCGAAGAACCGCTGCGCATCCTCGAGCTCGGCGTTTCCTCCGGCGCGTCTCTGCTGATCTGGCGCGACTTCCTGCCGAATGCGCAGATCGTGGGGATCGACATCGCCGAGATGCCTGAGCGGGTCCGCGACCAGCCGCGAATCCACCTCCTCCAGGGCAGTCAGGACGATCCGGCCATCCTGGATCGGGCCGGCTGGCTCGCCGGAGGCGGGGTCGACCTGGTCATCGATGACGCATCGCATATCGGGTTTCTGACGAAGCGATCTCTGGTCCATCTGTTTCCGCGCTGGCTGGTGCCTGGCGGCCATTACGTGATCGAGGATATCGGCACCGGGTTCATGCCGGAATACCCCGATGGCATCGCCTTCGAGGCCCCGCCCTGGGCGGATGCCGTGGCCGGGACCAAAGAATTCCCAAGCAGCCAGTTCGGGATGATCGGGGTGGCGAAGCAGTTGCTGGACCACATGATGCAGCCGCTCGCCACGGGCGAGCCGTCCTATCTGCCGATCGACAGCCTGTCCATGACCGCGAACATCGTGTTCGTGAGGAAGGGCACGCAGCCTGGCGCTGCCGCTCCGGGCGCTCTGCCGGGGGGTGACTTCGCCGGTCCGGGCTCGCTCTGGGGGCGCCGCGAGCAGATCCTGCGCCAGCTCGCGCAGCTGGAATCGGTGCCGGAGCGGCTCGAGGCCGTGGGCGGCACGGTGGACGGGCTGATTGGCACGGTGGGTGAGCTCTCCGGCGCCTTGGGCGGGCTCACCAGTTCCACCGGGGAGGTGGAGGGGCGCGTGTCGCGGCTTGGCGGCCGGCTGGATGAGGCGGAGACGACGGTGAACGTGCTTGCGCGCGAGCTGGGCAGCCAGGGCGAGCGGCTGACCGCGCTGGAAACGGTCGTCGGGCGGGCCCTGGCGCGTCTCGGGGGTGTGCGACGGGTCTGGGGGCGGTTGCGCGGCGGCTGACCCGTCCTGGTGGCGGTGACGTTCGGTCCGGGCGACCCGGCGGACCGGTCGCGTCTGGGCTGAGGCGCGCGGTGCGGCGCCTGGGAGCGGGGTGTTGGAATGAAAAAACCCCAGGCAGGGGATCCTGCCTGGGGTTTTTGCTGCCGATCTGCGGCGGGGGTCAGCCGTAGAAGATCTTGCCGTTCAGCTGGCTGGTGCTGGTGAGGTTGGAGAAGGTGATCTGGGTGTTGTCGGACAGGGTCAGCGTCACGCCGCTGGCGTTCACCTGGGCGTTCTGCAGCAGGCTGTTTGCCGACTGGGACGAGTTGTAGCCCAGCAGGAAGAGGGAGTCGTCGCTGCTGAAGTCCGTGACGTAGTCGTGCAGGCCCTGGGTATTGGCGTTGAAGAACATGAAGTAGTCGCTGCCTGCGTTGCCGGTCATGGTGTCCGAGCCGGCGCCGGCGAGCATCGTATCGGACCCGGAGCCGCCCACCATGGAGGTGGTTTCCGAACCGAGGGTGGAGGCCGCGAAGAAGTTGTTGCCCGAGGACCCGGCGGCGTTGAGCGTCTCGCTGCCGCCCGAGGCGACGAGGGTGGCCGAGCCGAGGCTGCCGCTGAAGTTGATGACCGATCCGGAGCCGCCGAAGATGGTGGATCCGCCCGTGCCGGCGACGATGTTCGCGGTCTGGTTGCTGTTCGCACCGAACACCAGACCGCCGCTGCCGACCGAGACATCGGTGGTGGCGCCGCTGGCGCCGACCACGGTGGAGGTGCCGGCGCCGCCGACGAAGGAGAGGCCGCCGCCGCCATCGAACACCACGGCGCTGCTGCTGGCCTGGACCGTCGCGGGGCTGGCCGCGCCGGTGAGGACGGTGTCATTGGACCCGTTGATCACCAGGTTGAGCGTGCCGTTGCCGAACAGCTGGTTGCCGCTGCCGCCCAGGGTGACGGTGGAGGTGCCGCTGCCGAGGCCGATCGTGTCGTTGCTGCCGTTGTCGACCAGGTTCAGCGAGCCGCTGCCGCCGATCAGGAGGCCGTTGCCGCCGGACATGGTCACCAGGGCGTTGTCAGCCCCGCTCATCAGGATGCCGACGCCCGTGCCGGTGGCGACGACCCGGCCCGCGCCGGAGGCGAGGATGACGGTGTCGTTGGTGCCGCTCGAGAGGATGACGTTGCTGAGACCGTCGGCGACCAGGAGGTTCGTGCCGCCGCCACCCGCGAGAGTGCCGCTGCCGGCGCCGAAGACGGTGTCATCGGTCCCGGGGGCGTCCGCGCCGGAGAGCTGGTAGCTCGACCCGTTCGCCGAGATGAAGTTGTCGCCGCCCGTGGCTGCCACGGTGCTGGTGCCGGAGAGGAAGTAGACGCCGCCCGTGCTGTTCCCGAGCAGCGTCGTGTTCGACGCGGTGATCGTGGATGGGGCGGTCGAGTTGTCGATGATGTAGTTCCAGCCGGACCCCACGGTGACGTTCGGCCCGGTGTTGCCGTCGATCAGCAGCTCCGTGACCGTGTTGCCGCCGGCGGTGGTCGGGGGGATCGTCGACGGGCCGGAAGCGGGCACCGTTGCTGCGACGTCGACTGTTCCGCCACTTGCCGTCACCGCGCCGAGCTGACCGGAGATGACGTTCGCCAAGTCCAGCGAATCGCCGGACCCAGCAATGGTGACTGTCGATCCATTCGGCCCAGGGACTGTTACGCTGCCGCTCATCATTGTCTCCGTTCAACGTGCTCTGACCACGCCCCGATAATCCGGCTACCGGAGCCCACACCGATGGATGAGTCGCGATCCTCTAAAGAGATGTTCGAAACCGGCACCCATTCTCAAAATCGTGTCAGCTGCCCCCTGATCGCTTGGCTCCCATGTGCGCAGGACACAACCCATCTCTAAACATTCCGCGAGGGCATTGTCAATTCGCATCTGCGGCAAAGTGGGCTTTATGCACACAACCGCGTGAAACAAGCGCCGCGCCCATCCAGTCCCGGTCATTTCGCCGGAAACCCGTGAACAAACGGTCTGCCCGATGTGTAAGGAAATAGTAACACTTTCGCCCGACGGAGAATGGCCGCGCGTGAGAGACGCGCAGCATTACGAGACATCCTTCAGGCCAGTGGTCGTTCTTGGCATCCACCCCGATCGGATACCTGCCGCCGCCTCGTTCCCGCCTCCTCGCGTCGAATCCCGACGGTTTGATCCAAGAATCGATTTCGACCGCCCCCGATCACACCTTCTGGAGGTCCGATTACGCCTGACTTGTTGGAGAACCGCAAGGAGCGTCCGTCTTTCGCGGCTGCACAAAACTCCGGAGATCGTCTCACCAAGATGGAATTGTCCTGCAAGCGGCAGCAGGTGAGCGCAGATCAGACGGGCGGGTCGGACCGCCCGGGAGCTCCTGACGCCACACGACCGGTCACGGCGTCGAGCACGCGCCGCAGCGCCCCGTCGTCTTGCAGGTGGGCCGATTCGAACGCCGCACGCACCTCCTGCCCCGCTCGCAGGAACACCGGCAGAAGGTCGGGGTCGAACATCCCGCTATGCGCACGCTGCGCGGAATCGGTCGCAGCGATCAGCGAGAGCGCCTGATCGTGGGAGAAGGGAGCCTTGTACGCACGCGCCTCCCGCAGCGCCGCATACACGTCGCACAGGCCCACGATGCGCCCCACCAGCGGAATCTCGCGCCCGCGCAGGCCGCCCGGGTAGCCGGATCCGTCCCACGCCTCATGATGGGTGAGGGCGGCCTCCGCGACGGCCTCCGCCACCGCTGGCCGCATGGCGCGCAGAATCGCGTGCCCGCGCACGGGATGGCGCCGCGCCAGGCATCGTTCGTCCGCCTCCAGCGGGCCCGCCTTGCTCCAGAGTTGTTCGGGGAGCGTCAGCTTGCCGATGTCGTGCAGGGCCGCCGCCTGGACGAACGCCGCGGACATGGCCGGCTCCAGCGGCAGAGCCTGCGTAAGCGCCGCCGTCACCGCGGCGACGCTTGACCCGTGCCGATGCACGTCGTCGATGAGAATGACACTCGAACTCCCGTGGAGGCGGCATCATACCGTCATGCCCCGCCTCCACGACAAGCATCCGCTCGGGCGTCAGCCCTCCAGGGCCGCGGAATAGGCCGCCATCGTGGCCGCCCAGCCTGCCTCCAGCGCGTCGGCGGTCAGCTCATGCCCGATCGAGGCCTCCGCGAGGAACGGAACCGCCCGCATCAGCGGCGGGATGTTGTGCAGGTTCAGGTCGTGCCCGGCATTCACCACCAGCCCGATCTCCGCCGCGGCACGCGCGGTCGCCGCGATCGCGTCCAGCAGCGGCGCCTCGGCCCCGGTGCGGAACGCCGCCGCATAGGATCCGGTGTAGATCTCGATCCCGTCCGCCCCCGCTTCTTCGCCCGCGCCGGGACCGCGGGATCGGGGTCGACGAACAGCACCACCCGGCAGCCCAGGGCGCGGATCGGCGCGATCGATGGCTCCGCGAGCGCCCGCTGCGCCGCATCGAGTCGCCACCCTTCCTCGGACGTGAACGCATCCGGCGCATCCGGCACCAGCGTGCATTGCTCCGGCCGCACCGCCCGCAGGATCGCCATCAGCCGGTCGTCCGGGTAGCCCTCGATGTTGAACTCCACCCGTGGCCGGTCGGGCTGCAGGACGGCCGCGAGGGCCGGCACGTCCGACGCGCGGATGTGCCGCTCGTCCGGGCGGGGGTGGACGGTGATGCCCTGCGCCCCGTGCGCGAGCGCAAGCCGGGCGAAGTGCAGCAGGTCGGGCACCCCGGTGCGACGCGAATTGCGCAGCAGGGCGACCTTGTTCAGGTTCACGCTCAGTCGGGCCATGCCCCAGACTAGGCCAGTTCGGTCTCGTGCGGAATGCGCTCCGGCCACCGGCAAGGTAGACCAATCGCGCCGCAGCGACCGGAACGGACTGACCGTCTCTGCCCCGGAACCACCGCCACGCCAGTCCACGTGCGACGCCACCCACGCTCGCGCGTTCCCATCCCGACGTTACGCAAAGGACGCGGTCATGCGACGATTGGGATGGATGTTGGCAGTGACCTTGTGCGCTTCCCCCCTCGTGGGGGCGGCGGCCCAGGGCACCGGAGCGGGGTCGCCCGCGGCCCCGGCGTCGGGAAGCCAGGGCCTGGTCACACGCGGCACGGAGCCGGCGCCGGGTGCGCCACCGGTGGTCGGCGGCGGCCCGACCGCCGCCCCGATCACCGGATCCGCGGCCGGCACGGACGTGATCGGCGGCCAGATTCCGCCCGGCGGCCGTTCGGGCACCTACAGCACGGGCGGCATGATGATCGATGGGACGGGCGGCGCCGGCATGGCCGGCTCCACCCAGGGCGGCATCGCCGGCGCCAGCAAGGGCGCCGTCGGCGGGCCCGGCCCGGTCTCCACGGAGATGGGACGACCGAGCGGCGGGCCGTAGAGGAGGGCGAGGCGGGTTCGGCCGGGTGGCGCGGACCCGTGGCGCTCAGTCGCCCTTGAAGGCGGGCTTGCGCTTCTCGAGGAAGGCGTCGACCGCCTCCCGGTGATCACCGGTCGCGTGGGTCAGCGCCTGCAGCGCGGCGGACATCTCGAGCAGCGTGTCGAGCCGCGTGTGCCGCCCCTCCAGCAGCAGGCGCTTGGCCATGCGCACCGCATGCGGCGGGTTGGCGGCGATGCGGCCCGCCAGCGCGCGGGCGGTGGCCAGCAGCTCCGTCTCCGGCACGACGCGGGAGACGAGGCCGCAGGCCAGCGCCTCGGCGGCATCCAGCATGTCGCCGGTGAAGGCCATTTCGCACGCCTTGGAGAAGCCGACGACCCGCGGCAGCAGCCACGCGCCGCCATCGCCGGGGACGATCCCGACCTTCACGAAGCTCTCGGCGAAGCGGGCGTTCTCGGAGGCGATGCGCATGTCGCACATGCAGGCGAGATCGAGGCCGGCGCCGATCGCCGGGCCGTTCACCGCGGCGATGATGGGCACGTCCAGCTTCTCGAAGGCGAGCGGGATGCGCTGGATGCCGAACTTGTAGTAGCGCGGCGTGAGCTGCGGCTTCTCGGCGCGATTTGCGGTCTCGGCCTTCATCTTGCGCAGGTCGCCGCCGGAGCTGAACGCGCTGCCGGCGCCGGTCAGGATGGCGACGCGCACGGACCCGTCCTCGTTCAGCCGCTCGAGCGCGGCGACGATCCCGTCCACCGTCTCGCGTTCGGAGATCGGGTTGCGCATGCCCGGATCGTTCAGCGTGATCGTGACGATCGGGCCGTCCTGTTCGTAGAGCACCTTGTCGGTCATTGGCGGTTCCTGGGCATTCCTGGATGGGGTGGGAGGAGGCGGGGGCGCCGGACGTCACGGATCCGGCCGGACGGGACCGGACGGCACGCGACGCGGTCGGACGGCGTCAGCGCAGGCCGAGGCCGCGGGCGATGATGCCGCGCAGGATCTCCCGCGTGCCGCCGCGCAGGCTGTAGGACGGCGCGTGCATGATCGTGTGTGCGAGCACCGAGGGCAGCGCGAGCGGCGACCCGGCATCGGGCTCCACGGGCACGAGCTGGCGCGCGACGTGCGGCAGCTCCTGCTCGAGGACGGCGCCGAGGTCCTTCACCATCGCCGCCTGCTGCGCCGGGTTCTCGCCCGCCTGCAGCAGCCCGGCGACGGAGCGCGACATGTGGCGCAGGGTCGCGACATGCGAGACGAGGCGCCCCACCGCGGCGGCTTCGGCCTTCGAGGGGGAGGTGCCGAGGGCGCGGACCAGCTCCACCAGCACGGTGAAGCTCGAGAGGAAGCGTTCCGGCCCGCTGCGCTCGAGCGCGAGTTCGCTTGTCACCTGGGCCCAGCCCTCGCCTTCCTTCCCCAGCAGGGCTCCGTCGGGGAGGAAGGCGTCCTGGAAGACCACCTCGTTGAAATGGTGCTCGCCGGTCATGGCGTAGATCGGGCGGGTGGTCACGCCCTCGGTGTTCCACAGATCGACCAGGAACTGGCTCGCCCCGCCATGGCGGTCCTCGGCCGCGCCGGTCTTGCAGAACAGGATCATGTATTGGGAGAGGTGGGCGAAGCTGGTCCAGACCTTGGTGCCGTTCCCCACCCAGCCGCCCGCCACCTTCACGGCGCGCGTCCGGACGGAGGCGAGGTCGGAGCCGGTGTTGGGCTCGCTCATGCCGATGCAGAAATACGCCTCGCCGGCGGCGATCCGGGGCAGGATGCGCCGCTGCTCGTCGGTGCCGACCCGCATGATCAGCGGGCCGGACTGGCGGTCGGCGATCCAGTGCAGGCCGACCGGGGCGCCGGCGGCCAGCATCTCCTCCAGCACCACGTAGCGTTCCAAGGCGGACCGCTCCTGTCCGCCATATTGCCTGGGCCAGGTCATACCAATCCAGCCCCGCTGGCCCATCGCGCGGGAGAACGCCGGGTCGAGCCCGGTCCAGCTCTCCGCCTTCTCCACCGGTTTGCGGTCCGCCAGCGCGTCCTTCAGGAAGGCGCGGATCTCCGCCCGCAGGGTCTCGGCTTCGGGGCAGGGCGGCGGGGCAGGGAAGGCGAAGGCGGACACGGCGTTTCCTCGGCAGGCGTTGTTACCAGCCGGTAGCGCGGCGGGGGGAGGGGGTCAATCCCGCGCCAGCCCCCGCGCGCCCTTCAGATCCACCTCCTGCAGGGCCGTCTGCAGGCTGCGCCCGGTCTCCCACGCATTGGCGCCGGGAAGCGGCTCCGGCACCGCAATCCCGGACCGCTGTGCGCGGCGATGCCGCCAGGAGATGCCGAGACGCTGGTCCCGCTCCCGCAGCTTCGCCGGATCGGCCTGGCCGTCCGCGGTGAACCCCATCATCAATTGCGGAATGCCGTAGGGGAAATCATCCCGGTCGACCTGCCACATGTGGAAGGTCTTCCCGTAGGTCGAGATCAGGTCCTTGAAATACGTCCGTTCGGCGAGCTCCGGGATGCCGGGCGCCACGAGCTGGCCGGAGCTGATCTCATAGTGATGGCTGTGCCACAGCCGCTTCTCGCCCTCGGGCAGGCCGCGGAACCGGTCGGCACTGATGATGTATTCGATCCCGATCAGCCGCGCATTGGGCTGGTTGGAATCGTAGATGATGCATTGGTGCATGTCGTGCGCGAGGTGGGTGCAGAAATGATGCGCCTCCACCTGCCGGTTCATGTCGTCGGCATAGAAGTGCAGCCCGTTCAGGTAGGTGCTGAGCGCCTCCACCGGGTATTTCGGCTGCATCGCGGCCGAGGCGAGATCCAGCGCGCGATGCATCGGCGTGTGGCCGTTGTTGATCGCGGCGTGCATCGCCACCTTGCGGCCGATCCAGGCAGCGCCGGCGGCGACCAGGCCGGTCAGCACGCCCCAGCCGAAGGACCCGCGCCCGTCGTTCCCGCACGCGCACGCCGTCGCCTCGTTACGCCTCGCCATCTGGCACTCCTCTCGCATGTCGGGGCAGGCGCGGCTCGCCTGGGCGCGCCGGCAGGCTCCGAACGTCTGGTGGATCGCGTGATGAACGCTTCGGCCGATCTGCCGCCGCTCACGCGTCGGGGGAGAACGCGCACGGTGGGCGGATCGTTGGCCGGGGGGGCGCGCGGGTGCGCGAGGTCGCGCGGTCGTGAGCGCGGGAAGCTGAGCGGCGGGAGGTTCCGCCGCTCCGTCCGGGTCAGGCCGCCGGAGACCGCCGACCGGGTCGGGCCCGTCCGGCGGTGGTGGCGCGGTCGTGGGACGTGGCGACCGGCGGCATGCCGGCCTGCGCTAACGTCCCACGGTCGGCATCACGAATTCCGGCCCACTGCGGGTGCCGCCCGGCCAGCGCTGCGTGATCGCCTCGTAGCGCGTGTAGAAGCGCACGCCTTCCGGCCCGTAGATGTGGTGGTCGCCGAACAGCGACTGCTTCCAGCCGCCGAAGGAGTGGAAGGCCATCGGCACCGGGATCGGCACGTTGATCCCCACCATGCCGATCTGGATCGCGTTGGCGAAGTCCCGCGCCGCGCCGCCATCGTTGGTGTAGAGCGCGACGCCGTTGCCGAACTCGTGCGCGTTGATCAGCCGCGTCGCGGTGGCCGCGTCGGGTGCCCGCACGACGGACAGCACCGGCCCGAAGATCTCCTCCTGGTAGATGCGCATCTCCGGCGTCACGTCGTCGAACAGCGTGCCGCCCAGGAAGAACCCGTTCTCGTAGCCCTGCAGCTTGAGCCCGCGCCCGTCCACGACGAGCTTCGCGCCCTCGCGCTCGCCCTGGTCGATGTAGCCGCTGACCTTCATCATGTGCTCGCGGGTGACCAGCGGGCCCATCTCGGCCTCCGGGTCGGTGCCGGGGGCGATCTTCAGGGCGCGCACGCGCGGCGCCAGCTTCTCGACCAGCGCGTCGCCCACGTTGCCCACCGCGACGGCGACCGAAACCGCCATGCAGCGCTCCCCGGCGGCGCCGTAGGCGGAGCCCATCAGCGCGTCGACCGCATCGTCCAGGTTGGCGTCGGGCATGACGACCATGTGGTTCTTCGCGCCGCCCAGCGCCTGCACGCGCTTCCCGTGCGCGGTGCCGCCCCGGTAGATCGTCTCGGCGATTGGGGTCGAGCCCACGAAGCTGATCGCGGAGATGTCGGGATGCGCGAGGATGGTCTCCACCGCCTCACGCCCGCCCTGGATCACGTTGAACACGCCCTCGGGCAGCCCCGCTTCCTGCAGCAGGGCGGCGAGCTTCAGCGACGCGGACGGGTCCTTCTCCGACGGCTTCAGGATGAAGCAGTTGCCGCAGGCGAGCGCCACCGGGATCATCCACAGCGGCACCATCAGGGGGAAGTTGAACGGCGTGATGCCGGCAACGACACCCAGCGGCTGGCGGATCGACCAGGCGTCGATCCCGGTGCCCACGCTGTCGGTATACTCGCCCTTCAGCAGATGCGGGATGCCGCAGGCGAACTCCACCACCTCGAGCCCGC
>ERZ778027.3177-NODE-3177-length-17306-cov-10.848646_pt1 | contig 17306 bp, 10 predicted proteins | sample MGYA00375757_ERZ778027 | MGnify/ENA primary metagenome ERZ778027 (study PRJEB29350, sample SAMN05389817) | bioreactor metagenome | isolation source: Ammonium sulfate bioreactor | place: South Africa: University of Cape Town | collected 2014-02-18 ... | reverse complement strand
CTAACAGATCGATAAACATGTCGATCATTGTTTCTTCGCTAACGACGGATTGTGATCTGCATAATGATTGTGCTAAATGTTCAAGAATAATCTTATTTTTCGTCAATAAATTATGCTTAACACAATCGACTATCCATTCGAATAATTGAGTTCGCCGAGAGAAATCTGGCTTTGTCAGAGTTTCTTCAAGACACAATATAATTAATTCAAGATGCCTTAAACCAACTAAATCCAATGGTTCTTCAAGAATAGAATTCCAAAACATATTTAAACATTCGATCTCATCATTTTCAGCAAGTAAACCAGCAACAAAAGAAAAGACAAGTAAATATCGTTGATTATATTTTTGATATTTAATAAATTCGATCATATTTTCCGACGAAGCTCCTTTGAGAGCATTGATAATGTATCGTGCTGCGAAATATTCTTGAAAACTAAGATGTAGAAAATAATAATCTTTTTCCACTTCAATTTGAGTTCCAATGCCTTGCTTTTGAAAACTTTTTAATGCGCCGAAATTGAGTATTTGAGGATGTGATTTTAAAGAAATATTAACTTCATTGAATGATTTTTTAATAAACATGGTCGTATAATGATCGTATTACTTTTCATTGCATTAAAAGCTAAACTTTCTAAAAATCTTATTTCTTTTTCACATATTTCATATAAAATTTCATGTTCAAATAATGTTTGTGTTGAGTTTAAATATCGTCGACATAACCAAACAGTAATCTTTGTATACAATGATGTAATTGTTAATTCATTTGTTTCTGACCAATCTTCGTTACTCCAAAGACTACAAATAAGTTCTAAATTAACCGGAATATGAGCAATACCCCAAATACTTCGATTTGATTTTAAAAATTTCACCAATAATTTCTCAGTTGTAACTGAAACATCATCTAATTGATGAAAAAATTGTTCAACATATTTCGTAATATTATCATCTGTAAATCCCGTGATTTCCATTTGTACTTGATGTGATAATGTATTCATATACGGACGAGATGTGATTATATGATGATGAGTATTGAGTAGTTGATCGAATAAAAATTGGAGATGTTCGGGAACCGTTTGAATAATTTCATCATATCCATCCAAAATCCATAAAGTTTTGTTCGGATCGAATTGTTCATCAAACATTTGTTTTTCTTTGTCTGTTAATTCAAAAGTGAAAACTTCTTTTTTAATAAGATCAATTAAAGAATAAGTTCTATCGTTTGGATATCGATCAGCTGTTAAACGACGTAATGGAATCAAAGCAACGAGATCATATTCAGACAATAATAAACCTTTTGCCCATTGATAAGTTATAAAACGACAAAATGTTGATTTACCAATTCCAGCTCGACCAAAGACAAGAACTTGTTTCCTATCACCTTTACATGAATTGAAAATATCTTTGACATCAATTGGAGTCTTTGTTCCATAGATTTCTTCATAAGAATTCAAGATAGTGTCAGCTTGTGAAGTGTTTTTCAATTGTTGTTCTTTTTTATGTTGTTCTTTGATAGTTACTATTGATAAATGAATGTAATTTTCATCGATTGGAAATGATTTAGCTGGATTCATCAAACATTCAATACGGCTATTTCGTAAATAATTTTGTTTGAGTGTTTCAATCAAATAATTGACTTCGATTTTTGGAGAATAAACTTCTTCTAAATGAAGAAAGAAAATACGATCGAGGATATTCAATGATTCAGATCTACGTCGTACACAAGTTCCAGGCATAAGAATAACTTCTTTTTCTTCAGAATTCGAAGAAAATTCCGTAATATCTTTTCCATAGATTGACTGGATAGCAAATACAGTTCCTTCGCTGCCTAAGAATGGTTCAACGATATTAATTGCTTTCGTACATGAATTGAAACTCCACCATATATGAACATCATCATCAACGAATGACAAAGTATCATCAATATTTACTCCTCGCCATACAGTATCTTTGTATGAATTTAATTTTTTGAGAGCTGTCATAAAGAGTTTCAAATAAGGAAACCATGGTTCTAATGCTTGTCGATTATTACCTCGAAGTGCAATATTGAGTTTAGAAAAAACAAGTGACGGCATAGAGTAAAGGTATATTGCAGCTGACTCATCGTGCGTTAGTAAATTGGAAGAACGATTGCAGTTTTGTATAGCTATTTCGACATAACCACAAATACTAGAGTTACTAACGATGATTTGTTCTAATGATTCTTGAAGAGATAAAAGTGGCGAATCTTCATAATCGAATATTGGAGTTTGATTGACTTCTTCAAGTTCAGAATACGTATTATTTATATAACGATTATTCATCATAGATTTTCATTATATTTTATCAATGCTGGTTTTCTTTTAAATAAATTATATTATCATAGTTTTCGTCCCTCTTCAAAGAACCAATTTTGTCAAAAGATGGCGTTGTACTTTAAACTAAACAGTGCAATTGATGCAGCTCAACGAGCTCTCTCTATCTGAAATAGTGGCGATCTGAGGAGGAACAGTCACTCAAGCAAGTCCGGAGCTAAGATAACCTACGTCTGTTTCGGAAGCCATTCAGTAATTCATAATTTTAAAAACACAAAATAGAAAAAGAAAGAACATCTACTTCTTACGATAAGATAAATCGTACGCAGAAGTCTATTATCATCGTGCTTATATTTAAAACAAAAGAACACAACGACAGTTTTTCGTATAGGTATCGTGCGAGATCATGAGAACTTTATCTTTGATATTTTTCGTTGTATTTTGTTTGGTACATTGGTCCAATGTGCAAACATTAGATCCAATTGGTTTGAAAGTATCTGCTGAATTACGAGGCTTTCGTTTAGGCGCAGCTATTCTTGTTAATTATCTTCGAAATCAAATTGATCAAGGTCAATATAACTCGCATCTTATTCAAAACTATCAACTAATTGTACCTGGCGCAGAATTAAAACCTCAACACATTTGGATCGGACGACATAATTATAATTTTGTTGATTCCGATTGGCTGTTAGGCGCAGCACCGGAGTCAACTGGATGGGTACAAGAAAATAATATGCATTTAAGAGGACATACTTTAATTTGGGCTTATGATATGAGACTACCGAAATGGTTACTAGCTGAAGAATCGATTATATCACCTAATGATGCCAAAAATCTATTAAGTGATTATATTCATGCAGTAGTTGGACGTTATAAAGGTAAAATTCAATGGTGGGATGTAATTAATGAATTGATTTCCGACTATCCAAATACACGACCGTTTCATATTCGAGATTCACTTTGGTATCGAAAATTAGGTATTGATTTCGTTAAATACGCCTATCAATTTGCACATGAAGCCGACCCAGATGCACTTCTCTACTATAACGATTACGGTATTGAAGCTGGCGGATTCAAAGCCAATCAATCATTGTCAGTTATCGATTGGTTGCAATCTCAAGGTGTACCTATACATGGTTTTGGAATGCAATGGCATAAGAACTTAACTGAAGCCGTCACACCAGGAGATGCTCATTATCAAAATGCTCAACAATTTATCAATCGAAATATAAGTTTTATGATTACTGAACTCGATGTTGCTATACCGATGAAAGATGATCAACCTATTGATCCTCAAGAATTCGACAAACAAGGTGCTCTCTATCGTTCAGTGCTCGAACTTGCTCTTCATTTCTATCCGCAATGTCCAGCTTTGCTAACCTGGGGTGTCACTGATCGATACAGTTGGATTCCAGCTGCTACGAATGACACTGAAGGTGATGCTTTGCCATTGGATAAAAACTATCAACCAAAACCAGCTTATTTACAAATGCAGGAAGTTCTAGCTCGTGTTGTTGACGATGGATTCTATCGTCTTTCGCCTGTCTCACAATCAGATTCATGTCTCGGTGTAAATAGCAATTCGAGTTCAAGTACTGTACAATTATTCACTGGAATTTGTAATGATTCACATGCACAATGGAATGTCACATGGCAAAATGATGGAACTTATCGTGTTTCACCAAAAGTTGCAATTAATAGTGCTCTTAGTGTTTCTAACACAACAACAACGGGTTATGTTTTTGTATCAAGTTGGACTGAAGATGCAACTCAAGAATGGGTGATTACACCACAAGACAACAATGCATATCGTTTCGGACCACGAACTGCTTGGGAACGTGTTTTAGCTGTCGATGAAACTTCACATATTGTTGTAACGAATTATACAATGGATCCAAGTCAACAGTGGTTATTAACTCGAAGTTTTTTTTTGTGAAATACGATAGTGTCGTTATTGTATAATCCCTAATAAAACACAAGCATTTTATTTTTATCTATTCAATATTCGATCGGAATGATAAGAACTTGTCTGTTTTTTTTCTTAGCTACGATCAATGTCATTCACACGCAGAATTCTATCGGTTTGCGTGCACTCGCCACTCTTCGTGGTCTGACATTAGGCTCTGAAGCTCCCGTTGCGTATCTTCGTGGAGATGCTGACATGGGTCAATATATTAGCATGCTCAAACAGAATATCGATTTGATTATTCCAGCATCGGCCTTCATGCCTACACATACATGGATGAATGAGAATCAATATAATTTTACGGATACAGATTGGCTTGTTGGCTCAACGCCGAATACAACAGGTTGGATTCAACAGAATAGAATGTTAGTTAAAGCACATGCACTAATTTGGGGCAAAGACTATCGAGTACCGACATGGCTGTTAGAACAAGAAGCATCGATTACACCGGCCAAAGCATTGTCGTTGTTGAGTGATTTTATACATACAATTGCTGGTCGTTATCGTGGAAAAATCTATTGGTGGAATGTAATCAATGAAGCTATTTCAGATCATAATCAAACGACTGCATTCAATTTGGAGAATTCATTTTGGTATCGAAAATTAGGTGCAGATTATATCAAATATGCGTTTATTTTTGCTCGTGAAGCTGATCCTAACGTTAAACTATTCTACAATGAATATTCAATAGAACATGGAGGTTACAAAGCTGACAATACGTTAGCATTACTAAAATGGCTTAAATCCGAAGGTGTATCAGTCGATGGTTTAGGTATGCAATGGCATATTAGTACAACTGAAGTAATCACACCAGGTGATGCTCATTATCAGATTGCTCAACAGTTTATTGATTTGAATCTACTTGTTGCCATTACTGAACTCGATGTAGGCATGAAAACAAATGGTGCATATCCTGCTGATCCAAATGATTTCATTAAACAAGCACAAATCTATCGGTCAATGTTTCAATATGCTTTACATTTCTATCCGAACATTTCTTCGGTTGCAACTTGGGGATTTACAGATCGTTATAGTTTTGTCTCAACATCGAGTAATTACACTCGAGGCAATGCTTTAACACTTGATTGTCAGTATCAACCTAAGCCTGCATTTTGGGAAGTACAAGAAGAACTAGGACGAGTTCTAGCCGATGGTCTCTACAAAATTTCTCCTATTTCACAACCAGATCATTGTCTTGGAACGACTAGTAATAATACCAATAGTACATTACAATTGTATGCCGATAGTTGTAAGAATACAAATGAACAATGGAATGTAACGTGGCAAAAAGATGGTACCTATCGATTTTCTCCACAAAATACAATTGAAAGTGCATTGAATGCGTACAATGCATCGATAACCATCGGACAAGTCGGCACAACTCAATGGACAGGTGATACAAATCAAGAATGGGTTATTACACCGAAAGGAAATGATACGTTTCGTCTTGGACCACGTAATGCTTGGTGGCGAGTGTTAACAGTTTATAATGCATCGATAATTGCTATCGTCGATGATAGACAAAGTGATCTTCAATATTGGACGTTGACTATGATTTAAAAAGAAAAGGATTTAACATATGATTGTAATGTAATATGAGAAAAGCCACAATTAAAATAGATTACTAATAAAAATATATCATATTCAAAGGACATATTTCTTTCTTCATGAGAACTAGTCAAATAACATTCTTGTTTTTCTTAATATTGTTTGAATGTGCAATCGTTGATTCGATTAATCCAATTGGTTTGAAAGCTTCGTCAACTCTTCGAGGCTTTACTTTAGGAACAGCCGTTGCTGTTCGATATCTCCGAGCAAATGCTGACGATGGTCGATACAGTGATTATCTCCGTCAAAACTATCAATTAGTCATACCAGGATCCGAACTCATGGCAAAACATATTTGGTTAGGAGAAAATCACTATGATTTCAATGATTCCGATTGGATGCTGGGTGCAACATCGAATACAACCGGTTGGGTTCAACAAATGGGCTTAGAAATTCGAGGACATAATTTAGTTTGGGCTTACGATCGAAATATTCCCGATTGGATACTCAAACAAGAATCATCGATGACACCGGATAAAGCAAAATCTTTGCTAAGCGATTATATTCATACAGTTGTTGGACGTTACAAAGGCAAAATTCAATGGTGGGATGTTATTAATGAAGCTATCAGTGATTATAATGTTGGAACACCTTACAATATACGAGATTCATTCTGGCTTCGAAAATTAGGTCCTGATTACATCATCTATGCTTTTCAATTTGCACATGAAGCCGATCCAGAGATGAAACTCTTCTATAATGAATATGTTATTGAAACCACTGGAGTTAAAACGGATCGAGTATTGGAATTTATTAAATGGATTCAATCCCAAGGAATACCGATCTTCGGTCTCGGCATGCAATGGCATATCAACAGTTCGACAGTAATCACACCTGGTGATAGTCATTATCAAAGTGTTCAACAATTTCTTGATTTAAATATCAGTGTAACAATCTCAGAACTTGATATTTCAATTTTTATGAGAGATGGATATCCGATTAATATGAGTGCTGTACAAGATCAAGCCCGTGTCTATCGTGCACTTCTTGATTATGCTCTTTATTTTTATCCGAAAATGCCAGCAATAATGTCTTGGGGATATACAGATCGATACAGTTGGCTGCCTTTGTATACAAATTATACGAAATCCGAAGGTTTACCATTGGATTGTCAATATCAACCGAAGCCAGCATATTGGCAATTGCAAGAAGGTCTAGCTCGTGTTCTTACCGATGGAATCTATCGTCTTTCTCCACAATTACAATCCGATCAATGTCTTGGTACAACAACAAATAGTACGAATAGTACCGTGCAATTATTTCAAGAACCATGCAATAAATCAAATCAACGATGGAATATTACTTGGCAATTTGATGGTACTTATCGTTTGACACCGCAAAGTGCTATGAATAGTGCGTTGAATACTGAGAATGCAACAGCATCGATAGGTCAAATTCAAACAACTCATTGGACAGGTGATGCAAATCAAGAATGGGTGTCAACTTCTCATAGAAACGGAACGTATCGAGTCGGACCACGAAATGCTTGGTGGCGTGTACTAGCTCCTATTGGTGGATTCAATGTTGCTATTGTTGATTACAATGTCACCGATACTCAATATTGGGTTCCAACTTTGATTTAGTATGCGTCATTTCTTTTCTTTTTATTTCAAATCAAACAAAAAAAACTAAACGTAATCTTATAATTTACAAAATTAAAATTGATGTGTTCGTTCATATTCTATATACGTTTGTCTCGGAGTATTTGTTGTGTTTGTGTTTGTGTTTGTTCCATAATTCTTGCCAATTGGTTCAAGACGAATGCGTTCATACACACCATTCTGATGTTCTCGTCTTCTCGGTCCCCACGTATCACTTGGCTTGTTCGCTTCTTTAAATGCTGCTAAATAATCCGGCACATCAAGTTCATTTTTCGGACTCAATGGCCGTCGCATCTTTAAATTCAAAAAATAAACACAAAAGAAAAAGAAAATGAAAAGTTTTTCTTACTGATCGTTGTCGAACAAGTATTCGATATTCTTGAATATATCGAACGACGAAAACCAATGGTATTGGAATAATACAAAAAATGAATATGCACCAACCTAAAGCCGTACTCCATTTAGGAAATTCATATTCATCAAAACCACCGCTAGTTCCTAATTTCAATGGAACAGAATTCAATAAATTCGATACAGTTAAAATCTAAAACAAAAAGAACAAAAAACTCAATGAAAATCTTCTCTAATGAAACATACGAGCGTCAGCAAAGGTGCTGTGATACACCAAGTAATAAACAGATAGTATTCCGCTGCTCGTTTGCCTAACATCATTTTAATATCGTTCATAAATCGATTAAAACCTAATTTAAATATCGAAAGTAAATCTCTCAAGAAAACTTCTCACAAACCATAAATATGTGCCACACTGACAACTTCAAAAAATCCAATAACTACCAACGATATATTCGCTGTATACTCTTGAAATAATTCGAATAAATAAATTCCACCCTAAAATTTCACGCTTAAAATTCAATTACTCTCAAAATAACAAAAACATACCGGACAAGCAAATGGCAAACTAACGAGAAAGAACACGATACAACTTATAATAACGAGCAGCCATCGTCGTTTGGCTTGCGATGGAAAATATTCCATAAGAGCGGTAATAATAACATCCGTCGAAGCAAACTAGATCATAGAACACTGTACGTCATACGGAACAAAAAAAAACACGAGAGTTCTATACTTGTGTGCCGAGACCAAGAGCGAGTAACATAAGAAAGAAAATGATTGCAAAGAATGAACTACCGGGCATTTTTGAAAGTGCTTCAGGATAGGTAATAAATGCTAAACCAGGTCCTGAGGATTCAGCATAGACTTCAACGGGTTCGCCGATAGATTTAGCAAGAAATCCAATCGTTGCAAAAACAGCAAAACCAGCAAATACACCAGTAAAACAATCGCATGAAACAACAATACACATTTGTCTATATACGATCGTTATACAAGAAAACAAACGTTTTTTTTTTACTTGTAGAAATTATTGTTGAACGGATTGGCAGCAGCATAGGCAATCAGAGAACCAAAACTCAAACTTAGAGAAAAGAAAACTTGAGAAGCCGCTGCTTGCCATATCTGATACAGAGAGAAGCAAAGTCATCGAAGAACAGAAAAAACATGATTTCTACCTTAAAATCACCGAGAAGGTCCCATTTCGGTACCACATAGAATAGAATACCATCACGAGCACCGTCGAGTGTTGCAGTAAAAATAATTAAAATTAAAAGAACAATATACGGAAAGATGGCTGTAAAATAAGCAACCTAAATGAATCCACATCATTAGATTTTCTCTTGAGAGAAATTCGATTTACTTTAGCCGATGATTGAACACCTCGAATAATACAAACACAAATAAGAATCCAAGCAAAGAGTAAAGCTAACGACATGTATAATGTTGGACTACCGAATTGATCAAAGCTGAGACTTCGTTCTAAGATTAACCGACTAAATAAAATATAATTAGAAAACAATCGATTTCATCATGAATTCGGTCTCATACAAATAGAATTCTTCAGTAGCTGGTACTTTACTAGTTAGATTAACAATTACACAACCATATTCAGATATATTCTGAAGTTGCGCGTCAGTACAATTCCATGTTGTTCCATTGATTTCATGAAAATCGCTCGAACTACCAGGTACAAAACATTTCTCCGTATTCCACGAATTACCACACGTACTCCACAAAAGGTCAGTTCGAAACGAAAGAACAAAGTAAATCAACGACCAAGCAATAAGTACATTATAGTAAAGTGTACCTAAAGTACTATTAATAATCATAGCGACGCCAACACCTTGCCATCCTTTAGCGTGAACAAAACCGGTAGCAGGTCCTCGACTAGTAAATTGCCCGAGTGCGAGTTCCATGAAGTAGAGTGGTGCACCGATTAGAAAGTAAAGAGTAAAATATGGAATAAGAAAAGCACCTCCACCATTTTGAGCTGCAAGATACGGAAATCGCCATACATTACCAAGGCCAACTGAATTCGAAATTAACGACAAAACGAATTCAAGTGGTCGATCAAATTGATGATGAATTTCTTCCTACGCATCATTTTCATTGAGAAAAAAAACAACAACAAAACGATATTTTTACTTCATCGCTGGTTACTGTGGTCTCTTGTTCACTTAAACTAACACTTTTCGAACGTCGAAACTAAATTCATAGACAGTCAATTTCTCTCGATCGATTATTCAATTTGTGTGCATCTACTTTGCTAAAGATGTTTTTAACCATGAGACTTCAGTATTATTTACAAAAATGATGCGACAAAATATTTTCTTATCAGTAACTAACAGTTCTTATCAAGCATAAGCTGTCAGCGTGATTGAAATACGTTTCGTTGACATTGTATTATTTATAAAGAAAATATTTTACAGATGCAAACGTTTTTTTAAGAGATAAAAGAACGGACGAATGATCATTCGAAATATTGTGAAGTAAAGTGCAATTAAATCCAAACACAACACTAAATCAAATATAATAATCAATTGATTTTGTTTCGTTTTTTCGAATAAATGAAAGGCTTACTGGAGAAAAGAATCGTTGTGAAGAAAATCTCGTGTGTGCGAGCAATTGGCTCTTGAGTGTTTTTAACATAGAATTCCGATTGAGAAATATCGATGAGAAGAGAAATTTTCGAAGTTAAATACCGATAATATTCTCCGTTTTGCGCAAATAATAAATGATCATTGAATGTTTTCGATGAAAAGATGGGTAACCAAGTCGCTGAATAATTGATATTGTCTTGAAGATTTTTACTGATTGTTTGATTGATTATTTTAACCATTTTGATATTGATATTTGGATTGGATGAGAGAGTTTCATTTTGATTGTAATACAATCGGCAATGTTTCATTTTCGAAGCAACGTATTCTCCATTGTTTATTATCAAAGGTGGACTTGATAAACAAACAGAAAGTGCACCAATAGCATGTGGACCATTCAAATCAAATTCTAATGTTATCACTTTTTCCGATAGAATCGTGCTTATATTCAAGAAATCATCCTTCGACGAACAATTAAAATCCGTCCATGGAATCGATAAACCTTGACCTCGATTTTCGTGAATTAGCAAATTTCGACATTGAAAATTAGTGCTGATCAATTGAATATTTAATTGAATTGGTTGAGTTTCTAAGAGATCGAATATTGGCTTTTCATCAGCATGCTTTCGAATTGAAGTTAATTGTAATGAACTACTAAATTTTGCGTTTATTAAATTATGATCACATGAAACAGCCTTCTGTTTTTCAGCTGTTAATTGTTCGATTGGATATAATTTCAAATACGATACGCTGAATACACACGCACAGATGACGATGATTAATAATGAAAATGTTATAAATCCACCGAAACAATGTTCTTTGTCAGTTATAAGATCGAAATGGCCGAATACTTGTCTGACGATTATTTGATATCTTTTGTATTTCGAATTGTTGAAAATAAGAGTGATGAAAAGATAGACAATTGTCAATAGGAGAAGCGCAACACTCGCCATGAATATAGGCGAGTGAACAAAACATTGAAAAGAACTTGTCGATAATGTTAACATATTCTGTAAGAGAATATCTTCGAATTGAGTTGAATCCGACGATCCAGGAAAAGGATATAGTTCATCATTAATTAACATTTCAGTTATATTTGTTTCTGTTTTCGATCCCGGAAAACAAATTGTTGTTTTTGTTTCCACACATTTTGCGCATTTCTCTCCGAAACTACCGTTGTTTTTCGTTTCTGCTGGACAAATAGCACAAGGTCCTAAACTCCGACGATTTTGATACGTTCCTGGTGAACATTTTGTCGGTTGATAGATTTGAACATCGGTATTCTTCAATGTTTCGATTGTTCCTGAATAATAACCAGGTGAACTCGATGGAATCAGAATACCAGTTGGTGTATCGAGAATAATCGTTATTTCATTCGAATTCCATTTCGCGAGACTTAATATCGAAGGTGTTGATAATGAATTTGGTTTATTTTGGAGTAATTGTTGATTATTTGGAAATACAAATATTGGTTTCGGTTCGATTCGTTGATCTTCCAGTGAAAAAAACTAAAAAAATAGATTAGCGAAATCGTTGTTTTTGTTTTTCGAGTGAAAATTTTACTTGAATTTGAGAAAGACATCCGAGTAGCGGTGCAATCGAAGGAATCAGAACAGCATATCGATTTTCATCTAACATTAAAACAGATTTACCAAAATATTTGATTGAATCTATTGAATGATGTTCTTTGATGATGCTCGCTGGTTCCGATCTGTTCAACGCAGATAAAATAACAACTCGATTGACACAAGCTATGCCAACAATTATCTTCTTCGATAGATCATCCATCGATAACGATAAATACGAATACTTTTTTTGATACAAAAAATATTCACTCGGCGATCGTTGAACGGATAATTCTGTTTTGCCTAACAATTGTGGATTTGATAGATCCGCTAAATCAACAGATAAAATATTCAAAACAATCGTCTCTGGACGTTCCCTTCCATCTGTTTCAATTAAACAATACGCTAACAAAAACAATCGATCATCCGATGTGATTACCAATGATTGACCAAAGATAAACGTTCCTTCTGTCCACATCACTGAATTCGGAAAACTAACGAGTTGTTTATCTTTAAGATTAAAACACGTTGTCGAAATCAATTCAACAACGCAAGCATATCGACCCTGTGGCTGAATTCCAATTGGAAATGGATGTACGTCATATGGTTCGGATAAATGATGCTTCAAAACACAATTTCCACTAAATATATCTTCACTGAATTCAATTATAGTAAAATGCATTTCACGATGACGATTTTCTATGATCATAGCCAAGATCCATTTATTTTCATTGGGATCTTTTTCTAAAATCGCATTATGAATATGACTCAGATGGAAATTTGAACCGTAGATAAAATGAATGTTCCATTCTCGAGGAGTAACCCGTCGATTCGATGATAATGCGTCTAATATAAAAATAAATCTTTGAAAATCATTTTGAATGAAGATTGACAATCGTTCGCTTGAAACGAAGATATTCTTCGATTGATCTTGATCAATCGATCGTACAGAAAATATAAAACAGCAATTGAAAACTAAAAACAGTAGTAAATTACAATCTATCATTCTTTTTGCTTATTGTTATGAGAAAACGAACATCTTATATATATATATAAGTGATTTCATCATTCGATTGACTCAAATTATGATTAAGCAAATATTCTATTAATTCAATATTTATTTTTTGATAAACCATCGAAATGATACTTCGAACAGAACTGCAAAGAAAAGATAAGAATATACGAATACACAAAAGATGATTTACTTTACGACATAATTTACAAAACAAAAGGAATGTCTACATCAGTGACACTTGCTGATACGCAAATTGAACATTTAGAAATGTTCTCTCTTGTTTGGCTCGATCCTGATTCTCACGATCATCGACATACCGAACGAAAACTACGATCGATTATTAATAAATTAAAAAAATTTCAAGATCTCGATCAATACGAAGCATTTATTCAGACGACTTCTGTAAAAGATCGATTGATTTTCATTGTAAGCGGTCAAATAGGTCGTGAGATTCTACCTAAAATTCATCATTTAAGACAAGTTGTTTCGATTTATATCTATTGTATGGATAAAACAGACAATGAACAATGGTCTTCAGCATATGCGAAAGTCAAACGTGTTATTACCGATCTCGATGAATTAGTTTTAATCATCACACAAGATCATCGAATTGAAATGAAAATTGAAGAACCTCTATCGATAAATATCTTTTCTGTTAGTGCTGGTGGCAAATCAACCGTTGGTTTAAATGGCAAATTTGTTTTCTCTCAAGTTCTCATCGATTGTTTGTTGAGATTGAAATCGATTGATCAAGATAAAACGGAATTGATTCAATTATTAAAACAACAGTACGATGGAAATCAAGAGGAATTAGATTCTCTCAATGAATTCGAAACAACCTATCGATCGACTAACGTTTTATATTGGTATACAAAAGAATGTTTCTTTTACAAGACATTGAATTCGATTCTTCGAACGGAAAATATTCATTTCATGTTTTTATATCGTTCGTTTATTTTGGATATTCAACAGCAATTACAAGTCAATCAATCAAATAAAATTCTTCAAGTTTATCGAGCTCAAATTATTTCGAAAGATGAATTAGAAAATTTGAAGAAGTCGATTGATCAATTCATCTCGATAAATTCGTTCTTTTCGACGACTGAAAAATATTCGCGAGCACTTTCATTTTTCAAAAATTCAATTTCCACAGACACAACTGAAAAAATTCTTTTTCAAATTCATGCAGATCCCGCTGTTGTTAAAACGAAACCATTTGCAAATATCAGTCGACTGAGTGAATATCCCAACGAAGAAGAAGTTTTGTTTATGATTGGTTCGATATTTCGACTGAAGAAGATTTCCTATGACGAGAAAAATCAATTTTCCATTGTCGAAATGGTCCTATCATCGGATGATGATAATCAATTAAAACAAGTTCTTACCAATATGAAACAACAGACAGGTGACGGAGAGACAAATCTTCGAATCTTAGCTGCTATCCTTTGGGAAATGGGACAATTGGATTTAGCTGAACGATATTTCGAACGATTTTTAGAACAGATCGCATTGGACGATCCTCAACGAGGAGGTTTATACGAAGATCTCGCTAAAATTGCGTCACAATCCGGTGAATTCGATAAAAGTATGAAATGGCGACAGAAATCAATTGAATTCAAACAAAATAATCCCGATGCTCTTTATTTTTCTTCGCTTCAGTTGAACAGTAACATAGCTTCGCCGAATACCATTTATTCGTACCATTCGAAATGGATCGATGCAACTGATGATGAAATCACGACTCAAATGACAAATCTAATGAATCGAATGAATAAATCATCTGAATACACAATTCCTCGTTATTTCTTCATTCTTCCAGCGAAAGATTACGATTTCTCAATACTCGAGACGGATACGAATCTGTTTCATTTGCATTTTAAACTGTATTTTCTTTGCGAATGTTCAACGAATCCAAAAGAATTGCATATCACTCAACACGACGGCTATTCAATCAAGAAATTCAAAGAACTTATCGTTAAATCTGGTTTATATTTACAAATAACATTGAATCTTGTTAAAATCTTAGTTTCAATCGGTCGAAGTTCTCTTTCCCAACAAGTAGCACACAAGATCGATTTTGCTCGAAAATTTCTCGATAAACCGGAAATTAAACTAATCTATGGCAATCTTTCATCGACTAGAAGAAATCACTCAATACAAACTCTAAATTTACAAGAAATTGAAGAATATTTTGACCGTACTGACTCAACAACACAATTATTAGGGAATCTGCATCGAATCATTACTGAAGATGGACAGATTCATTGGATCTGTCAAAAAGATTACGATACGATCAGTTACAATCAGAAAGTAAGCGGTTTTCTCAAACCAATCGAAGATCTTGGCGGAAAATTTTCTGAAGAAAATAAACAAATGTATTTCAATCAATTGAAACTGCCGAATTCAATCGGTGATATTCTAATCAAAGGTGCGATTATTTCCGAATTAATCATCGATAATTGTTCGATTTATGAAGGTTATTTCGATGTTTTACTTAATATTATTCTCAATCGATCGTCGATTTATTATTTTCAAATACAAAATCTTAAAATTCAAAATTATTTTCGAATTTCGAAATATGTCGTTGCTTTAATGAAAATGTCTCTTTCGAATTATTTATTAAACATTCAATTTACTATCGATCAAAATCCACCTGCAACTTTGGAGATAATTGAAAAAATCTTCATTCAAAATAAAATCTATCGAACATTGGCTATTCGTGCGAGTGATTTTCTGCAACATGAACGACATTTTCAACGAATTCTCGATTCGTCGGTATCATTTACTGATTTGATTGTTGAGAATGCGAATAATACGAATAGTTTGCATTTAATATGTAATTTAAAATTGAATCGATTGAAATTAACCGATTCGTTATTAATGCCATCGATTGAAAATGAATTTTGTCAATTAGTCAAGACGAATCAAACGCTAGTCGAATTGGATCTTATGGATTCAAATGATATTTCGAATGAAGAATTTCTTCATTGTCTTTTTCAAACTGTAAAACAACATCAATCCATCAAACAAATTCGTTTACATATTTCATCAATCGAAACATTCGATGTCAAAGAAAGTGCACTGATTGATATTTTGAAAAATTATAAATTTATCAGTCATTTACGTCTATCGAATTCAATTATTTCCTCTCGATTAGTCGAAGCAATCGTCGATGCTATTGAACAATATCATTCACTTATCTATTTAGAATTTTATCTTTGTCATATGAATGAAAATCATCTTGAACAATTTAAAATCTTGGAAGCTACGGGCGTTCTATTTCATTTTCTTATTTCACAACAACAATATCAAACTAATAATTTAGCTCATCGAACTTTTAGTCAGTTTCAGTTGACATTGACAGCAAATCTTAGTTGGCGACGACGAGGCCGTACAATCGCCGGTGGAAATGGTTATGGAAGCGGATTGAATCAACTTCATTCTCCTCAAGGAATCTGTATTGATAATCGAGAACGATGCATTTATATTGCAGATTATGGCAACCATCGGATTATGAAATGGAAATTTGGCGAAATTTGCGGAGAAGTGGTTGCTGGAGGTAATGGTAGCGGAGATAGAATCGATCAGTTGAGTCATCCAAGTGATGTAATTGTCGATCAACGCAGTAGATCTTTGGTTATTTGTGATTTTGGAAACAAAAGACTTGTTCAATGGCCATTAGAAGATCCGCGAAATGTAAAAATTCTCATTCGAAATATAAAATGTGTTGGAGTGAAAATAAATGAACAGGGAGATTTATTTGTATCGGATTTTGCAAAACATCACGTGAGAAAATGGAAAAGAGGGGAACTGGGAGCAGGAACATTTGTTGCAGGTGGAAATGGAAGAGGAAAACAACTCAATCAACTTCATAATCCGTCAAATATTTTCGTCGATCGAAACGATACAGTTTATGTTTCCGATTATGAAAATCATCGTGTTATGAAATGGCTGAAAGGTGCAAAAGAAGGAATTGTTGTTGCTGGTGGACATGGACAAGGAATGGGTTTGAAACAATTAGATTTACCTTGTGGATTAATCGTAAATGAAATCGGTGATGTTTTTGTGGCTGATTGTAATAACAATCGAATAATGTGTTGGCCACTAGGATCAAAAGAAGGTCGTGTTGTTATTAATGGAAGTTATTCAACAGAAGAGTACGGTCTATTTAACTGTCCACGAGGTTTAGCATTTGATTCTGAGAACAATCTCTATGTTGTCGAGTTATCGAACAAACAAGTCATACGATTTGATGTCAATTAAAATTTCGCTGTTTTTTTTTCAAATTCAAATAAAAAACATCATGCA
>ERZ778027.3166-NODE-3166-length-17370-cov-11.242622_pt1 | contig 17370 bp, 12 predicted proteins | sample MGYA00375757_ERZ778027 | MGnify/ENA primary metagenome ERZ778027 (study PRJEB29350, sample SAMN05389817) | bioreactor metagenome | isolation source: Ammonium sulfate bioreactor | place: South Africa: University of Cape Town | collected 2014-02-18 ... | reverse complement strand
CCGAAAGCGCACGCAGACAGTTCTGATGCTAATTCTGATTCTGAATCTGATTCTCGAATTCCTTGCAAATGGGGCAAGAAATGCAAAGATTTAGCCGATAAAAACCATTGTGCAAAATTTTCACACGAAAATAGCGGCGGCAAACCGAAACCGTCCGCAGACAGTTCTGATTCTGAACCGGATTCTCGAATTCCTTGCAAATGGGGCAAGAAATGCAAAGATTTAGCCGATAAAAACCATTGTGCAAAATTTTCACACGAAAATAGCGGCGGCAAACCGAAACCGTCCGCAGACAGTTCTGATTCTGAACCGGATTCTCGAATTCCTTGCAAATGGGGCAAGAAATGTAAAGATTTGGCCGATAAAAATCATTGTGCGAAATTTTCACATGAAACGAATGACAGCAAACCAAAAACACACGCAGCTAGCTCCGATTCTGATTCTCTTCCTCCTTGCAAATGGGGCAAGAAATGCAAAGATTTTGCCGATAAAAGTCATCGTGCAAAATTTTCACATTAAAAATCGAACGATTAATTGGATCAGTTGTTTTTTGTAAACATTCATAAAACGAGCATGAATTCCATAGAAATAAAAAGAAAAATATACTAACAACATTTTCTTTTCAGCCAACACCTAATGCGTTTATTTTTCATTTGGTTTCAACTAACTGTACCCATCTGTTTTTCTTTCTCTCTCTCTCTCTCTATTCTTTTTTTCAGTGATTAAGCATGCGATTGTTTGTTTTAATCGAACGAAATGATTGAAAAGGAATGTTTTGAAAGAAAAACAATACTGTTCTTGATCATCTAGTATTTATTGCGTCGTCGATTTAATACACATAGAAAATAAGAGAAATGGGCGTTGAGTAAATACTCAACAGATGGATATTATGTTCTAGACAATATTATTGTACACTCTAACGAAGATTTCATCGTTTCTTTTTTCAGTTCATTTTATAGTTTTATTCTCGTGTGGTAAAACGTACCTACAGCACTCAATGGGCATTATAGCTTCGAAACTAAATCATCGTGTTACACCGGTGATTGATATTCGTGACGATGAAACTGTTCTATCAACATCAGCAATCTCATTTCAATCATCATCGACGTCGAGCCTACAGAATCATCTACTCAATAAATTCATTGTCATTTGGCTCGATGCAAATGTGAATTCCGGTGGTGAAATCTATAAAAATTCCATGAATCGTCTTCAACGTATTGCCAGTGCAATGCAAACATTCACCAATATCAATGATTGTCTACAATATTTAGATCGAATTAAAAATGATAAAGTTCTCATGGTGATTTCCAATGAATTTGTGCCGAAAATTTGGCCAAAAATTCGTACGATGACAAACATTCATTCGATGTACATCATTTCACAAACTGGTGAACCAGAAAAAATTCTCGATCTTGGCACCAATGTAATTAAACCGATGCCAACCGTACCCGAACCGGTTCGACCAGTAATCAAACGGGATTACAGTTCATATCCACAAGATTCTCTTACGTTGAGTATTATACCGTCGTTAAAATATACAAAAAAAAATTTGAACACACTGAATCGTTTGTTTACATATTGGATGATGGTTCGATCGATAACTGGTAGTTTGAGTTTCGATCGTGATACGGAAAAAGAAGCAATCCGACTATTTATGGAATTATCACGAGAACAATTCTCGACAAATGCAAATCAATTGAAAATTATCGATGAATTCGAACTCAATTATCATCAACATTCGCCAATATGGTGGTATACAAGAAATTGTTTCGTGAAATTAATGTTGGATCGAGCTTTTCAAAGTCAAGATCTTGAAATTCTCTATCGAATGGGCTTTTTTCTTCGAGATTTACAAGCGCATCTAGAACGATTACAACCGGAAACATTGAAAAATCATAAATTACCCATTGTCGTTTATCGAGCTCATAATGCAACGAATGAAGATTTCGAAAAAATCAAAAGTATCCAAGGAAATCTTCTTTCATTCAATAATTTCATCATGGCCGATACGAATTCCGAGCCATCGTTTGCATTAGCACGAACTTGTCAAAGTTCAAATAATAGTGTTGGTTTAATCTTTCGAATCAAAATTGAAACTAAACATACTTTTACTCCATATGTTTCATTGCAAAATCTTGGTTATTCATCGGATTTAAATACATTTCTTCTTTTTTCAATGCACAGTATTTTTCGTATAAATGAATTTATTGAATTAGAAAATCGTCTTTGGCAAATTGATTTAACATTAACAGCTAATAATGATGAACAAGTACGATGTTTAAATGATGTTCTCAAAGAAACAACACACGGATCAACTGGTTGGTTTAAACTACCTGATCTTATGACAAGTGTTCGTGATTATGATCAAGCCAAACAACTCTATTACACACTGCTTCATCTCACACCTGAAACAGAGTTTTCTCGAATATCAAGAATCTACAATGAACTTGGTAATATCGAAGATTGTCTCGGTGAATATGCATCGGCGTTAGTCTACTATCAAAAAGCAATTGAAATACGACAACAACATTTACCAGCCAATCATCGATCATTGAGTGTTCCATATAATAATATTGGCGAAGCTCAACGACAATTAGGCGATTATTTTAGTGCTCTATCAACACATCAAAAAACATTAATGATTAAAAAACAGAATCTACCAGCTGATGATCTATCGATTGCAACAACCTATAATAACATTGCTCTTGCCAGTGAATCACTAGGCGAATTTTCGTCGGCGTTAGAATTTCATCAGAAAGCCTTAACCATTAAACTTAAAACATTGCCAGCTGATCATCAGGATATCGGAACAGCTTATAATAATATCGGTGATCTTCAACGATCGATGGGTAATTTCAAAGAAGCTCTCAGTAATCTACAAAAAGCATTGAATATTCGTCTGAAAAAATATTCACCTGATGATACATCATTAGCCGTTCTTTATAATAATATCGGTTTGATTCATCGAGAATTAGGTGATTATGATAAAGCATTGAGAGTTCTACAACGTTCATTAGAAATCAAACGAAAAAATCTCTCAGCACATCATCCATCATTAACATATACTTACAATAATATTGGTGATATCAATCAACAAATTGGAAAATATACCGATGCATTAGTATCGTATCAAAAAGCACTTGACATCCAACTTAAAGTTTTCTCTGAACATCATCCCGAAGTAGCAACAACATACACGAATATCGGTGTAGCACATCAATCCATGGGTCAATATTCCACTGCACTACAATTCTATCAAAAGGCTATTAAAATTCGACAGAAAGCATTACCAGCACATCATCCATCATTGGGCACATGTTATAATAACATTGGCCATGTTTATCAATTACTAGGCGAATATAATACAGCTTTGGAATATTATCAAAAAACATTGAAACTTCAGGAAAAATCGCTTCGAACTAATCATCCATCGTTAGCAGCGACGTACAATAATCTCGCTGATGTTCAACGAAAACAAGGCAATCTAACCAAAGCTTTGAATCTATATAAAAAATCGTTAGAAATTAAAAAGAAGAATCTCTCACCTGATCATCCGAGTTTGATAATTACTTACAATAATATTGGTGTTATTCATCAAGCATCGAAAAATTATTCGGCTGCACTCGAAGCTTTCAAACAAACATTGGAAATTCAACGAAAAACGCTTTCATCCGATCATCCCGATCTTGCTGCTGTTTACAATAACATGGGCGTTGTCTTTCAATCAATGAAAGAGTATCCAAACGCACTTGAATATTATAAAAAAGCATTGACTATCCAAGAAAAAGTTCTTCCTGCAGATCATCCCGATACAGCAACAACTCACAATAGTATGGCAACGGTTTATATCTATCTTAGTGATATAAAATCAGCATTCGAACATGAAAAACGTGCTGTTAATATCGCAACAAAAACTTTACCAGCTGATCATCCAAATCTTCAAACATTTCGAAATAATCTCGATCGACTTAAAGCACGAATGGACATGGACTCGAAGGAATAACATTTCACTTGTCTTGTCTTTTAAAACGTATGCGTTTTTCTCCCATGTGATGTAATAATTTTTTTGTATATTTTCGTATAAACATTAACTGGAATCATTTGTGTTTCTCTCGTATTAAAATCGAGCATTTCTATTGGATAAAAATCGAATTTTTTTCTCTCTTTTTGTTGGTGTAGATTTGTGTAATGATGACTGAGGAGTCTTCCGAATTAGATCAGGCATATGATTTTAATCTTCTGAAAAAAAGCACATCTGTATTTATCTCGATCAAACGAGCCAATCAAAAAGGTAACATATATATATATATATATATGCTATATATAGTTGTTTCTTTTATTGAAATGTTTCAAATCACCAGAAAAATAAATCGCAAGACTTAGTCGAGAGAAGACATGTACAAAAGAGACACAAGCAAAAGACTATAAACTAATAAAATAAAATATCGATAAAGCTTTGAGAAACACACAAGCATCTAAAATATGAACAAAATAAATATTCATATATTAATTGATATAAATATTCTACCTTTATTTTCTGATGAATTGTTATTGTTTAACCTGCTCGTCTGTCATCTTCACAATTCGATTCGACTGATGATGATTTTTCATCGTCGAATTTGCTTTCAATTATTTGCTCCAATTGACATTTCAATTGATCGGCTGCATCAGCATTGCCATTGTCACAACAGTTATGATATTCTCGAATGATGTCAAGCATTCGTTGTTGGTCGGCATCATAGTCGGACTGAGACATTTGACGTATGTCTACGTCTGAAATCAAATCGATTTAAATATCACAAAGAAAATGTTAGGACTGTGCTTACATATAATTTTTCTTTCTTGATTAAAACGAGCTGGATACTTTATTTTTCCGTTCTTATATACGCACGTACGTTGAAGTCTTATCAGCTGAGTCACAATCAAAAATAAATATATCAATCGATTGATTGATTGATTGAGAGAACGAGAAAAAAAACATCCGAATATAGATACTTAAATGTTTTTTTACACATTTATTTTTTTAATAAGGCTATAATAGGTTGTAAATTGGGAGCTATTATCTTTCGTGGAAAATGAATGTTAAAAAAAGTACATGATTGATCGAACATAAAGTTCATGTATTTTTATTAAACATGTCAAAATAGAAAAACAAGTAAATAAATAATTAATCGAGTATCGTCTGGAAAAATAAAATAACAACTGATAATAATTAACACTTATCTGATATTGTGTCTAGACGAATGTGTATCAAGGTCGCACAAATAAACGCCTGCGAGATTCTATATGTCAGTGAGAACGACATTTGTAAAATAGATATTTTTTTTGGTTCGATCTAATCAGAATGGTGTCGTAGAACGAAAAGAAAGGCATTTATTTTTCACAGATGTTCGAAGGGTAGATTCGTACTCAAGACTCCAGAATAAAAAAAAACAATGTTTGACTACTTCTAATGTACTGATTTATTCGTTAAAATGAAAATCTATTTAACAGATAATTTATAAGGAAGTAAATTCGAAAAAAAAATATGATTGTAAATATAACTTTCTAAGAAACTACATTAAATGAGAACGTGGCTTGATGAATCGTATTATTAATTCTTCCATTTATTATGTAGATGGAGACTCTGTTTGGCTATTTTGTTCAGCATACATCGTATTGCTTACATAGCTGCTAATTGCATCTCTGATAGTATTGGCTGCATCATATTGATTGTTGTCAAGTGAGTTAGTATAGATATTAGCCAAAGTATTGACTGTATCATATTCATCATTGTTGTTCATTGTATTTGAATTGAATATTTCACTGATTTGTGATAAAATGATATCGATCTGACAGGATATACACGGTCTTATATAGATTTGCAAGTTGGTAAATCCCAATGAAGTAGATTATATTCCAATTCAATTAATTCAAAATAATCGTTGTAATTCATACAATCTGGGATTTACCAAATGAAATTGAAAAACATTTTTCGCCGAAGAGACGGCACTTCCTTTTTTTTTATTGTATACGTATATCCAATAGGGGTGCATAGCACATTTGTTATTATGAAATTTTCGTGGCCGCTTTTTTCAAAAATCATATTGCATATAACTATAACGGTAATCGTATAAAAAAGAACCAGAATTCATACTATATTTAGACACACTATCCAATATATTTCGAGGTATCTACTGTTCGGGTATAGAATATAAAAAAGAACATAGTATCTCGAGTAAAAGAACGAAAACAAAAAAAAATAATTTCTAGCATTAGAACAAGGTAAAGAACAGAGAAAGCAAGAAAAAAAATGTCCTCGCAAATTTCCCCGAAAGATCCATGTTATTTTATTTGATACGCCAAATCTTTAACTCTAATACTTTTATCAAAAACTGAAAACAAAAATACATATAACGAAACAGTAAAATATACGATTTACAGCAGACATAATGTTTTGTCTTTCAAGCACTATACTGTTCATCGTAAGAATATCGGCATAGAACAAAAACGAACTAAAATACTTCACATTCACAAACCGTCGTCACAATATCAAGTGAGAAAAAGGGGGTATAACGAATGATCGTCATCGATATAAATAGAAACGAAAAAAGAGAGCGTACCGTTGTCTTATTTTTGTATAAATTTGTTCTTATCGCTTATTCAGATTTTTCGTGAGATGTATTTCAATCGTTGTGATGCTGTGTGTATTTTGACAATTATCTTAATGTTATTGCTTAAATCAGAGGGTCTGCAGGATTCTTCTCAAGCAGAATTCAAAACAAAAGTAGAATTGTAATATGTTGTTGATCATTAGGAATTACATTAGATCCTATGAGCAATCATCGTGTATACAACTATTTAAACGGTATTAGATGAATTCTTGCATGACAATGAAATGTATGACAGAATAATTTTCAACAAAAAAAAAAGGTACAGAAATCAGATAAATTGTGCTGAGTAATCCAGGGCCTTTAACGACTGTAACATGGACGAATTGGCAAGTCCAAAATTCCCATTCTTTCGATGTTCTAAACCTTCATTGAATAGACAAAGCATAGTTTTTGTACATAAATGACGCATTAATTGTTTGTCATTATACACAACAGTTGTTCTGTTCCACCATGGCGCATCATATCCATCGGTTTTTTCTCCCAAATTAAGAATGTACACCGCATCAAACGGAATTTCGTTCAAAAACTGTCTTAATTCAGATAGTCTTTCAGCATTAAATGCAATAATCAGAACGTATGCACTATATTGAATAGATAATTGTTGGAGATGCTCAAAACTGGTACAATGTTCCACAACAGGCTCCAGTAGCTTTATATTGTCACTGGGTAAATTGTAAACGAGTATTTTAGCACTCTTTGCATTTTTACATGCTAAAAGTTAGTGTTTTGAAATTAGAATATCATATAAATCAAACATTTTCAAAACTTACAGGACATGATTTTAATTTTAGAACAGTTTTTTTTGGAAATTTCTGAGTTTTTTCTTTCTTGCAACTTGCGTAACTAGCACAACAAAAGTAAATGATAAAAAAAAACAAAGATACCAATAAATATTATTCATACTTATATGACTCATACTATACGCAGTTCTCTTTCTAAAATACAAATCTCATTTGACGTGCGAATTTTAAATCGCAATATGTGAGGAGTTAATGTTAAAGAACGACATCTACGTCATCTCGTTATGAGAAAATTCAAAGGTTTTTTCCCGACATATATACTGATAAAAAATGGGATCTTTTTCAAAGGTATAGACGATGTGGCAAACATCTTTTCTTTTATCTTTCCTTTTGTGGGCTCAAAGAAAATACCAAGTTTTCATTTTCTTATCAACATCACCTATACCGCACTACTACAAATATAGGCTAGTTGACCATGATTTTAGCTCGAATAGTGAGTGAAGTCATTTATCATCAAAGAAAGAAGTTCGTTTTTGAAAAAAAAACCCAGTTGATAGATAAATAGAAGATAGAAAGAAATGTATTGATAGTTATTTTTCCACTGCTACTAGATGTTGTGCTATACTGTATTATGTAGAGTCGACTGTTGCCATCTTCACTGAATAGTAAACTTCCATCGTTTAAAACAAGTAATCCAACAGGACGAGCAAATGTCGAAGGTCCAGATGGATCCGTTAGAAAACCATAAACAAAATCTTCATAGTAGCCCTTTGGCCGATTCGAACTGCTATCGAAAGGAATGAATACGATTTTGTAACCAGTACCATTATTTCGATTCCATGAGCCACGAAAGGCTGCAAATGCTCCATTATAATATTTAGTTGGAAATTGTCTACCAGTATAGAATCGCATATCAAGAACAGCAGAATGAGCTTGAAAGAGAACATCGGGTGTGCGTGTTTGTGCAACTAAATCTGGTCGTTGGCTAGTGCCATTCGATAGAATTCGTCGTGGATCGATTAAATTCGAGCTCATGTATGCATATGGCCATCCATAGAAATCATTCTGTTGAATACGTGTGAAATAATCGGATACGAGATCATCCCCGAGTCCATCTCGTTCTTGAACTGTAGCGTAAAGATCATTTGTTACCGGATGAAATGCTAATCCAACAGGATTTCGTAAACCATAGGCAAATGTAATAGTATTACTGCCATTGAGATTTGCTTGTTGAATAGATGCACGTGGTAATGGTTCTTCATTGACATTCGATCCGGAACCAACTGTAACATATAAACGAGTATTATCTGGCGAAATATGAACAGTTCGTGATACATGTCCACTACTAGGATAACTCATGACAATTTCACCTGTACCATTTATGTACCGATTGCCGGACGTCCATAAATATCGTCGAGTATCACCTTGATTTCCAACATAAAAATATCCATTTACAAATACCATACCAAATGGATAAGACAATCCATTGGATGCATCAGCAAATGTGAGACGTTCATCAGGATAGCTATCGTTATTTGTATCAATCAAACATGATATTCGATTGGCAGCTGATTCACTAACAAGAATATCACCATCCGGTGTATAGATCATATATCGTGGCGTTGAAAGACCACTCATACATAATTTGACTGTAAAACCTTCTGGAACATAGAGAGATGGATTTTCTGGTACAGGTATGACAATAGGTGGTTTCGAAGCTGATGTTGTATTGTATGGCGCGGGTAGGTCACTAACTGCTATACGAATCGGTTGCGGAACAAAAGTAATATTTGTTCCATTGCTTTGATATATAAAAATCAATAGCAAATATACATATAAATAAGTTACGAACGGTAGAAACATGTGTTGTTTTTTGTTTTTTTTTGTGATAAACGAATCACTATACTTATTATATATGTCATAATTCAGCAGAACGAGCGAAAAAAATCAAATCCTCACCTTTCAACAAGATTTTGCACTCTGTAAACTCGAGAATTTATTAGGGTTAAGATGAAGCAAAAAACAAAAAATTGTTTTTTTTGTGAGGGTAATCGAAATGCGAGTAAATAAGGATTAGTTAGTAAAATTTCAAAGTTAAACGAATGTTGTTTGTTGTTTTAAAATTTGTGCATGTCGTTGTCGTAATTGATTGAGAATTAACGATGCTTCAGTGAATAGATTTTCTTCGGTTAGAGTCGAATTATTTTTTATAATCGAACCAGTCGATGGTTGTAAACCGATGGGAGCTTTGTAATGAATATTTTGTGGTGCAAGTGGACGATGAAATCGATTGAGATTGAATGCTGTTTCATCTGTAGGATCGAAATTAGTCGATATACTTGGTCGTATTATAGCTACGACTTGTTTTTGTCGAGTGGTTGCACTCAGTGGTCGTAATCGATTAATATTCATTAATGGTTCTTCTGAAAGTTCTTCTTCAATAGATACAGATGGTGTTTGTCGAATAATGCCAATTGATGGACGAACACTACGAAGAAGTTTATATCTCGTTGGTTGTGCTAAACCTAATCGTTGAAGTTGATCGAGTTGAATAGCACTTTCATCAAGATCTTCATGATTAATCAATGCATTCAATTGTGAAATATATCTTGGACTTCTTCGAATACCTCGTGATTGTTGTTGATGTACACGATGTATATAGATCGGTGTTCCTTGAATTTCTTCATCGAAAGCATTCGAAGTCAATTCTCTTGCATAGAGTGTTGCAATTGGTATTTGTTTTGTATTGACAGAAGGTTTGTATTCATAAGGATGCGATTGACCAGAGCGACGAATTTGATTGATATTAATACTTGACTCGTTTAATACAGGAAAATCAGAAATCAAACTCGGTCGTGTAATTGTTTTTGCTTTGCCCAATCTTCTCGAAGAATTCATAGTAAAATGTTGATTTAATAAATTTGCCATATGTTGTTCATATTCGTATTGATTTTCATCATTTATATGAGTATCCTTTAGAGAGAAAAAATGTTACTCTCTGTTTTCCTCAGACAATAGTTCATAACTTACAGTTTTTGAATTTTGAAATTCCATACTGTGTATTATTGAATTTTAATCTACAAGAAAAAAAGAACAGACAGACAGACACTATACTATACGACCGTCATTCATGTTAGTTAGCATATGACTCCAATCTTAGAATAACGTCGAATATCTAGTTACTGACTGATATGCATTTGTTTATGTCATTGTTATATATACGTGCATATCAATACGCCTTGTTTTTTTCCTCGTTGTCGCAATAAATAATATAATAACAGAATTAGGAATTTTTTTTATTGATAAGTCCGTCTAAAATATAGACAAAATGATTTGATTTGCCATTGAGAAAAAATATGAAACGAAGTATGAATTTCGAATCGATATGTATATGGAGTGCAATAAGAGACAGAAATGAATGTATATCTAGTTGAGTAGAAGTGGGTAGCTATATATATATATATATATGACATAATTATAGGAAAGAAAAATAACGACAATGACAAGCAACGAGTAGGAAGGAAAAAAAACAAGTTACAGAACGACGCATTTCTCTGTACATATCAGAAGATATTTTCCAAAAATTTATTTCTTATAGAACTGTATGTCAATCGAAAAACATAGTTAGTATTGCTGTTTCTGAAGCTCGGATAATTTATTAAAATATAACATTGAAAGCATATAATTAAACACAAGAAAATTCTCTCATGTTTTAAAATGAACGCATACAAAAAAGCATTATTCAGTTATATTCAAGATAATTTTGTTTGTTTCTTATACAAGACGTGTATAAGTGATAGCTGCTGGTCCACTTGTCACAATTGAAAAATTACCTGTTATAAGTGTACTGTATGTTGTTGCTACTACCCAATACGCTATCGTCGAATTCAAATAATATGTCAGTAAAAACTGATAGTTTCCAGCATCATCATCATTTTCACTAATGTAAGTAGTGGATGAGTTAGTCCATAAATATCCATAGGAGTCAAAAGTGGCATTGCATGCAATATAATATAAACCACTAACAGATACATTTAAACCAATCTTTTGATAATAATAACCGACTCCACTGCTACACGCAGACAGACGACAGAATATCGAACTATTACTGACGAGAGCAGATGAATAAAATGAATGTACCATGTTGTTGTTTTGAGCATCTAGAAGTACGCAAGAATATATATTCACTTTCATGATGACGTTCTTTTTGATTTTACTTGATGTATTGAAAAGAGTAAAATTCATCGTTCCAGGACCTCTTCCGACAACAACAAATGACCCTGTGTCTAATGTAAAAGGTGTGACAAGAACAATATATTTTTGTGATGATTTCAGTGAGTAACTCAACACAAGATAAGCTGGTTCATTATAGGTATAATCATACAGAAGTAAATTGATGTACCAATAATTCGGATCGAAACTATCACTATATAAATATGCATATGAAGCAAAGCTACTATTGAATTGAAAGCTATAGTTTCCATCAACGGATACATGAATTTCAATGGCTTGAAAATATAATTTGTAATCGCACTGCGACTTATGACACAGCAACGGACTATTACTAGTTAATACAGATGAATATTGTGTTTGCATAATGGTTGTGTTTCCTATGAGTAAAATAAAAAAGAAATTGATCTACATTTAAATAATATAGTCCAGCGAGTTCATTTATACCGGTATTAGTTGTTGGAGTGGTAGTTGCACTACTCGTTCTTGTTGTTGAAATTGTTGACACAGTAGTACTGCTCAATATTGTTGTTGAAACCGTTGGCACAGTAGTACTACTCAATATTGTTGTTGTTGAAATTATTGGCACAGTGGTACTTGCTCCAATTGTCGACATTGAAGGTGATGCAGTAGTCGTATCTGTAGGTAAACTCGATATAAATTTAATAAGAGATGATATTTATTGAAATCTTACTTATTGATGAAGACGATTGTGCATCTTTGTTTCGAAAATGAAAAACAAGTGGAATTGTAACACTAACTGCTATAACACCAACAGCAAATAACGTTAATGCGACAATCACGATACAATGCATTTTCGAAAGTAAAATTTGATTCGAATAGAAAATGGTAAAATGCTTTGCTTTTTATACATCCACAAAACAATTATATTTTTTTAATAATTAAAAAAATTAATTAGAAAATATACATTAACATTCATATCAGCGAAGTTTTGTTTAATTATTTTATAATAGCTATTCGTATTTAAGAATTCAAATTTTCTGTGATTAGAGTTATATTTAAAAAAAAGTACAACGTTTCTCATCGGATTTTTTTTTAATAAGAATATTTCATTAATGAAAATATGAACAAATGGAGCAAAACAATTATTCTTGGATGTTTGATAAGAGAATATTTTGATATTTTTAAATGAATGCACACAACACAAAAAGCAGTATTCAGTTATTCAAGATAATTTTGTTTACTTGTTTGTTTTTTTTATTAAAATATATAGGTGATTGGCTCTGGTCCTGTGGTCACAATTGAAAAATTACCAGTTCTAAGTGCACTGTATGTTGTTACTACTAACCAATATTCTATTGTTGAATTTAAATAAAATTTCAGTAAAAACTGAGAATTTCCAGCACCATCATCATCATAGCCCAGATAAGTAGTGTATGAACTAGTCCATAAATATCCATAGGAGTCGAAAGTGGAATTACATGCAATATAATATAAACCACTAACAGATACATTTAAACCAATCGTTTCATAATAATAATTAGTTCCATTGTTACAAGGAGTCAAACGACAATATACCGGACCACCACTAACGAGAGCAGATGAATAAAATGAATGTACCATGTTGTTGTTTTGAACATCTAGAAGTACGCAAGAATATATATTCATTTTCATGACGACTTTCCTTTTGATTTTACTTGATGTATTGAAAAAAGTAAAATTCGTAGTTCCAGGCCCGCTTCCGATGATAATAAACGATCCTATTGTCAATGGTACATATTTTGCAATGACCACAATATATTTATGTGAGGAATTCAGCATGTAATTGAACTGAAAATTCGGATCGTCAAGATGGCCATAATCATATAGAAGCAAATTGATGTACCAATAAATCGGATCGAAACTATCATGATATAAAAATACTTCTGTGTTGAAACTACTATTGGATCGAATCGTATAATTTCCATCAGCAGATACGCGAATTTCGATGGCTTGGAAAAGCGCTTTAGTGTCACATACTGCATATAAGCATATCAGTTGACTATAATTTGTTAATTTAGACGAATATTGCGATTGTATGATGGACATGTTTTCTATGAGTAAAATTTTTACAAATGTTGATCAACGAATTAGTTCATACTGATAGTTTGTGTTGTTGAGATAGTAGTACTAGTGGTTAAAATGACTGTTGTACTTGTTCGATTTGCAATTGTACCTGTAATTAAAACGATCTGACTTGTTGATGAAAATGCTTGCTGTTTATCTTTGTTTTGAAAATGAAAAACAAGCGGAATTGTTATACTAATTGTTACAATACCAAAAACTAGTAAACCTAGTACAGCAAGTATTACTGGTTTCATTTGTCAATGTGAGGTTTTATTTTTTTATATACTGAAAAAGAAATTGACATTGTTCTCTGTAATAATTTATAAAATATATTCATGCATTGATAACATTATGGAAAATTGTGTTATAATTATTTTTCTTCTTGAGTTATTTTAGTGCTTGGCAACTATTTATACAATATAACAATCTCACTGTGTTGAAACGACATCTTTCGTTTAATTGATATCATCATTCGTTTCGTTAAAACTCTCATTCAATCACAAAATTCTTTGACATTCATTCATTAATCATCAATAAATATTTACTTTGTATTCTAACAAGATTGAATATCTATTCAGTATAGAGTTTAAAAACGAAAGTTATATAATTCAACCCTATCACCTGAGGAGAGCCATATATTTTTTTCTTTTTCTGTCATTTATAATTTATATATAATCGTTGCTAGCAATAGTATTTTTTTTTCTTCATTCGAATAGTCGTTTTAGATCATAAAAAACACATTATGTCGTGGGTAGTCGAGCAAAGTGACAGTACATCGGCTGTTGCCGTCAATGGAAACACAGTTGCATGTGCAAAAGAAGGTTACTATGGTAGTCCAATTAATGTTTTATATAAAGATGCAGCTAATCAAAATGGTCAATATTATTGGATTGTTGAAGTTCCTCAATTAGATACTGACAGTGGTAGTGTATCAGTTGGTTTAACAACCGATCAAGGTTTTAAAGCTGGTTGGGCTTTGAAAGGAATGTCATATTTAGGAAATCTTTCCGATGGTGGTGCATTATTAGTTTCCTCATTTGGTGAACGTATAAAATCAGGCGATAAAGTTGGCCTCTTATTACAATTAACCGATGGTGATTTAAAATTTTATATTTTCCTTAATAATCAACCATTAGGCTTAGCATTTAATGTACAAGCACCTTATCCAAAACCTTTATATCCATGTAAGACGATTAATCAAATTGATGAAGATTATTTCTTTTTTTTTTTCTTTTTAGTTGTTAGTTTTAGTGGTAACGGACAAGTGAATATTACTCGTTCTCAACAGATTCCAACTGCATTAACTCGTAATGCTGCTCAATTCACTGGTATCGAAGGCAATTGGAAAATCACCAATAACTCCGCAAATCCGGAAACAGTTGGTGTTCAACTTGAAATCAAACAACGAGAACCGAATACTTACGGTCTTCATGCTAAAGTTCTCAATAATTTGAATGGCGCTATTCAATACGATCCTAGTACTCAACAATATCGATCAACAGCTATGATGACAACGTTGATGGGTGGTCCACCAGAAGTAATGCAGAAAGAACGTGTTGTTAGTCAATTACTTTCGGGTTTAACTGATTTAAAAACTCAAGGTGATCAACAATTAATTCTTCAAACAAGCAATGGTCAACAAGTTCAATTAGAGCGTTATGTCGTTCCAGCACCGTCACCTGTAACGAAGAATATTTTCAATTAAATTCATCGACAAATATTCAAGATTTATTTTATTTTATCCGTATTCGTAGTTATATAAGACATTCATATAGTTATTCTCATTTAATAAAATATTTTCTTTATCAGTTCTAAATCAACGTGTAGATGATCATTGAAGCATAAAAAAACATAAATACTAGTCTTTTCTCGTCAATGTGATATCACGAGAACAGCATTTGTTTTTCGTCATGTCTTGGATCGTTGAGCAAAGTGAAAATACATCCGCTATTTACTATCGATAAGAACATTGTTGCAGTAGTTTTACAATCTATACGAAAATCTTCAATAGTTTCTATTGTACTCTCAAACATAATACTGCAACACAAACATGGATGATGTCTCCATCGGATCATAAGGAATTATTTTTCTTGTTATAAGTTGTACAATAATCTGTCATAATATGAAAATATCAAAAATGAATCACTGGCAATTTCCATACTATCTACTTGCAGATTTACTAGTCTAGTAGTGGATATAGGTACTGATATGGAAATATTTGCAAATAAAAAGATTGTGTCCATGTTGAATTAGTATATTAATAATTGTATGTATCTACGTGGAAAAAACTATCGCTGATTTTACGAACCATCCGACAATGAAATAGCTTGTGAACAAGAAAAATTTTTCAATGAATTCATACGAAATAACAATCATTAACTGAAGATTTTCTATGAAAATAATATTTCTTGATAGACATAAATCAGCACCACAAGTAAAAATTAATGGAATTAAAAATATAAATAATATCATTACACTCATTAATAAATATCATTTTGTTGTAATATGTTAATATAGCCGAATTCGGACAAGTGACGTTCATAGAGAGTCGATTCATTTGACCATCGACTGTATAAGCATGATAACATTTCAGTATACTTTAAACCGGCAGCTTCTCGTCAGTGTCCTTACAATCCACCACATTTTTTCGGCTCAAGTGTAGGCAACTATCGAATCACTAGGTCTCAATGATTATCGCTATTTGAGAAGGACGACTTTATAGTTTTCTAAATACAACAATACATTCGGAATCGTCATATCTGATTTAACTTAATGATATTATCCGGAAAGTCGTCAATTTCCAAAAAAATATCCAGTTTTTCGTCAAACCTACTGAATTGATAATTCTTCATATCTAACTATCAATTCACCATCCGACCTTGGTTACTCACGGCATGGCTAAGTTTCCATCATCATTCCTCACTGTTCGTGAGTTCACAAACCGATGTGTTTCTGACCTCAATGCGAACCGACGCACATAATTACATATCTACAAATTATATTTTTTCATATAATTCTCACTACCCCACAGGGACAAACAGCTTTTATCCAAGTTACGCTACTAAAATTTCAAATTAAATATCACTCAACTTCGCTCACATCATACCGTCTCAGAGATTTATTACGATAAAACAAAAATTAGAAGCTATCAACAAGCTTTTCATCAACTAAACAACCGCTGTACTTTCACGGTACACCTTTTCTTCAACAGTTTTATAAGCATCTCTTCACGATCCTTTCCGATTGTATTCTCCGAGAGGTTGAGTGTGGTGAGTGTCTATAATAAATATAGGAGACTAGTAATAGCATTGAAGAAGTCAAATGTGCATCTAACTTGATTTCTTTCTAATCCTTGCCCGATTGATTGTGCACCTTCATTTCCGATTTCATTCTCCGAGAGGTCGAGCGTGGTGAGTGTCTATAACAAATATAGAAGACTACTGATAGAAGTGAAGAAACCAAAAGTGTATCTAACTTGATTTCTTTCTAATGCTTGACCAATAAATCGTGCACCCTCATCTTTGATTCTATTCTCCGAGAGGTCGAGTGTGGTGAGTGTCTATGTACATGGAATAGTGGATTCACTGTAGAGAATAATGTTTGTAAATTTATGGAGAGCTGTATGTTGCAGCAGTGTGCAGATTTCCACAAAAAGAAATTTCCGAAATTTCTAAATTTAC
>ERZ778027.3164-NODE-3164-length-17381-cov-15.491747_pt1 | contig 17381 bp, 13 predicted proteins | sample MGYA00375757_ERZ778027 | MGnify/ENA primary metagenome ERZ778027 (study PRJEB29350, sample SAMN05389817) | bioreactor metagenome | isolation source: Ammonium sulfate bioreactor | place: South Africa: University of Cape Town | collected 2014-02-18 ... | reverse complement strand
TTGTCATGTCAAAATGATACTTCTTCGTATTAAAGAGCTTGTTGAACAATAGATTAGAAAAATATGATAACGCTTTTTCAATAGTCCCGTTAGTGTTCATTATGTGGAGGTTCTATTGTATATGATATAGAGCGCCTATTTTTAAATAAAATTTAAGAAAATCCTTTCGATAATCATCAATAATTATTTGATAATGTCAATGCATCCGATAACAAGCTCAGGATAATCGTTAAATGTGGTAAATTTAACTTCGTCGACGTCTGCATAATTCAACTCGATAAATGTATACTCTCCTTGTTGTGCAAACCTAATATCTTTTGAATAGACTTTGATATTATTATCTCTATAACCAGCTATATTCCACTGAGAGTTTGATGGCTTAACACAACGAAAGAAAGGACAGATGATATTATTTTACAAGAATCATTCTATGCTAAATCAAAAAGATTGACAAAATTTTATTAAGATTCTTGAGGCTATTAGCTTGGATTATATGATTATTATACTCTTTAAACTTCTAATTATTAAGAACTAAGATGTCTTTTTTTAGAGTTAGTCTAATAATGTTTCTTGTGATAATATGTAAATCATTTGTTAGAGCCACCATTGAATCGCCAATTGTTAGGATTCAATTGATTTGAGTGGTTATCAAGATCGGCTTTGTCTCCCTTACTTGCCGATAAGAAAACTCTGAAAATGAGCTTATATTGTGAAATTTTTCTCGAATAAGTTTTCTTTTCTTATCAAATAAAAATACGGTAAGTACTTTAATCGATTTGCCATCTTCAGCATTTAATTCATCTTTTCCTCCGTCCATATATTACGTGTTTTTATGAATAAATTTTTTAGAATCCAATCAAGAAAGAAAAATGTGCACGCACATATACAGAGAACAGGAAAAAAAATTATCAAAAGAGAAAGAGAACACAAATATTCTAGAATAGCCATTAATTCGGTATTGTTGTGTTCGTTGAAACCATTCTAATTTTCAAATAATCGTAATTTTGAGGATTGAATAGGAAAAAAATAAATCAGCTTTGATTCTTGACTGTAACCGATCGTCTATTTTCAACAACTAGTATCATGACCGATGGATCAACTGAAAGATTAATATGGCATTGTTAAATTACGAGTATATGAACAAATATTTGTACATTGAAGTCCATTCATTGAAAGTAAAATGATAACGTATGTATATAGTAAAAATCTTCATATTTAAATCGTCTAAAGGTTGTTTGTCGATTTTCAATTTTCAAGAAAATTTCGAGTTAATGCTGATGCATTGGATTTTGTCCTTCCCAAGAGAGCAAAAGACTAGTCTCTAGAAATATATAAAGTGCAGAAGATTAGAATTGAACATACATGCTATGTGTTACTTACCGATCATTTAGCCGATTGAACCATGCGGTCTGATCACTATACATCTACATATACAAAGATATTCTGAGATGTGATTTAGCTTATTTTAATTCTTCGCATTTATTTGATCAGAAAATTTGCGGCAGAATACAAATTGGTTATACGAAATTGAATAAAATAAAATAAAATAAAAATATTTTCCTATGAACTTCAATGAGGAACAGGTATCGCCAATTTCACTGATAGTGTAGATTCAAAATGACGATATTATTTTCAGAAAAAAATACTTGATGTTGATATGACTGAAAATTCATTCCTAAACTATTTTATTTTAAAGTATAGGTGTTGTATTGTAGACTTGTAGGAAAAATCGACCTTTTATATTATATTTCTCATTCGACTTAAATAATCAAAAGTTTATTAAAAATTAGAACATAGAATTATTAAGTGAATTTACTTCGACAATGTCATTCGATTAGCCACTTGTCTCTCAGAATCGAAAATAATACACCAACTATTGACTCTTCTGTATTTTTCATTAGACAGGCTTCCGGTTAATATGAATTTATTAAAAAGAAACTAATTCAACATTTTACTCCGGGTCGGAAAGATTAGTTGATTTTTTGAAAAATATTACTGATTAACAAGTCATCCTGGAAAATCTTAGCAATAACGAATGGGAATGACTCTTGCATTAGTCCAAGACGCGTCTTTTCAGAACAAATGACTAGACTATAAACATGTAATGACATCAGTCTATATCATTGCTCTACAAAACCGTCAGTATTACCATCGTGTCTCAAATAATGTTGGGTTCTGTGTTAAAATCCATCTCTAATCTCTAGTATTTTGGTCGTCTGACTAGTCGTGACGAATTTAAAAAAGAAGTGGACTAGATATGGCCAGGTTCAAAGACGTCGTTGACTAGTCCAGACTTCAGGAAAAGACGATTCTCAAAAAGTGAACTGGCCATGTAATTTTCGCTTACTTGGGTCAATTTAACTTTTAGAAGAACAGATAGAAATAAAATACCAGACCAGAGCACGTCCGTATGAAAAAAAAATCCCAAAGAGCGAAAGAGAGATGCGTTTTTTAAAAACATACCTTTTCTTCCATTTTGCATTTGAAATCAAATAAGAATTTACGAGGGAGAGAATTGAGAGAGAAACTATTTTGTATATTCAAGAAAAAAAAACAGATTTCTCGAACATACCAACAAAAGCGCAGGATGACCGCATATTTTAGTTTATCATTACAATATATATACCGAGTCGATTTTCAATACAATCACTCATTTTACTTCAAGCATCAAGTTAACAAATTCAAGAACCGATTTTGTCTTACCAATGGTAATCAAAGATTTTACAATATCGATATTGCTTTTATATATAACCATATTTGGTATTGTCGGCACTGTTTATCATGAAAAGGTTCCTCTAGATGAGGAACGTAAGTACTTCTTTTTCTTTAATATCATATTCGGATTCATTCTTTTTTTTTCAGAAATAAATTCAAATGGAACACCTTTACCGAAGGTGATCCATTCAATTAACCATGGCAGAACAAGATTAGCTCGATCATCATCACATGTAAGTTATTATTATTATTATTTATTATATATCTTATTGATATTGGTTTCACAAATAGCGAGCTGATTATGGTCAAGTTAATTTTTATGTACGTGAATCGTGTGATCATGGTCCACGCAGTCGGTATACAAAAATACCGTTTCCGTATGTGCGTCAAAACCCTCAACAAATGTGTAAGTAGAATTTATATTCACATGCACTCTTCGATATTGTTTCAAATTTAGTTTCATTTGGGCCGTTGGTAAGAGTATCACAATGGACACCCGTCTACGTGAATCGATACACACGACATACATTTATTCGAACATTATACGGCAGTAAGACCAATTCCTCTTATCAATCAGTCAAAATATATATTTTAATCTTTCTGCAGTTTACGTTATACCACCGATGATAAATCATTTCGGAAAACCGATTTCAATTGGTCACCTGATTGCCAATGACTATGCCACTGTTTATCATAATGGTTTACCAATCACATCCTATTTCGATATTACATCATTCATTCATCCAGGATCATGTTTGTTTCCTTTATAATAATTTTATGAGCTAAATTTTCATTTTAGATCGTCAATCCGATGCATCAAAATATAATCAACGATTACGTCGATTCAATGATGGTGTTCACACAGATTATCGATCCGATTTTAAACAACCTTGTAAAAACAAAAATCAAGACATCAAAGGAGAAGATTATGGACACAATCAACATGATGGTTATGATGGAGGAAAATATCCAAACAAACCAGATTATTATCAATCACCATATCGTCCACATAGTAAGAATCAAATTAGTATTGACCACTCACAGCCTACAGAATCATTTACTTATAGAAAGAGAGAATATTATTCACTGACAAAACATCTTATCATAAACTCCCATTAAATCTTCCATATACAGACTTACATTCAACATGTATATTCATTTTTTTAGCTGGCGAAAAGCACACCACGTTCTCAATCACAAAATCATCAAAACTACAAACCGAACCAACAACTACAACTACAACTACAACTACAACAACTACAACAACTACAACAACTACAACTACAACAACTACAACAACTACAACTACAACTACAACTACAGTATATATATGTGATAAAGGTCTATCAAATGTTACTGTTCAATTATTAAATGTTGGAGAAACACAGTTTAATAATCCAAATGCAATTATAAGTTTTCAATTTTCTCCATCTATACTTAATATTTCTAATTATGCTGTTTTCATTGGAAATACTCCAGTATTAAATACTATGAATACAACTGGTAGTATTACGATTTTACAAAGTGGCTTTAGCAATAAAGTTTCTCTTAGTCTTGTGGCTCAAGATCAATTTGATTTTTCCATATTTCGTTTATATGATCTTTATTTTGGAACATTTTCAATGCCTGTTACAGTTCATTATGCCAATGGAAGTGTTGCTGCAAATGTTTTAGTCTATGCAAATTTAACCGATAATCCAAGTGTTAGTCAAAGCGGTTATACTGATCAAAATGGGCAATTCATTTTTCAGAACGTTCCATCTCGAACATTAACTTTTTTTGCACGAATAGATAATTTCGTAGCAATAGAAGGTACTGTTGGTGATTCATCGAGTGTTATTCTTGTATTAATACCATTTGGGGACAATACAAATTTTGCAATAACATCATTTAGTAATGTGGAATTAGTCAATTCATTCAAAGTATATCCTCGAGAAACTTCTAAAGAAAATATTAGAAGAAAAAGAAATGCAGAAATCGAAGGTTTTAGTGTTACAACAGTAGGGCAACAATTACAAATGGTATCACGAACATTAATGACAGAAAATAGTCCTACTGTTGTCTATGTTCGATATAAATTTATTACAGAAGAAGTTCCAGCTGGTTTTTATGGTTCGACATGGAATGATTATTTTGTTATAATTATTCGTTCTGAACAAGAAGATATAGCAAGTATATATCAAAGTATGAATGGAATGGGTCTTGGTGCATTTACTTATGCAACTGGTGAAACTGGTTGGTATACTTTGAAATTAAATATACTTGGAGACCCTCAATTAGTTCAAATTAATGTTGGCGTATCAAATGTTGGTGATAGTTCTTTGCAATCGACAGTTCTTGTCGATAAAATTGGTACTGAAAGTTGTCAACAATGTGATAATTGTAGTATTTGTACATCAAATTCAATGTGCCGTGATACATGTTTAAATCCTCCAGAAAATAGTTGTTTATTTTATACTGACTGTATGGAAAATAAAATTTCATGTGGTTCAGATGGATATGCTTTGAAATATGGAAGAGAAATATGTTTACATTATTTTAATCGATTAAATTTCTTTAGTGCACAAGGACAAACTTGGATTAGACAAACAATGACTTGTTTACAACAAGCTTTAGTTATTCCATTGATTAATTGTAATAGTACTTGTGTATCATTAGAAGATATTGGATATAATTCTCAAAGTACTTGTTATTTTGATTCGGGATTATGTGGTTTAAATTGGCAAGATTGGATTGAAATTTTTACTATAGTTATGGAAATTTCACCTGTTAGTAAGAATATTATTGATGGATTGAAAACAAATCAAGTTTGTCTTGATCATATGATTGCTACTGTCCAAAGTAATACCAATAGTGCAAATACAATTCAAAACAATAAAATATCTACAACATTATGTTTTCTTCAATCAATTAAAAATGCAGCATAAGAGAAACTCTTCTTCTTCTTCTTTTTTTATACATACAGTAGAACCTCCCCATAAAATATTTAATAAAAATCAAAATAAAATAAAAGATAAGATAAAGTTTGAAAACTTTCTAAATATTAGCTAAAGTAATGAAACATATACGTATATAAAAAGAACAGAACGGGGGAAACTGAAAAGTTTATTGAATATGGAAATAGATACAGATTCATCAACGAATGAAAATTCAGAAAAAACAAACGGTAGACTAACATCGTTTCATTGGATTCAATTAATTGCAACTATTCTGATTCCAATAATAATTGCTATTTATACAGTTGTTGACAATAAAAGTAGTGAATCAATAGCTGAAGCAAATCGTCGTAAAGATATTGAAATCGCCGAAGTAAACCGTCGTACAGATCTAGAAATTGCCGAATTAAATCGTCGTAGTCATTTTGAAATTGCTGAAGCCAATCGTTTGAACGAAATCCGACTTGGTGAACAAAGTCGAGAAAAAGATCGTGCACTTAGTATTGATCAACAAGAAGAAAACATTCTCGTTCAATATCAAACATTTCTTTCGAAATTAATTCTTGATCATGGAAATTATTTAGAAAAATCATCCGAAGCTAAAACCGTTGCTCAATTCATGACATTAACTGCACTCGAACAAGTAAATATCAAACGTAAACGTATTCTTCTTCGATCGCTTCATCATGCTAATTTAATCAATTTTCTGAAAACTGAAAAACTATTCGATACAAGTGTCGTGAATCTAGATCAAGCAGATCTTAGTCACATTCAATTCGGTTTAACATTAAATCAAAGTGGCCAACTTCCAATGTACCGATATATCAGTTGGAATTATCTTTATTTGCCACGTACAATCCTTACGTATGCATCGTTTCGTTATACGATATTAGATCATACGACATTTACTCAATCAATTATGGATTTTGTTGATATGAGCTTTGCTGCACATACAAATCATCAAAGTCGAACAAACTTCGTTAATGTTTCATTGATCGAAGCAAAACTGTCCAATGTTCGATTTCGTTTGACAAATTTTTCGTTGACAAATTTAGCTCTGTCTCAAATGGACAATTTCGAATGTATCGAATGTCATTTTTCACATTCGATTTTAACACGAGTCAATTTAAATTATTCAAGATTTTCTCATACGTTTCATCTGTCAAAAACTCGACTCCTATTCAATTCGGCAAACTTCAGTTATTCTCATATGTATTTTGCTCTTTTTCGATCAATTAATTTCACTCAATCTGATTGGTCTCATGTACAAGCATCTCACATTGGAATCTATAATTCGATATTTACAAATGTCAATATGTACAAATCTTTGCTATCGAATAGTATTGTTCAAGATTCAACTTTTGAATTTATGGATTTCTACCAAACAGATTTCAGTTATGCTAAATTTTTCAATGTCACATTTATTAATTCCAATATGTACTTAGTCAATATGCACATTTTGTCATATGTGAACGTTGTTTTTTCATTAATGTCAATTTTATAGACACGATTTGGACATATATTTCATTAACAAATTCGAAATTTCGTGATTGTTCAATCGATATCGATGAATTATTAGAGAACAGTATTGATATTTCTGAATCGAAACTAATCAATGGTACAAAGGAATACAATCTCGGTGAATTGAATCCTTATCATCCGATTCTTTATAATATTCGAGTAAAAACAGGCGACAGGACATCCCCTGAAACTTATATGAATGTTTATTTAACAATATTTGGACAGATGAATCAAACCAAAGAAACTGAACTCAAATCGGATGAACATCAATTGAATAGATTTCAACGTGGACATATCGATAATTTTACTGGTCAATTCAATAATCCTGGACAAGTTTGTTTCTCTTAACATCAATAGGATGGATTAACTAATCTGTTTCTATAGATAAAATCTATTCGAATTAGATATTATGAACACACTCTCAAAACAAGTTGGTTTTTAGATTGGATAGAGATCGATATTCCTTCACGTGATGAATATTATACGTAAGTAGATTCTTCGTTGATTTTAATCTTTATCACGGATAAATGAGTTATTTATTCAAATAGATTTAATTGCTTTTGCTGGATCAATAGAAGTGAAGTAACAAATCAATATCAAATCGAATTGAAACCTTCGGAAATGTTTAAGAAAGATATCAGTATGAATCGAAGAATTCTGTCAAAAGGTTTCGTTTGTTTTCTTCTTCTTCTTCTTCTTAGCTGTAACATATGAAGTTACATTTTATACTGGTGATGATAGCAAAGCGGACTCGTATTCAAGAGTACTTTTGAGAATCTATGGAGACTATCAAAACTCAGGTTAGAAAGAATATTGAATTTATGATTAATTTGATTTTAATTTTAGATATGTATCGCTTCACTCGATCGGAAACAAATTCAAATCCGTTTCGACCAAATAAAGTTTGTTTTTTATTTGATTGATTTATTAATTTGCTTTTTTTTACAATTTTAATAGAAAGATATTTTCCTTGTCAATAGTTTATATTTAGGAAAATTGAAGATGATTGAGGTTTCACTATATAATAACGTAGTAAGATACAGATTTTTGAACAATTATTCACAGAAAATGATTTTGTACGTAGGGTTCTCCACCATGGTTTCTTATTCGAATAGAAATTCGTGATACGAGGATAAATAATTCCTATTTTGAGTTTGAGCATCGACAAATGATACACAATAGTGCTACATTTTTTGGAGATACACCAGGTACTGAAATTCCTTTATCAAACTATTATATTATCAACGAGTTTTAATAGTGGAACAGATGCCAATGTTTACATTATTATTTTTGATTTCTTTAAGAATACAGGTAGTAGTGGAAATGATTTATGTAAAGACAAAATTTTCAAATATATAAAAATTATTTTTAGATAGAATACCATTAGAAAAATCCAAAACAAATAAGGATCCTTTTGAACGCGGTTATCGGGATGAATTTTATGTTGAATTAGAGGAGTTCGGTCCACCAACTAAAATAAAGTATCTAATCAAACATATGTAATTTTCATTAAATGAAATGTTTAATTGTTTAGAATTGGTCACTAGATCGTGTTGAAATTGAAAGACCAAAATTAAATCAAACATGGATATTTCGTTATGGAAAAGAATTGACAAAATTAAATGACAAAAATCAAATCGAAATCGAACTTTATCCAGACGCAAATAAAAATTGAATCTTTAAAATCTACCTTTTTCCTTCATTGAAAATTCAGAGTGAATGTAGAAATAAGACATCATTTTCGTAGATATCTGAAATTGCAAGAATCTTGATACACTACGGAAAAAATCAACATACACATCAAATAATTCAGATACAATAATGGTTTATTATAATCATGATCAAACACTTTCTTTTGATAAACCATCTGTGTTCTTTTTCATATTAATTATTCAGATAAAAACGAAATAGAAATAAAGAGATCGAAGCAAAATATTATCGAAATACTATTGTTTTGATGTCGAAAAAGAATTTCGTGTAGTTTTATTTGACTATTTTCTGATTGGACCGGACAAACATAGTTTTAAGACTTTTCGCCCATCGATTATACTTCCACCCTATTAATTTAAACAATGACAATACGTTGAACTAGTCGAACTGTGCTCGGCGTAGGCGCACCTGAATCATCAAAAATAGTTAATAAATTATTTTTTGCCATCAACCAATCCGATGGTATATGATAATAACGTTGTGTAGGTTCATTACAATTGATTTCTTCTTGATGACAACAACATGGTACCGTTGGATGACAGACACCTACAATTAACCAATAAAGACCAATATCATGACCATTGACAAATGCATGACCACGATTGAGACCTTGAGCATCTAGTAGAACGGGATTGACAATTGTATCTTGTTTAGCAAGATGATCAAGATCGAATCGTGTTTGAAACCATGTAATTGATTGATTGATACCTTTTGTCCATTGTGAGTCCCAATTGACTTTCGATGAACCTTGTTCAGTATAGATTTGATAATATTCTCCAACGAGACCTTTTTGATGTACCCATGGATGTGTTTCATCAAAGGATAGAATTTCATTGTTAATAGAAACATTTCCAACAATACCTTTATAATCGAAAGTACTGACACCCCATCCAGTATTTGAACCAAGTGAAATTGAAAGAATTTCAAATAGATATTCTTGATTGATTTGATAATTTGTTAGATTGAATGTCGTATTGATTGTTGATGGACCTCGAGCATCATAATCATCATCGATCGTACCTAAATAAGTATTATTCAAAAAGAAGACGAGAGAATTTCCATGACGAGTATCAACACTGACAGGTGTTCGAGTTGAGACTTGTGTTAAAGTAATATTACGACGATACCATAAATAAATCGTATCATCATTAGTAACGATGTATTGTTCAAGAGGTTTTGCCGAGACGATCACTGGTAAATCGGATACAGATGGTTCTGACCATATTTTCCATGCAAGTGGACCAGTAACAATAGGAACTAGTTCTGTAGTATTATGATTGATATCACTATAATTAGCACTATCCCATAATAATATCATATTATTGTCGAAAATACGTACAGATCGAGAAGATAGTGAAATATTTTGATTATTAAAAAGTACATTGATTGTAGTATTATGTTGATTAATAATAAAATGAACGGAGGGTGGATATGAATATGCAAATTGCTGAGTACCAGCAGTGACCCATGCTGTTCCATTCCAATAGGGAATCACTATTCGATTCGCATCTTGACTCAACATAATTTCAGCATGATTAGCAATCAAATGTTGAAGACGACTCAATTGAGTATACTTCGGTTCGTTTGGTGTTCCATCCGAATGTAAACATGCATCATCTTGGTACATTGTTGTTATACGTAATGAACCTGATCGTTCATAATTACTTCCACCGTACCACATATAATACGAATGATAGGCACCACCAGCAGCGAACCATTCAGCAACTGAATACGCAATATCCGATGCTATTCGACGGCCCAAAGCATTTCCCCAACGTTGGCCTCCACCTTCATTTTCTGTAAACATCAATGGTTGATCGGGAAAGTTTTTTCGATGTTGATCAATCCATCCATCGTCTAGACAATTACATGAATTACATGTTTCAATGGTTGTATTAGCTGAATGACCATTACACATAATCCATGGGATTTCTGTCGATGATAGCTCATTACTAACGAGACTACCACACCAATTCACATAGTCCATATCATTTTGAACATATTCATTTTCAATTTGAGCAAGAATAATTGGACCACCGTTTTTAGCGAGATACGGACTGACATAATTCATGATTTCGAGAACGAATTTTTTCATTGTTGCTTTCCAAGCATCGTTATTCGATCGTATGACCATATTGGGTATTTGATTGAGCCATACAGGAAGTCCGCCGTACGTCCATTCGCCACAGATGTAAGGACCAACACGTAAATTAACAAATAGACCAGCATTCGTTGCTTCCTGTAAAAATCGACTTAGATTAGCACGATCATTGAAATTCAAGACGCCTTGTTCATGTTCATGCAAACTCCAGAAAACATAAGTTTGAAGTGTATTCAAACCTTGAGCTTTTGCCATTCGCATAATGTATGGCCACATAGCTGGTGTCGATCGTGGATAATGGATAGCACCTGATATGAGCATCGTTCGGACATCATTAATTTTAATTGCTCGATGATCATAACTAACTTTGTAAGGTGTTCCTCGAACATGTTCATAACTTATTGGACTTGAATATACAAAAGTTAAAAGAACAGCACAAACGTATATTACAGATAAATAAGACATCTGGCTTTTTTTTTTAAAAAAACATAAAGAAAAAATGGTGAAGATAACAATTCTTATCTCGTGTGCATAAATTTATTTAAATAAAATATTTCGAAGTAGATTTTTAAGCTCGTTCATATATGTTTTTGATGGAAAAACAAAAATTATCAATGAACTCATATGAGGTAAAAATGCAAGAAAATAACTAATGATAAGCATGTTGATTTGCCAATGTGCTTCTTTCGAAATACAAGTAAACATTAAAGAAAATATAATACGTGGTAGAGCAAATATTACTAAAACAATTGGACTAATAATTCAATGTTTGAGTAATGATAATTGTTCTTTGAAAACCATTTTAAATTCCTGTTTTTTTGATTTTACTCTTGTTCGAGTAAAAGCAATAAGAATAAAGATGGTTGAGATTAAACTTACAGCGAATGGAGCTACATAATGAATGATATTGATGATCATATTGTAAATTCGCACTAACGATGTACTGAACTGAACAATACACCATGCTCGACGACCATAGTCAAGACGAGGATCAACAATAGATTCTCGATGAAATGGATCATGTAGTAGACTTGTCATAACAATAAGTATCGTTAGAGGAATTAGAATTTTTGCCATTTGTTTACCTTTTGCTTTCTGAAATCTTGTTTTATTTCGTGCTACCCAAAAACGTTCCAATGATACAGCATGAGCTGCACCATTCGACTTCGAATATAAATGACGATTCCAAAGCACACTAACGCTTATAAAATAAGCCGAATTGATTCGAATTCGAAATAAAATAAAATAAAATAAAAACTTTTTCCTTTTTCCCAATGCAACTGAATATAAGTGGTCTGTATTCGGGTTCTAAGTAACGTCAAATTAGAAAGTTATTTTATTTGTATATGAAGTTATATCGAATTTTGAAGTAAGTTCGAGGTTAAGAAAATTGAAACTTAAAACTTTTTCCGGATTGGAAATCAATTTTTGTGTGGCTTTTTCTCGCTTATTTTCGAAGTCGAATTAGGCAGCTACTCGTTTTGCCATGAATTGTGAAATCTCAACAACAATAAATCACTACCTAACTTTATGAATTTCGCAGAAAAAGAAATAAAAATGTATATATATTTTTCGACTAATTATCAAAAAAATACATGTGATAATACAGATACTATCAAATTGAGTACAATATCGACACCAACAACAGGTTTCTGTAGAATCTTTATGCATCTTTTTTGAAAATCATGAATATATTTTTTCTTCGTTGAATAGACATGCCAACGGTGATAGTTAACTCAACGTATATGTCAACATTTTTGACATCAAATCCAGTATATTTCGAACAATGTAATCCTGCATATCATGGAAATGCACAGATGCTCGTTTCCAAACATGGCTACTATGAGTTTATTATCAATAGTACTGTGAGAATAAATGCTAAAGTTTATAAAAATAATTTTAATCCATTGAATACCAATGCAAATTTACTTTTACATTCGTACGGAGAATGCATTATCGGTCAGATTAAGTTTACTATTCAACTTTGGCCAATTGAAATCTATTATTTATTAGTAACGACAACATCTTCAAATACGACATCTTCATTTTCAGTAATTGCAAGTGAATCATCTCACATTAGTTTTAATGAAACAAGTGAGATACTGAAGCAATATTTTAGTTAAAAAAACTTTCTTCTCTTTATTTTATCATATATTTTAAAAATTTTACAAACAGAATATTCATCAGAATTAACAGTAAACAGCCATAAATGTAGTTGTCGAGACGATTGCAAACTCTTAGATTGGTACTGTGACATTATTGAAATCAACACATATATTTATGAAAATAATTTCACTTTATTGAATCTTGCGAAAAATGAAATTGCAGGCGATGATAATGATCATTGTAATTATCACTTTAAAATTGAATTGTATCGTCCACTGAATAGTTCATTCATGTTAATTGTAACAACAAATCGAAGACTAGAGATAGGTAATTTCTCAATATGAAGTCAATTATCCAGACAAACTATTCATCAGAATTGAATAATCAAAGTCAAAAGTTTAGTTATCACAACTGTTATTCTTTCGAGTTTTATTACGAAGCTTTACAAATAAATGTAAACACATCGGATTATCACATGTTCTCAAGCTATAGCAGTCTCGATACAAATGGTTATTTGTATCAATATTGAGTTGATCCATACAATTCAATGGATATTTCGCTCGTTCAAAATGATAACTCCTGTGAAGATACACAATTGATATAAATCAAATGAGTATATACGTATATTAAGCAAATAATCGAGAAGAAATTTAAATATATGTATCTATTTTAAGATGACCTTTCAAGAATAACAATTGTTCAATCAATGTACTCATTAGAATTTACTCGATATAGTCCTTAGTATGGCGACGAATCTTGTCAATCTTCGGATTTCTCTTATGAATCTATACAAATCAATGTAATTCAATCGGGTAATTATACATTATCAAGTGTAAACAATGTAAATACGCATGGCTCGTTATATGAGCAACATTTTAATCCATACAGTCCATCTGAAAGATTGCTCTCTCATAACTTCTTCAGTTGTCCTCAAATGCAATTTAAAATCATTGCAGAGTTGTTATCGAATGTTACATATATATTAATCACAGAGATACCTGGTAACGATTGGATAGGAGAATTGTCAGTATTGGGAACCGGTACAAACAATGTTATCTTCATCATATAATTAGGTCACCAAACAACATATACATCAGAACTCATGAAAGACACTTCAGTTTATTCACGAGATTGTACAAAAAGAAACTTTCATTATGAAGCAATTGAAATTAATGTATAACAGAACGGTTCCTATACATTCGATGGTAATACAAGTATTTTGCTATATGGTATGGATATATTTATAGAAACGATTTTGATCCATCATATCCGAATAAAAACTTATTTATTGAAAGTAGTTTCAATTGTAGTAATCGTTTCAAACTTGGAAATTACCTTGAAATAAATGTAATATATATTCTGGTGATGACAACATTCGAGCCCAACGTGAGAGAATCTTCTACATTACTTGTCACTGGCCCAAATAATATCACATTGAATCGACTTAGTAAGTTAACTCTTTCAGCATAACAATAAACATCATTTGTTTTTTTTTGGTTCGTAGATAAAAAAATATAGCAGTTATATCGTTGGTGCTCAGTGTGATTTGCATAAGAAGGGTATTGGTTTGACTATTAATGATATATTACGCGATCAGATTCAATTGAATATATCTTTTGGGAAGCAATCGGTTTTGATACACGTAGCTGCTAGTATCACCATGATTATGTTTGTGATTGGTCTTATTAATAGCATTTTCTCTTTAATGACTTTTAAGAATAAAGAACTACGAATAGTTGGCTGTGGATCATACCTACTTGCATCATCAATTACATCTTTATTGACCATTACTATGTTCTTAGTTAAATTTTGGTTTGTTGTTCTTATTCAACTACATTCAACTATTCGTTCATCGATTCTTCGAGTAGATTGTATATTTCTTAGTCCTGTTTTAAAACTATGTCTATACTCAGACGGTTGATTGAATGCTTGTGTTGCCATTGAACGAACTGTCAATGTATCAAAGGGAGTTACTTTTGATAAAAAAATGAGCAAACGTGTAGCACGATGGATAATTCCAATTCTACTTACCCTAATCACTTGCACTATTATTCATGAACCAATACATCATGAATTATTCGAATATACAACTCAAAAATATAAGTCAATAAACAATAATTTAACTATGAACATATCAATCGAAACTGAACATAATGTCTTGTGTATTATTCGTTATTCTCGTTCTCTTCAGATCTACAATACAGTCACTTTATTTGTTCATCTCATAGTACCATTCCTTGCAAATCTTTGCTCTGCTTTATTCATCATTTTTGTCACAGCTCGGCAACGATCAATCACACAAAGAAATCAAACTTTCAAAGAACACGTATTTATAAGCAAATGAGTGAACACAAACAGTTACTTATTAGTTCCTTTATTCTGCTTATATTGGCTATGCCTCGTTTGATCATATCATTGATATCAGGATGCGTGGATCCATCAAATAATCCTTGGTTATATCTTTCTGCTTATTTCATTTCTTTCACTCCACCAATGCTTATCTTTATTGTATTTGTGCTACCTTCAGAACTCTATAGAAAGACATTCAAAAAAACAATGATACGATCCTGACTATGAACTAATTTGCTTATACTGTGTTGTTGAACTTTCGTAATTTATTTTTTCATTTGTAGTATGTGATCATCTTTCTTTTATTTATTCAATAAACAGCTAAATACATAGTATAACATGGAACATTATCATAGTCTCCTCCATGACAGATTGGTCTCAAGATAGCTGGTTCATCCGAATCTCGAATACGAGTTATATTTAAAACTTGTTTTTCTTGAAAGTTTGTAGTATTAAAAACTAAATGTGTTGGTGTCCATTCAACACAATGAACGCATACAGATGAAGTCCAAGAAATTGTAACCGTATCATTTCCAGGAATATGATGTGGAGGAGTAGGAAGCCAAACTTCAACTTCTGCACTTTTATTTAAATCTAATGCTAATGAGTCCGGTTGATATAACACTCGAAGATCATCATCAACACAGATGTCGAACCAATTCTTTGGAATCGAATCAAAAAATGTATGACTTGGTGTTTTCGTTGAATAAACCGTGAAATTGACCGTTCGTCGAGTCATTGCTTCATCAACAAGAGAAATATCAGTATATCGAATTGGAATTTCTGTATTTTTCTTGAAATAGATCTCTTGACATGGATACAATTCTCCACTATCAACTTGACATGTTTCACTTGAATACCAATAATCTTCTTGTTTTGATGCATTTTTTGAATGAACCATTGGATATCTAAAATTTATATAATTTTTAATTTCATATGCACTATCATTGCCCCAATGTAACGGAAATAAGCCAAGAATATTCGAGCTATATTCCCAATAAGTTAAATAGGAACAAAGATTGTAATCATCAATCTTATTGGTAATTAATTGAACATAGTGGTTTGCTTGTGGTGAACCAGGTCGAGCATAGGGCATATGCTTCATTACATACGCAACGTCTGATTCTTCAGAACTTTTATTAAATTTTAAATAAGCTCGTTGATTAATTTCATCGATGACAATTATTGTTCGATTATTATCAGAAGAAAAAATCACTTGCTGAGGAAAATTAGGTTGTGCTGAATTTGCTAAATATTGACAATAAACGAAGAATACTAAACCGATAAGTAATTTCATTTTTGTTTCGTTTGCATGTAAAACAGGTTCTTTTTAAATATACCAACAAAAAATGTTAATGTCATTCTTACATGGTATGCTACGTATTACATCACTACAAAGAATAGCGAAGCAATTACACAAACAAAGATAACACACACACACGTGCTATATATATATATAAGATGCAAAAATTGAAATTATCTTTACAACGTTTGACATAGTTTATACAGGCCGATGATTATTGTAAGGAATCATAGATGATATACGTATCCTCATCAGAAACATATAGCCAACACAAAAGAATAATATTTATTTTGAGATAATATACAGTTGTCTATATAATAGTTTCATATCATACGATTATTCACGATGACGTCAATGTGAAAATAAACTCTAATATACGTATATATTTGTTGTTTTCTATCACAGTTATCATAATTCGAATTTCGAATAACAAAAGACAATGATAGTGGATTTTTATGTATTCATGCGTTTTGGTTTAGTTGTTATATTAATAATTATATGGCATTAACTCAGAATGTGCGTATTTTGAATTTTATTTTACATGTTTCTTTATATATATACAAAAATGGCAAATCTAGTTGCAGTAGATGATCAGAATGTTATTGAAAGATTTTCACAGATATTCGAAACAAGAGGTCAA
>ERZ778027.3163-NODE-3163-length-17387-cov-4.917436_pt1 | contig 17387 bp, 14 predicted proteins | sample MGYA00375757_ERZ778027 | MGnify/ENA primary metagenome ERZ778027 (study PRJEB29350, sample SAMN05389817) | bioreactor metagenome | isolation source: Ammonium sulfate bioreactor | place: South Africa: University of Cape Town | collected 2014-02-18 ... | reverse complement strand
GTTCTTGTTCTCGTTGAGATGTTTGATGCTCGAGCTCGGCGATCTTGGTCTCATGTTCGTTGCTGAGTTGCTCGAGCTTGGTAGTGAGCGCTCGAGTGAGCTGCTGTTCATCTGCTAGCTGCTGTTGTAGCTCGGCAATCGTAGTTCCACGGGCATCGCTCATTTTCGTGGCAATAGCGAGTGCTCCAGTTTGGTTAGCGAGTTGCTCTTTGAGTGATTCGACGGTGGTTGTCAAGCTCGCTACCGTAGCATCGCGGCTTGCAAGCTCTTGGGCCGTTGCCAACGATTGCTGTTGGAATGAGTCGCGAGTTTGAGAGTGTTCCTGCAGCGAGGCCGTGAGCTGCTCCGAGATGCACCGCAACGCATGTTCATGGTCATTCGAGAGTTGGCGTGCGTGTTTCTCCGCGTCGGCAAGCTGCATCGAGAGAGCGTGGAGACGCAACTCGAGTGCCTCGATCGCAGATCGCGACTGGGCCGTTTGCTTCTGAGACTCGACCTCTTGCTGCTTGAAGGCTTCGCGCAGTGCGGCGAGATCGCTCTCGAGCATGGCAGTGCGCGAGGTTGCGGTTGCGAGGTCGGCCTTGTTGGTATCGAGCTCGAGCCGGAGCTTTTCCTTGAGCTCCCACAGCTGCATGGCTTCTTGTTGCATCTTGAGAGAGTTGGACGGATTGTATTCGAGGAGTGCCTCTTCTTTCTCTTTGAGAGACCTGCATCGTGATACATACACGAGTCAATACCAAGCTCTCGCGTGCCGTCGATCGAGGTATATGGCGTACTTTTGAGTCAGTGCAAGCTCCTGGGTACGTTGGGCGAGCGCAGACTGTGCCTTGCGGAGTTCCTCTTCGATTGCTGCAGACGAGGCATGTCGTCAGACATGAGAGCGAGCGAGAGAGCGCGCACGAACGAGTAGCAACGTACCGGCGACGTCGATGCCATTAGATTCGGTATACTGCTTCGAGTAGCGAAGCGCTTCGATCCACATGCGTTTAGAGTCGTCGGATTCGGCAAGCAACACGTACACGCGGCCATTCGACATGGTGATCTGCTCGACACAACGCGCGGCGCGACCGTACGTCAGGCATCGGTTCAACCGAGCGGCTCCGGCAATGGCGGGACGGGAACGGGCGCGCACCTGAAAGTCGAGCGAGTTCGACGAAGAGCTCGAGGCAGTCGAGAGCCGACGAGAGCCGCCCGAGCCGCGGTCGCCAGCGGGCGCGTCGCCGATCAGCAGCGCGTCCTTGAGGTCGATCTTGCCGAGGATCTTGGCATCGGACTCGCTCTCCTTGTAGATCAGATGGTTGTTCGAGAGCGTGAACCAACGCCGCTTGAAGAGCTTGATGGGGCCTTTGTCGCCCCGCTTCTCGAGCCAGCCTGATAGCTCGCGCGGCTGTGGCACCAGCAACAACGAGAGCGACGACAACGGGGGCGGGACGCGAGTCAGGCGCGCACGCACCGACCAACGAGGCAGTGCCGCTCACGCTGCGTACCTGTTGCAGCGCGACCGAGGCACGGGCGCGGCCCAGAAACGACATTTGGTGCGAAACGGTACGCTCGGCAATGTACCGAGCAAGCCAAGCACAGCTGGAGACCGAGTGTGCGACTGGCGCAGGCAGCAGCGGGAGAGAGAGAGAGAGAGAGTGAGGCGGATTGTCGACGTCGTTGTTCGTTGTTGGTTGTTGGTCGTTGGTTGTTGGTCGGTCGTCGGCGCCATGCTGCCCCCGACGCCCGTGTACCTTATCGGCCACCCTGCTGCGGCTGGTACTCGAGCCGCCATGTTGTTACTGTACCAGTGCTCGGTGCCGTTTGTGTGTTTGCGGGTGCGTCGCTGGGAGTGGGCGGGCGTGCGCGCGTGTGTGGGAGCGGCGCCACTCACGCATTGTCGCCAGGTCGAGGAGGCGGCGCACGAGCTGCCGCACTACGCCGAGGAGATCGCGACACTGCCGGCCACGGCCTTGCCAGCGCTACTGCACAAGGGAATCTTCGTGTTCGGACCGTATGCTGTGCAGCGATATATTGGTGGCAGCGAGGAGGGCGGCCGCTGGTACCGCGACTCGCTGCCGCCGGCGAGCAGCACCAGCGCCACGACGACATCATCTACCACATCGACGACATCGACCACATCGACCACATCGACCACAGCGACGTCGTCTGCCACCTCGACTCCCGTCACGACTGCACTAACATCCACGCCAACTCTCGCCCCACCGAGCACTCTTCCCGCACCGTCTTCCAGTGGCCGCAGCGAGAGCACGACGGCGGCGGCGCTCGCGACGGCGCGGGTGCCGATCGACGCGTACCTCGACTGGCACCACCACCTGGCGCTCACGACGGCGTCGGTGCTCGAGCTTACGACCGAGTACAACAGCTTCGACACCTCGGCACCGACATCAATGAGGCCCAAGTCAGCCGACTACGCGCGAGTGGGCGAGGCCATGAAGGCGTACCTCGACGCGCTGCGCCACTTTGAGACCTCGTTCCTGAGCGACGGGCCGGCCTTCATCGCTGGAGGTCCGCTGGCGAGAGAGAGATCGCGCGCGCATATGTGCGTGTGTGCTGCATGATGGCGCTCGTTACTGATGCCGCGATATCGGGCTTGGTGTCTTGTTGGCGCGAGCGTAGACGAGCCCAGCATCGCCGACATCGTGGCCGTGTGCGAGATCATGATCTCGTCGCTGCTCGGCACCGACCTCTCGGCCTTCCCGCGCCTGTACAGCGTACGTGCCACGACGCGCGCGCCTCCCTCTCCCTCTTGCTTGCGCAGTCGCTCACCGTGCCACGATGCTGCATAGTGGTTCGAGCAAGTGAAGCGCTCGTTGAAGCACTGGGACGAGGCGCAGACGGCATTCAGCGAGTGGGAGGCGGTGGTGCTCGCGCGCCAGGAGAAGCACAAGGCGCACCGCGCCAAGCTCAAGAAGCACGGCAAGGATGCTGCGGGCGGCAACCGCGCGCCCGACGTCGCCCACACGGTGGTGTTCAACAAGACACCGGGCGAGGTCTTTCGCGCCATGACCAACGAGGAGGCCTTCAAGGAGGCATCGGGCTCGGCGTGCTCGATTCTGCCCAAGCCCGGAGGCTCGTTCTCGCTCTACGACGCTACGTACGCCCGACCCCGGCGACTTGAGCACCACGAGTCACTCACTCACTCACTCACTCACACACTCACTCACTCACTCACAGCATCACGGGCCAGTTCTTGTACATTGAGACCGACAAGCGCATGATTCAAAGTTGGCGTCATGCCGATTGGCCGGCGAACCATTCATCTACCGTGAGGCTCGTGTTCGACCAGCAGGATGACGCGATCACGCGCGTGCTCCTCGAGCAGTCGGACGTGCCGGCAGCGCAGATCAAGCGAATCGACGGCTTGTGGAACCAACAAATCTGGCGCCCACTCGGTGGCGTGCTGGTGCGCTCACTTCTACAGCAGGTGTTCTTCGAGAACCTCTCGCCACACGATGTGTACGAGTTGCTGACCGACAGCAACAAGTGCAGCCGAATGACCAACAAAAAGTATGTCTCTCGCTTTGTGCGTGTGTGCTGAGTGTGTGTATGCGTTCATGCCAAGCTTACCTGTCTACGTGGTATAGATGCGAACTCAACCGTGGTGTTGGAGCCGAGATTCAGTACCTCGACGGCCTCATCACTGGCACCAACGTCGAACTCGTGACTGACCTCAAGATCGGCCAACTGCGCCGCCATTCCGACTGGCCGCCCGAGCACTTTTCGAAGGCGTTGCTCAAGATCGACCGCGTCGCTGGTGGAACCAGTGTCGTGTTGACACAGACTGACGTGCCGGTCGACCAGTACCGTGCCGTGGTCGATACATGGGACAAGTACTTTTGGAAGCGGATGCAACAGTGGCATTCGGTGTAAGATCTGAACACACAACAAAGCTCTATCTATCTATCTATCTATCTATCTGCAATTGCCTGTCTGTCGAATGATCGATTGACTCGCGCAAGCTTGCTCTGGTTCTGCGAGTCATACCACGAGAGTATTCTTCTTTGTATGCTAAGGGGATATGCGTGTGTCAACAACAACAACAATAACAACAACAACGACCACGATCCACGACAACAACAGCAGCGGTTTTCTCGGTTTCTCTAACCCTGTGCAACAAATTCAAAGCAAACACCACACCACACAACCACAGCCATGGTTCTATCGGTATGTACAAGAGGCCGCTGCATCTTACACTGATGCAGCCTGCAGCGCCGCCATTACGTTGTCAGGCGAGAGCGACTCGGGAGCAAAGAGCGAGTCCTCGGCTGATGGCACGCGGTGATAGGACGGATTGTCGGAAGCGCTCAGATTTGCGCTGGCATCGTTCGGCGCCGTGGAGCTGGCGTTGGCAGAAGGGTTTCGGTCTTGCTTCGCAGGAGATACGGCGGCGCCAGCGTCCACGGGCTTGAGTTTGGACTTGGACTTGGACTTGGCGTTGGTGGACTTGCTTGTCGCGTTCATACCCGAGAGAGGTTCGATGAGGCTGGCATCTGAGGCAGCGGTGGCGATGGAAGCCGAGGAAGCGGCGGAGGGGTCGTCGCCGTCGGTGTTGGTGTTGTCGTCGTTGTTGTGCTGGTTGCCGCCGGCTTCGCGGCGATCTTTCTGTGCGGAGGCTGTCGTTGGTACACGAGTGGGAGTGTCGGTGGACATGTTCGATTGCGGAGTGTCGTCAGTGCTCGAGGCACGACTCGAATCAGCAAGCGTGCTTTCAATCTCTGCTGCCATGTCCTTGGTGGCTTGGATGATGGTTTGCGTGTAGGCCGACGACACGCTCTTCCACAAGGTCTCGGACTCGTCTCCGACTGGATCCGGCGTTTCGATCACGGTCGGGTCAGCCATGAGGCGATTGGCGGTCGGTGCACGTGGCAGAATCGGCACTGACGACGCCAGACTCGGCTCACGCCCCATGAACACAACTCGGGCCTTATCGAAGGACCAGAGCCCGATGCGAAGCAAGAACGTCAAGCCTGAATACAGATGCGCAAGGTGTGAGCACACAGCAGCGTGCCGTAGCGACATCAAGCCAGCCGTGCCAGCCACACACGTACCCAGTACCAACCAGTTCAGCAACATGAACAAGATATCAAAGATCGTGACTTGCATGGCTTGTCGGCGTTGGATGCTGATCAATCGATCCTCGAGCATTTTCATCTGCAGACACCAATCAACAAACCAACCAAGCAAATGCGTAAGCACAACGCGCATCAGTGATGGCTTGTTTTTGGACGTGATGGTAGCTCTCTCACGTACACGACGAGCGTAGGTATCGAGATTGTGAAAGGTTTCTTCGAGCTTCTTGTTCACTCGAGCAATGTTCTTCAGCACGTCTTCGTTCGATTCATGCACGCGAATCATCTCTTCGGTAATGAATTGCTGGAGATTCTCTTCGGCACGAGCAATCTAGAGCGTGTGCATCATGCATCGCCAGTAATTAGTCAGTATGGTTGTGTGCGTTGCAATCTCAGAGAGAGAGAGAGAGAGAGAGAGAGAGAGAGAGAGAGGAGAGTTACAGTACATGTTGTTCAATGTCATCACCAAGGTCTTCGAGCTGCTCGACCATCGAAGAGTGCACGTTCTTCTCGAGACCCTCGAGGGTTTCCTTCATTTGTTTGAGGTCCTTACGATTGCGCTTCTCGCCGGCGACGCGGCGTCTCGAGGGATCGTCAACGAACGAGAGTGTCATGTCGCTTGTGTTTCGCTCGAGCACCTGGCGGGGATCGGCGTTCGACGACAGCGAGCGATTGCGATGGGTTCCCAACGCCGCAGAGCTTGGTGTGGAGCTCGGCGAGATGGCTCCGATGATGCTGGTGGAGCTTGCCAACGCCTCGTCGATTGGAACATCCGATTCGTCGATCATTTGGTGTGCCTGGCGCGTGGAGGATGAGCGCGGCCAAAACGAGCGGTCGTTGGCGTTCATGTGCTGCTTCATGTTCTCGGTGAGACTGATCGGCAGATTGACGATGTTGGCACCAGCCTTCTGGATGCCCGAGCCGGCACGTTGGATGCCTTCGCCGGCGAGCTTCGGCAGCGAGGCGATGTTGGTGCCGGCCTTCTGGATGCCCTCGCTGGCCTTCTGGATGCCCTGCCCGGCGAGCTTCGGCAGATTGGTAAAGTTGGTGCCGGCCTTCTGGATGCCCTCGCTGGCCTTCTGGATGCCTTGGCCGGCGAGCTTCGGTAGGTTGGTAAAGTTGGAGCCGGCGCTGTGGATGCCCTCGGCCGCCATACGTGGCAGCGCAAGCAGGCGTGCGTAGCGCGACATTGAGCCCGAATCCTCAGTTCCTTCGTCGGGCTGCATACCCTTGGCGTAGGCGGCCGATACGCGCGTGACGTCGGCGAGGAACGGCAGCGGCGGCTTGTCATCACTGATGGAGGTTGGCTTGTGCTTGACAATATCGAGCGCATCGTCGGCTTCGTCGTCAGCGCTCGCTCCCATGGCGTGGTCGTCGTACGACGAGCCAAACTGGAGAGCTCTCTGCCGTTGCTGCTGACGGCGTTGCTGCTCGACGTGGCCGGTGGTTACGGCCAGCGGACGGCGCGCAGGAGCCGAGGTCGAGAACGAGTCCTCATCCTCGTCGTCATCATCATAGTCGATCGAGTCCTCGTCGTCGTCGTCATCCTCGTCGTCGTCGGGATACTCGTACATGTCACCGTCATAGTATTCGGCCGAATCATCGTCGCCATAGGAGCGTGCAGTGCGAGTCCCATGCGGTTGCTGCTGTGGCTGTCGGAGATGCTGATGGTGATTCGTCGACGATGAGGATGATGTCGTCGTCGTGGTGGCGGCGGTATAATCGTGGCCATCAATCGGACATGAGGGCACGTTGGCATCGATCTCGCATACGTCGGGAATGTAGGCTGTCGAGCCGTGTACCAAGTGTACGTGGTGTGGCGTGGTCTGTTTGCGAGCACCGCCACCGCCTCCGCGCTGTTGCTGGAACTGATGCAGTTGTTGCAATTGGTGCTGCTTGTTGCGAGCGCTGGAGCTCGAAGAGCCCGACGTGTGATCCGAGTCCGAAGCAGAGGCGTCCGAGAGGTCGGACGAGGTGCGCGTGCGGTGCTGTTGCTGCTGCTGCTGTTGTTGTTGTTGTTGGTGCTGCTGTTGCTGGTGGTGGTGGTGGTCCTTGGCGGCAGAGAAGGACACGACGGAGGAGGAGGACGAGGGCGGAGGCAGCCAATCGGACTGTGACTCGCTGTCGCCGCTGGTGGACACTCCGCCGACGACGATCGTCGGAGTCACGAGGCCGAGCAGGTTGTTGTCACTGATGCTCTTGCTCAGCGTGCGCTTGTGACGAGGAGCGGCGGTTGCGGTGGAGCTCGAGGCCGAGGCCTTGGAAGCTGGCGAGGCGGCCGACGACGGCGACATGGAGGCCGCCCGCTCGAACAAGCGGTCACTGCTGCCACCCGCGCTGCTGTTCGACATGAGGCGTGCCGGTGCTGCATCGGCGAGATGCATCGACGAGAGGTCAGCGAGGCCGTCGTCAGCAGCGGTCGTGGCGGCTTCGTCGTCGGTCGAGGTGCCAGTGCTGCGCAGCTTGGTGGTCGAGGTCGACTTGGTGCTGCTGTCCGAGGCCTTGGACTTCTTCTTGGACTTGAGGTCAGTCAGCACGTCCTTGAGCTTGTTGCGCTTGCTCCTGCTGCTGCTACTGCTGCTACTGCTCTTGGCCGCGTGGCTGTCGAGACTCGCGAGATTCGCCGAGAACGAGCTGCTGTGCGTGAGCGAACTGGTGCCGCCGGTGCTGGACGACAAGGCACTCGATGAACGATGCCGCGGCGAAAGAGACAGCCCCGACACGGTGCCTGGAGGTGTCAGTCGCAGAGATGGCATGGCCGATTGAGAGAGGCCAGACGGACTCGCAGCACCAGCGCCGGCCAGAGACGACGATGGCGGCGGCGAGGTCGAGAGTGCCGCTGCGGCGGCCGCGGCGGCACTCCCTCCTGTATGAGGCAGCGAGCCAAGCGAGCTCGAGTTGGCAAGGCGTGCCGAGGTGCCGGATTGGAAGGCCGAAGTGGAGTCGGCCGTGCCGTTCGTGTAGAAGGCCGAGCCGACGCTCACGCTGGGCCCGACGCTGGCGCTCATCGGGATGGCGGCCGAGACAGCGGCGCCTCGCTGCTTGCTGCGCTCCTTGTCCTTGTCGCGCTTGTCGCGCTTGCTGGACGAAGACGACTTGACGTCATCGCGGCCAACCCAACGAGACGAAGGGGGAGACGCCATGGTGGCACCACGCAGGCGCGAAGAAGACGACGATGAAGCAGGGGCGAACGAGGGAGTAGAGCAGGCACGCGCGGCAGGAGGAGAGCGAGAGCGAGAGCGAACGAGTGGTGCCAATCACGGGGCAGTGGTGCACCGAGAGCAGTCGACAACAGAACACCACGGTACGCGGAGAGGAGAGTGGAGTAGGGTAGAGAGGTGCAAGCGAGCGAGCGCGTGAGCGTGAGTGAGCGAGCGATGAGGGCACGAAGGGAGAGTGGCAGCAGGAGCAGGAGTGGCGCACGCAGCAGAACAAGAACGACAACGACTGCTGCGCCTCGCTCGCTCTTTGCTCTCTCTCTCTGTCTGTCTGTCTCGTGTTCGCCTGCTGCCCGCTCTGTGCCGCCTGTCTCGCTCGCTCTGCGGCATCGCTTCTCGTGTCGAGTGCTCAAGCTCGCCTCGGCACCATGTCCGTCTTTCGACTCGCTGCCGGCATCTACCTGAATGGCGTCCGGCCTGTAGCGCTACACTGCCAGCCTCGTCGGCTGCTGAGCTCTATCGCTGCGCGCAGACCGTCGTCAGCGTCGGCGTCGTATTCGTCGTCGTCGTTGCTACTACTGCTGCGCCCGACGTCGTTGCGAGTAGGTGTGTCTCCTTGGCACTCTGGAGTACGCCTTCTGAGCTCTCCGTCCGGTGAAGAGGCGCAGACAAGCGCAGCAGCCGACGAGCAGCAAGTCGATGACGACGCCGACGCGTACTACGACGACGACGACGAGATGCGCGGCCGCGATGGACAGGCTCCTACGAGGTCGCGCAGCCTCTACGAGCAGCTGTTGAACGACAACATGGAATACTTTGAGCAGTTCTTCGAGTACCACAACGAGACGCTGGCCGAGCGTGCCGACGACCCCGAGCTGCGGCAGTACCTCAAGGTGCTGCGCAAGCGTCGCGCCTCGCGTGCCAAGCTGCAGCAGGCGGTCGAGCTGCGGCGCGAGAAGCGCCGCGCCAAGGCCGAGGCCAACGCTGCCAAGCGCGGCCCCGAGGCGCAGGCGGCGTTCCTCGAGGAGCGCCGCCTCGAGCACGAGCGCATCGCCGAGCTGAAGCGCGCGCCGCTGCCCGACCCCGAGACGCTAGTGCGCTCGCTGGGCCTCACGCCCGCCGACGACTACTGGCCGTTCCTGCTGGCGCAGGCGACTGGCATCGGCCTCAACCCTACGTGGACGCGTCTCGAGAAGCGCCGCTTCCTCAAGCTCACGCTCAACCGCCTGCGCGCCGACAAGGTCTCGCCGGCGGCGCTCGCCAACCCACCGCGCGTCGACCGCGCCGAGCTCAACGCCAAGGTCTGGCACGCGACCGAGCGCTTCATTTCACAGAGCTCGTTGGACGACGACCTGAGCGACGTGCTGTCCGACGACGAGACCTCCGTCGCTGCCGGAGACGATTCGCAGCAGCAACAAGGCGCTGCCGACGACGACGACGACGAGTTCTCGTACGAGCAGAAGGCGCTCGAAGCCGTGCGAGCGCTGCAACAACAGCAGCAGCAGCAGCAAGCGCCGTCATCGCCCTCGAGGCAGCCGTCGTCATCTGGCGGCTCAAGGTCGCCCAATAACTCGCGCACTGGCCGTCGGTAACCTCGTGTGCAGCCATATATAACCTACCAAACCCCCATGTCTTTCCACTCGGCACCCAATAAGCAGCGCAGCACCCGTTATCACGAATTCAACTGTGCAATCTCGCGACCGACTCGAGAGAGCCGACAGCAGGTTGGTTTTGCGCGGGTTTTGTATATTGAGAGAGAGCGAGAGCACACGAGCTCGTGTGCGCTCGCTCGCCATCGGTACTATAGCAGACACGAGCCGTACGAGCGCGGGAAGGCCGACGTATCGCGAATGTTGGGTGCGCCGGTGAGGAACAGCAGCAAGCGCTCGAAGCCGAGCCCGAAGCCAGCGTGCGGCACCGAGCCCCACCGCCGCAGGTCGGCGTACCAGCGCAGCGCGCGCGCCGAGTCCATGGCCTTGAGGCGGCGCTCGAGCTCGTGCAGGTCGTCCTCGCGCGCCGTGCCGCCGACCAACTCTCCGACTCCCGGCACCAGCAGGTCGAACGACTCGGTGACGCGAGGATCGTGCGACGAGTGTTTGGTGTAGAAGGCCTTGTGCTCCTTGGGAAAGTGTGTCACGAACACGGGCGTCGGCGTCGGCGTCGGGCTCGAGGCAGTGGCGGGCTCGGCGTCGGGTCCGTAGAAGCAGCGCTCGGTGAGTGCCAGCTCGTGCTGCTTGCTCAGGTCATCGCCGAACGACAGGCGCGGTAGATCGGGCAGCTGGTTCAGGCGCTCGATCGCCTGCTGGTACGAGAGGCGCGGGAAGCAGTGGCCGACGCGGTGCTGGCGCTGGCGTGCTTGCTCGACGCAGCTCAACAGGCGCGCCAGCACCGCGTGCGAGGGGTCCAGGCGCTCCTGGCACATGAGCAGGTCCTGCGCGCAGTGCTCGAGCACCGACTCGATCGTGTCGCACAGCAGCTGCTCGGCGAGCAGCATGGCGTCGTCGAGCGCAGCGAACGCCATCTCGGGCTCCAGCATCCAGAACTCGGCGAGGTGCGTGCGCGTGCTCGACGCCTCGGCGCGGAACGTCGGACCGAACGTGAAGACGCGCGACAGCGCCAGCGCGTACGTCTCGGCGTGCAGCTGGCCCGATACCGTCAGGTACGTCGGCTTGCCAAAGAACTCGCGCATTCGTGGCGCGTGCGAGCTCGCCGGCGCCGGCGTCGTGTCCGTGTCAGCGTCGGCGTCGGCTGTGCTCGCGCTCGCGCTCGGTGGAGGAGGCTCTGCTGACGATGGAATGTCGCTTGCACCATTGGCGTCGCTGGAGGGTGGGAGCGGCTCTCGGGGCGGTGACAGCATCGAGGCCACGCGGCGGTGGTAGGCCACGAGGTCGTGGTCGGCCACGACGCGGAACACGTGGCCGGCGCCCTCGCAGTCGTTGCTCGTGAGCGCCGGCGCCGGCAGCCACGAGAAGCCGCGCCGCCTCAGCGCCGCCGTCAAGGCCGCCGCCGCCTCGTCGCGCACACGCGCCATGGCTCCCTGTGCGCCTCCTCGCATTCTCAGGTGCATCGTGGCCTCGGTGCGCAGTTGCTGTGCTCGCTGCTGCTGCTGCGGTGTCGAGGGTTGTTGCTGTTGCTGTTGCTGTTGTGTGCCCGGTGCGAGGCGCTGCTTCTGCAGCGGGAAGCCGACTGCAGCACCGACCAGCTGCAACGACGAGGCCTCGAGCTCGACGGCGCGACCCGAGGAACGCAGCCAAGCAGCCTTGGAGGCGGCGGTGGCGGCGGGGCTGCCCGGAGGCAGGAGCGCCAGCGCCGAGGCCGTAGGCGCGGCCGGCTGCGACGCGGCGCGCAGCGGCGTCAGGTGCCCGACGACTCGCACGCTGGCGCCAGTCGATAGCGAGCGCGCGAGGGCCACGGCCTCGGGATCGAGGCTCGAATCGGCCTCTGCGTCGGGCGTGGCGCTGGCGGCGGCGGCGGCGGGGCGCGAGAGCGGCAGCACGAGCTGCAGCACGGCGGCGCACGAGCCGTCGTGCAGCTCGACGAACAGGTGAGCCTTCTGGCGCCGCGCCGACCGCACCCAGCCGCCGGTGCACACGCGCTGTCCCTCGACCGCTGTCGCGAGCAGCTCGCGCACCGTCTGGTGTCGTGGCGGCGAGGCGCTGGGCGTGGCATTCGCGTTGGCGTCGGCCGCCGTGTGCACAGCGCGACGCAGCGCCGCGCGCCAGCTGGCTGCGTGCGCATGGACGCCGACGCGCGCTCCTGCCGCTGGGCACAGAGCACGGAGCATCGAGCACGCAGCACGAGACACGAGGGAGCCGTGTCGATGGGTGTTATGTGCTTGCGTGGGAGTGTGCGGTGCGTGTGGCTGGCGACGGCGACGAGATGACCGACGCGACGCGCTCGACCACCACGACCTCGACCTCGACTACCACCACCGACCACTGCGGTGCTGCTCGTGGCCGACTCACATCACTCGCTGTCTCGCAGCTTCGTACATGATACACGATAGGGGACAGTTTACTGCGGCTTCAGGCGGCGTTGTTGCAGCAGCACGTCGTGCGGGTGGTCGGGCTGCTGCAGCAGGCGCGCGACTCGCTGCGCCATGCGCTGGCGGCGCCTCTGCCAGATGCCCTGCTTCTTGGTCGGCGGCGGCGTTCGGCCATCTGCGTGCGCATCGGTGCGGCCATGGTGCGTGAGCGCGTGAGACCAACGCACCAAGGGAGTGTGGCGCAGCTCGCCACGTACCGGCGAACGACCAGTCGTGCAGGTCGTGCAGCGGGCCGACCTCGTTACCGCAGCGAGGCAGCCCTCGCGCCGCGCGGATGCTCGAGCCGGCGCGCGAGACGGCAACCAACGATGGGCGGGCCATCCAACAAGAAGAGCGCAGAAAGAGGGCCATGAGGGGAGGGGCGATGGCGGGTGCTGGGGCTGGTGAGGGCAGGTGCGGGGGCTGGTGATGGCAGGTGCTGGGGCTGGTGATGGCGGGTGCTGGTATGTTGCGGCGGCGCGGCAGCGAGGACAACGCCGCCTCCCGCCTGCACACTCGGCACCTCTGCAACCAACCCTGCCCACTATCCACTGCCCCTCTCGCTTGTCTCCCGACACCGTACAGTTGCAGCAATAAACAACAAGGAGCAACGAATAATTATTCAGCAGTATGGCACAAGGTGGTGGTGGTGGTGGCGGAGTCACATGGTCGGGCGCTTGGCTCGCTTGGCCTGGGCCGGTGCTTCACTCACGCATTCTGACGGCCGCTTCGCTGGAGGCCGAGGGTTGGCTGGCGCGTGGGTCTCCAGATTGGAGGCCACTTGTTCTTGAGATGCAGTCACTGACGACGACGACGACGACGACGACGACGCAGCTGTGTCGCACTCTACCGCACGCAAGATCTCGATCGCACCACCGAGATAGTCATGATTCGGCTTGCGGCACATGAGGCACGCGCTGCCAAGCGACCTGTGTCAAAGGGTAGAGAGAGAGAGAACGTTGGTCAGCTTGGCGAGAGCCTCAAGCACACGACAAGGTGCCACGTACGCGACCAACACCAGACGCGACGAGGCACTTCGTCCGCCAAGCGTGTACAGCAAGCCGGCACCAAAGGTGGGCGCGATCGACGGAGCAACGTCGTGCAATCGCCCGAGCAGCCGGTCGGCCTGCTGCTGTTCGTCGCACTTGGAGCTCGTGCGGGGTCCATAGTTCCGGATGTGAACCAGAATGCCGCCGTAGTGCTGCTGCTGGTGCTGGTGGTGATGGCCTGAGTGCGATGATACTTGGTGGCGCACTGGCAAGAAGAGCTGCGGCGCGTCGCTTGTGGGCTCGAGTATCAACGCGGCGGCCTTCATGTAGCAGCGGCGGATTTCGTATTGCGACAGCGGCCTGGCATCCTCCTTCGTGGTAAAGTGCGTGAACGACAGGCAGGCACTCGCGAATGGCGCCAGTTGTTGGCAGTGCTCGAGCGGTTCCAGGCCTGATGCACGAAAGGAAGCAAGCAGGTGAGCAAGCAACACGTGACGTCAATGGCGACGGCGCGCTACCTACCGAGCTCGCAAAAGGTGCTGAGAAAGTCGAGCGCTGGCACCTCGGCCGTGTACAGGCGGCGGCTCATGCTGGTGGTGCGGTCACTGAGACGCACCAGCGAGTCCTTGGCCAAGCACGCGGCCAGTTGTGCAATCACGACACCTTGCAGGACGCGTTCGGGACCCTGCTTCCACAGTAACGATAGGTGCGTGAACGTGGCGAGCAGTCGCTTGCGCGAACCCAGCACGAGTGCCGACGCCTCGGCGAGCACTGGCTCCGGGCCGTAGCAGGCGAACACTTGCGGCTGCGGGCCGATTTGCTCCTCGACACGACCGGTACACGTCGCCATGTGCGAGGCAACGAGCGGCGACGGGTCGAAGCCCGTGCCGCCAAAGATCAAGCTGCACCGGGCGCTCACGATCGCTGCCGCTCGCACCGGATCGATCTCGAGCGTCTTGGGAGCGTGCACCGAGTCCAGCAGCTTGGCGACCGCGAAGCGGCGCAGCGAAAGCGGACCCCACTCGGCCTCGGTGAGCCACAGCGGACGGCCCAAGATCAGAAGGTGCTCGGCGTCAAACTCGAGCGGCAGCGCTCGGACGCCATACGGCACCGGAGGCGTGCAGGCAGGAGCAACCTGCAGCGGCGGCGTCTCGGCGGCGTCGCGATGAAAGTCGCGCACAGGGAAGGTGTTCCATAGCTGGTCCGACGGCGAGGTCGCGATCGAGCACCGCGTGTCGCTCAGCACCAGCGTGATGCCGAGCGAGCGAGCGGCACGACGGACCATGTTGAGAAGCTCGCCTGGCGGCCGCGCACGGGGCGAGTGCACGACGAGCTCGGCCGCTTGGTCCACGCACAGGAATAGCTTGACGGTGCCTTCGGGCGTGGCTCGCGGATCAATGTCGGCCGCAGCGCGACTGAGTTCGTCGAAGCGCGAGCGCACGAGCACCTGGTGCGCCTCCCAGTTCGGTGCCTCGAGGCCCGACAGCTCCCAAAAGCGCTGCGTCGGGCTCTTGGGTATGAGGTTGGCTTCGCGCAGAGCAGTGGTGCGTCGCAAGTACAACGCCACCTGAACGACCGAGAGGAACAGCGCTCGCAGCTGCGGTTCCGAGCGACATTGCTGGAGCCGATCGGCAAAGTACTCGGAGCGAGGAGGGTGACCGGCAGCATCGGCAGGCCGCAGACACCACAGCATGAAGAACCGCTCACGATGCGTGTTGCTTCTCGCCAGCTCGACAAACAGACGCGTCTAGAGACAGAGAGAGAGCGCGCGCCAAGAGCGAACGTCAGTGGCAGTGGCAGTCAACCGCATTGACAGCGACGAAGCAATACCTTGCCAGAGCCAGACGATTGCAGCATGGCGACGTGGTTGCGCATTTCTGCAGCGCGGTCCAGGAATACGCCAAAGCTCGCAAGCGTACCGAGAGGGTCCTCGAACTTGTGGTGCAAGTAGTGCATGGAAGGTGTCGTGGCGGTGGTGGCGGCCAGCATGGCTTCAACTACACGACGACGACCATGACGATATGCGTAAGTTGCCCTTGTAGTGATCGAGAGGAGTATCAGCCGTGCTATCGAACCTGCTTGCCGTTGCTGTTGCCGTTGTTGTTGTTGTCGTTGTTGCTGTCGTTGCTGTAGCTCGTCGAGCTTGGCTTGCAGGAACGCTCTCGAATCGTCGTCGTGCAGCAGCCCAAAGAGCTTCGCTGGCGCAACTTTCGGTGACTGTGCCAAGAAGTACACGATGGCACGCACGGTGATGAGCGGCAAGTGAGCGCGGCATGATATCGACGCCAGCCAGAGCAGCGTGTGCGTAGCAGTCCAGGAGCTTGGATCGAGCGGAAGGTCGACCGAATCCAGCAATGCTTGGTCGGTTGCTGCTGCATACGCGCAGGTGTGAGCCAGCCATTGGGCGAGTGGCCGCAACGGCGCCGGCGGCCTTACGTACGGAATAGTGCGTCGAGAAACGCCTGTCCGTGCGACGAGTACAGCAGCATCATCAACTCGGTCGACAGGATCTCAGCCTCGATGTTATCCATGTGCCGCGAGTGCCGCAGCCAATGCTCGATCTCCTCTTCACATGGCGGAACTGCGACGAGCAGCAGCGTGAGCCACACCGTCCGATGCATCGACGCCACAAAACGCACACTTTGAGAACGGCCCAAACAAGCATGGCGGCGCTGCTGGGCTGGCGTCCATCAAGAGAGAGACGGACACGCGAGCGGGAGCGGCGCGCGAGGCGAGGGCAGCAACAAACAGCACGCAGGAATGAGGAAATCCGCACTTGCCTCTACGGAAAGCGGGGTGTAATTTTCATCGGTCGTGCCAGCTGTTCTTTGTCTTCTCTCTTGCCCTCGTTCCTCTTGCGCCTCGTCGTCATCGCTATGGCCAGGACTCGGTCGAAGAAGGCAGGATCGCCTCGCTCCAGCGAGGAATCATCTCCCTCAAGCGATGAATCGCCTCCCACGAATCCTGCTATCAACGATTTGGACACAAGAACAGAGCTGCACCATGCAGACCCCGCCACAACCACCACAACCACCACGAGCACTACAATCTCGCCTCCTCCTCCACAACCAGCAGCACAACCAGCACCACCAGCACAACCCAAACCGCAACCTCAACCTAGACCGCTGCAGCAACTGCGGGAGCGGCTCTGCGCTAGACGCCTACCGCTGATAGTCGCCCTTCTGATAGTGGTCTTGGCAGTGGTTGGTATGGCGCTTGACCACGAGCAGCATCACCACAACTCGAGCGACGAGCCTCGGCCGCGGATCGACGAGCGCGCGTTCGCCGGCGACACCACCGCTGAGGAGGTTGCCTTGCATCTGCAGGTCGGCAGCTTCCACGGCGTGCTGCTCGCCGGGCCCCGAGCCAAGAGCGTGCGCGACAAGCTCGTGGGCGAGTTTACGCGACTGCAACCTCGATGCGTGCTCAACGACACGTCGCTGTCGCCGCAGGACGTGGTAGCCATGCTGCACGAGTGTGGCGGCAACGCCAAGCCCGTGGTGTTCGCTGACCTGTCCACGGTAGTCGAGAAGCGCGACACGAGCTACCTGGACTTCCTCGAGCTCGCCATGGACGACACGGTGGCTGTGGCGCGCGTCACGGCGGCGGCTCCTGCCTCGACACGCTCCACGACGTTCGTGCTCGTGTACGCGCCAAGCCATCTGCGCGGCAACGCCCTCACGCCCGAGAAGGTGCGAACGCAGCTGCGCAACACCCGCGTGACGACCGACCGCTTCTTGCAGCGGCTCGGCGCCATACATGTGGCCGTGTGAGATATACCACCAGCTACGGCCTGTGTGTGACACAAGCTCGGGCGCCGCTCGGTGCCAATACAACCAATGTACATTGCTTCTTACCGCTTCGCGTTCCGGACGTGACGGGAGCGAGCGAGCTTCCTTCCACTACGTGTTCGGCAGCAGCGGTGATGTCGGCGCTGGCCCAAGCGATGCCAGCAGCGCCGACGATGCCGCCATCGCAAGACCGCCTCCACTGTTGCTACTCGAATTGGTGGCGGCACTTTGTGCTGGTTGTTGCTGCTGTTGCTGCTGCTGCTCATTCTCAGGCGTGTGTGGCGGTGACGGCGCTGTAGCTGTTGGTGGCGGTGCCGACAGCGGCGACGGCCGCGTAGTGGCTGCTGTCGCGG
>ERZ778027.3149-NODE-3149-length-17468-cov-11.505255_pt1 | contig 17468 bp, 11 predicted proteins | sample MGYA00375757_ERZ778027 | MGnify/ENA primary metagenome ERZ778027 (study PRJEB29350, sample SAMN05389817) | bioreactor metagenome | isolation source: Ammonium sulfate bioreactor | place: South Africa: University of Cape Town | collected 2014-02-18 ... | reverse complement strand
ACGCTGATTACATACGAGAGTTTTGTGTAGAAGAGGAAGGAGAGAGAGAGAGAGAAAAAACGAGTTTTTTATTAAATAAATTCGTTACGAATTATTTTATTAAAATCAATGACGAAAAAGAAGAGAGCAGAAAAACACATTCTATTACATACATATGTATTCAACTGATTTGATTTTTTTCCTCTGCTCGATGTTCTGTGTCTTCGAGTGAAAAGTAATCTCTGAGTCAGTTGTCAGCAACAAGGTGGACTGATTTCTTATTTACTAAACAGTGAGATGGCAACCCTATTGCAAACATTTCTTTTCTAAATTGAACTACATTAAATCGAATAATCCAAAGAAGTAGAGAAAACGATTATCGTTATTCTAAGTAAGTGCAAAAAACAACGACAATTAAAAGAACGTGAAAACGAATAAATTCATCTAGTTAAGTAATTGAAACCTTTTCAACGATATCTCTTTGAATAATAAAGTCGAACTTCTTCGTCCTCTATTGTTAAATCATTACTTGTTCGCTCTTTTTTTGTATCCTCGTCGTCATCTTCGTGTTCTAGATTGATGCTTAGTGATGACGATAACAACGACGAATATATACTTACATTCAACATCACAAACACAATTTATTTCTCGTCTTGACTCTTATTTTTGGGCTTCTTAGGTCACATCATCAATTGCTTTTTTTCATTCTCTTTCCTTCTTCTTCCGAAAGTCTCCTTTTTTCACGAAATTAAATCATTATTTCTCAAACAAAAATGATGGCTGATTATGATTCACCTCATGATCGTTATGAATCGGAACATCATCATCATCAACAACAACAACAACATCCTCAACAACAACAACAGCAACGTTCGACTATACTTGAACGTGGTCGAGCAATAAAATTACTACGAAATGGTGATCCGTTTTTTTCTGGACGAGCATTCGTTATCAATCATCGAAAATATCCGATGCTCGAAGTTTTACTTGATGATGCATCGCAAGCATTACGTGCTAATTTTGGCGCTGTTAGATGTATTCATACACCGAAAAATGGTACAAGATTACGTGATATATCTGAGTTAGAAGATCATCAAACTTATGTTGCATCTGGAGGTGAAAGATTTAAAAAACTTCAGTAAGAATACGACGTTTTTTTTGTTCAATTAAACGGACAAACTAATCTGTTCTTTTGTTTTTACAGTTATCTTGACATAGCGGAAGGAAAACGAGTGCCATCAAAAGAAAAAACACCGCCTAAAGTAAACTCAGCGTTATCTTTATCGAACCCCTCTTTCGATAATTGCTTCTAGTTACCACCTGTTCGTCGATATGATGTCGAGGGACGAGCTATGAGATTATCTCGATCAGAAAATGTTATTATTTAGTAAGTTAACACTTCTTCATTTGTCGATAATTCATCGATTTCACTCTCAATCTAGTGTCTATCGAAATGGTGATCCTTTAACATTACCAGCGAAGATTTTACTTGTTAAAGCAACCTTACAAAATTGGGAATCCGTTCTTGATGAAATAACACGAAAAGTTTCATTAACAAATTCAGCTGTTTTGAAGTAAATCGGATTATTTGATTCATTTGTTGTTATTAGTTTGTCTTCAAAGATTATATTCAATGAATGGTGAATTAGTAACATCTGCTCAACAACTCGAATACAATGGAATGTATGCCGCGGCGGGAAAAGAACGTTTTAAACGTATTGAATATCCCGATCCAAAATCCTTCAGTCCAAATTCGTCACCTAAAATGTCACGAAAATCGTAAGTGTGAAGTTTGGGCTTTATTCTTTCGTTCATTTCTGAGGAACACGAAAAAAAAACTCGATAGCTATAGTTAGTACCTCACACAAAGCACATTTGATAAATCTCTGCTTTCTCTCTCACATTCGATTAGGTCCAATCATCAATTTTCTGGGTAAGTATTTCAATCAATCGCACTGTGTTCAACAACACAACATTTAGTAGCGTGTTCGTTTGCATTTCATAGCCAAAAATATCAGAAATAGTAAACAAATTTATCATACGATAACATATATTCTTTCTACTAAACTAAATTCTATTCAATAATCTTTTCATATAGTCAATTGTTGGACCTTTTTCTTTTTTAAAAAAAAAAGAACAACTAAATCACATGACATATACATATATGATCAAAAACAAATGAAATTTTTGTAGTGATCGATCCGGAGCTACATTACCTTCACGACAAAAAAAGAGAGAAAATCAGAATAATTATCAACCATCATCCGAGACGTTTCATACTCTTCAACAAAGGTATTTTTGATCATATCGGCATATATCTTATCGATAAAATTACTTCAAATTCTAATCAACATACGATACTTTATCTACATAAAATATGCAAAATGCCAACTTGTTCATGCTGATTTTCGTTTTTTATTTCTTCTTCTTCTTCTTCTTCTACCTAGAATTTTGAATCACAAATTTTTTTTTCGTTTGTTTATTTTAAATTTTGCGGCTTTCTATGTGAAGTGTTTGCATTTTAAATAGATACACAAAATCCGACGGTTCAAATACACATACAACAACAGCAAATTCTCATGGAAGTATCGAACATAATGGACAGTAAGATCATGTTTCAATATGTTTCAATTCATATTTGAATATTTGCTTGTAGACGACGTCCTGTTCGAGAAGAATACGATTTCTTCAATAGCAAACCGCAACAACATCGACGTGGTCCAACAAAAGAAACGGATCTCGATCGAGGTAGAGAATTTCAAAATGAAACCGAACAAGTTTCTATTTCGAAAATTTGTTTTTAGATGATGGAGGTGTTTATAAAGGTCGATTAAATCAGCGAGAACGTGTACGCGAAATCGAGGATACACGAGATACCAAAGTTGAATTACCCGTCGACTTTCGTGAAGTCGAAACTGTCGAAGTAAATTCTTCGATAGAAAAAACAAGGAAAAGTTATTCTTTCATTTTTGTTTTCTTCTTTAGGAAGAAAATCTTTACGGCAATGCTGGTGTAAGTTATCTTTATACTTGATTAGGTTTTTTATGTTTTAAAAAATAACAACATTTCTTCAGCGAACACCTCGACATCAATCACAACCGCCAAGTCAACCAAAAGCTAATTCACGGCAACGTTCACCTCCCGCACGAACACTCAAAGTAAAATCAAATCATTTCCCTACGTTTTTTACAACCTAAATCTTATCTAGAGTCCACCGAAAACGAATTATCATAATAATAATAACGATTACGACGATAACAATGATCATCATAATCAAAGTACAAATGGTTTTGATAATGATTCTCAACGACGTACACCATCATCACGAACGAAACATATCGATAATGATTATAAACGTCGTTCATCACCGCCACCACCACCAAGACATATCGACGATGATGTTGATTACAATCACCAACGAGACAATCAACAAACGCCTCCATCGAATACTCATGTATGTTGAAAACTGCTTTGCTTTTTGAATTGAACTAATTTTGTTTTACAAAACAAAACAATGGGCTCTCTCTTTTTCTTCACTTTGCATGTCTATTCATATGTGTGTGAGCTTATATAATCTTCACCTGTTTCTAGTCTAACGATAAAGATGAAAATCATGCAGCAACTGTTATTCAATCACATGTTCGTGGTTATTTAACACGTAAACAAACATATCATGACAAACAAGATCATAATGAACAACTAACCAAAAATGATTCTCAACGCCAATCACCTGATTTTAATAATCACAAACAAAATCATGAACAACATTCATCATCAAGAAACGAGGTGAATGCTTCTTTTGTTTTTCCTAATCATTGAACAGTAAAATTCACTTACTAAATACGCTTTTCAACGAGGAAATGAACAATCAACTAAAAGGATATTTACTAACAATTATCTACTTCTTATTTATCTCTCTGATTCGATTGACTTAACACTTAGCTCGGCGTTTTTCTTCTTCTTTTCTAATCAATCAAATACAAATTTCCTGTTTTTATTTTAGCGTCGCTATGACAATGATGATGACAACAATGTTTAAATCCAATTTCCTTCGACAATGTCTCTCAAAGACTTTCTTTTTTTAAAAGTTCTCTCTTCAATAAATATCAACTGATCAAACCAAATAAACATACACACATATTACAAGACCATGCGAACCTATTGTGTATATAACTTTTCTTTTTCTCGCTTCTTTTTACCAATAATGATGATCTATCAAAAAATTGAGAAATGAATTTCTAATTTTCAAAACAAAACTAAACAAATTATGTTATAACATTTTATTTGTTCTTACTTTCTATATCTCTTTACCTTGCTTTTGCTTGCATTTTTTTTGTTATTTGAACACATTCTTTACTGTCATCATTATCATCTCAATAAATCGATACAGTAAATTATGACTCTGGAAGCTCAAAATCAAATACGTCGATCTTTTGATTGTTCTAAAATGGGTCATTATTATTTGTTCTGTTATCGTGTCGCATTGCTAATTAAGTACATTTTTTTAATGTTTATCATCACTAGACGTTGTGAAAAAGAAAGAGAAATAGATAAATAAATATTCGTAATTTGGTTGTTTAGTTTTTTATGCACATTTAATCTTTGCACTCGAGACAACACTGTCCTTTAAATAGCATCTTTTGTTTCTATTGTAAAACAACAATAAATAAATGGGTGCTTGTGGAAGTGCAGGATTGAAAATTAATTTCAATCGTCCAAATTTGTTTTATTTTGCTGGCGAAACAGTTCAAGGCGATGTGATACTTGAAAATTCAGAAGAGAAATTAGCAGTTGACGCAATTTATTTAGAATGTATAGGAGATGCAAGTATTCGTGTGACTAAAACACGTATAGTTACACAGAATGGATCTACAGGCATTAGAACTTATACAGCAACAGTCACGAAGACGATTATGAATATCCGTCGTTCTCTTGTTCAACCTCAAAATGGCCAAGTAATTCAAATCGTTAGATTTTTCAAGATTTTAGCTAAATTTCTTTATTTTAGAACGAAATAATTCTCTGTCGTGGTCAACATTCGTGGCCATTTCAATTTCAATTAGCACATGATCTACCTCCAACATTACGAGAAACTGAATCAAGTCATTCGTTTGTTAAATATTATGTTCGTGTTGTTATTGATAAACCATGGTATAAGCCAAATGCTCAACAGTATTATAATATAACAATCTTTCCTCGAGTTAATATACTCTATACGCCGGGTGGGCAACAATCAGTTGCTTTTCAGAATCAAAATCGAGGTAAAATTCGGTTGCATGGATATCTTATACGAGGTGGAGTCGTACCCGGAGATAAAATCAGTCTACATATTGAAATTCAAAATCCAAAACAAGGATTTATTAAGAGAATCGAAGCAACATTTACTCAACATCGACAAATCGGACCAAATAATGATACATCAATTATTTTTCGAACAGATGTGCCCGATATACGTGATTTTGGTGCTGCAAGTTTACAAAAAGCGTTCGATCTACCTATTCCCAGTGTTTTTCTACCACCTACACACACACACTATATTCAATCAAATAATGGTCCATATGGTGTGGTTGTTAATTATACTTTAACATTAGATGTGAAAACACGAGGATTATTCTCGGATTTTAAAGTCACTTTTCCGGTAATTGTTGGTACTGAACCTATGCTTGTTCAACAACAACAAATGCAGCAACCACAACTACCAGAAGTTAATGTTACTTTCGAAATGCCGATAGCAAGTGCACCAGTCATGGAATATGATGAACTACCACCAAGTTATGATTCTATAGCTACTACTGAAAAAGTGTAAAATCGTTCTGTTTTTTTTATATATAATTGTCGAATGATTCACATTCTACGAGAAAACATAATAAATCACTCTCTATTTTTGTTTCTATCCACAGTAATTCATAAGAATTTCAATATTAATTCCTGTAGCATACCTTGTGCATCATTCGATGATGATTTTAATTTTAAATAATTCATTTTGACTTGTTGAAATATTTACAAGCTGAATCATCGATTGAAAATGTTATTGCACAATTCAATTGAAATACTTTTCTATAGTATAAAATCTAATCACGAACAAACGTCGTTTATTATATGATATTGTTTTTAACTTAAATTATTACAAATGAATAACCGTTGTCTTAAATGTAATGCTACTGATTCTTTAATTGGTATTACTAGTCGTGCATGTGGCAATAGTTATATTTCTTATCCAAGTGGGGAAGAATTAGATGGATACTTACCTAATATTCGAGGTCTTTGTGATTCTGATGGTTTAATGATTCAGATATGCATTCAATGTGGGCAACTTCATGGACTAGATTTAGTGAAAATGCGAGAACAATTATTAGCTGTAAAGCCTAACAATTAAATAGACTTGTCTTGTGAATGAAGATAGTTTTTGATATTACAAAAAAATAATTGAATCGAAATATCCAATCGAAAGCAAATTGTTTTTAATTTCTTTTTTCTGGACTATTGTTGTCCAAGAAAATGTTATACGCTGGTGCGCCGAATGTTTATGTTCGTGTTTCTGCATATCTTTCTTAGATTAACAGTATCATTGCAATTTTTCGACAATCGTACATTTTTATTTATATTTCTATATACAATCTCATGAATAAGATAAACGAAACAAAAAAAATACATGTAAATTTCTTCGTAATCTCATCTGATCAATGTCTGAATACTCAAGACATTATTTTGAATTGCATTCGTTTAAGAATTAAGTCGGTAAATTAAATATGTTCGATCGTCTTGCCGGAAGACGAAACGATGGCGTACGATTTTCTTTGCCTGCTATCGAAGTCTAAACAAAATGAAATAGAAGAAAACAATATTCGATCAATCGAAAACAAACTTTTGGTTTTGCTGAATCAACTGATTCAATTGCTGGCGACATCGGTGTTAATTGTTCATGATTTAAAAACTTTTCAAAACGCATTCTCCATGGACTTTTCTCTCGTTTAGTCGTATTCGCTGGTGTTATTTGATTTTCCTAGAATACACATTTACAAAAAAAAACAAATTCTCTCGAAAAGAATGTCAATTCAACTAACAAATAACGACGTCGAACTCGTTGATTGATTGACTTTCGTTGGTGTATAATGTTTTTCTAAGCCTCTGCATGTCGTTGGCACAGTGGCTTTAAATGATGGAAGTGCACATTTGATTCCTGAATATTTTTCAGCATTATGCATCGAACGAATCGATGTACGACGTGGAACACTTGAAATACTTGCACCACATTCATTTGAACTAACTGAAATTGAATCATGTAATTTCGATTGAGATAAATTCGAGAATTTCTGTCGACGATCTAATTCGGTTTTAGTTAAATGTAAAGATGATGTTCGACGAACAGTTGCTGTCACTTGTGATGGTTTAACTGGTGTCAAGAATTGTTCGGAACGTTTGACAAGTGTTGTTAGATTACTTAAAAGCAAGAACACATATGATTTTTATTTTATTTCGATGAACTTTTTACTTGACCATATCTTGAAGTTCATTTTCGTTTGCAGCAGTCGATGTACTATTAGAAAGGATAAAAACAAACAATTCAAAATGGAAAGCATTAGTCTACTGTTTTGATTGTAAACGAGATGGCGGCTTTGGTAACGTTGGCAAAGGACGTATCGATGTTGTTGAATTGGTACTTTTTGTTGATATCGGTCGTGCAAAACTCATGATTCGAATGTTTCTCTGTTCGTTCGAATTATAATTCGAAGAAGAATAGGTCTTTGTCTGTTCGCGGGCTAAGAGCAGAAAATAAGTTACTATTGAAAAATGATATTTTAAGTTTAATGAGAATATTTATTTGAAATTTTGTACATAAAAAGAAGTAATAAAATGATTTCAATTCTCATCGGATGTTTATCACACTGGAGAGGGCGCTATTCATCGTTGTAGTCTCACTATCCGACAGCAATTAATAGGATTTGATTTTTTCGTTTGTTTTATCTGTTGAAGTTGTTCATCAATAAGCGATTCTAATTTTTGAATTTCAATGAATGTTATCTTTTCTTGAAAGTATTTTAAATTTTCTTCCGTTGAATTTTGTTTTATCAATTTATTCAGTTCAATTAATTGTTCGCCATTGATTTCAGTGAAAATTCTTGATATCGACGAGAGATTCTTAACTTTCAGCCATTGTTCAACATCATTCGATGTCCATTGATCAATAAATTTCGATGAGAAATCCAACGATATCGAACTATTTCGTAGACTTTGTGGTTGATGACGTATTACAAGTGAATCGAGAACAGTTGTATGCGGATGTTTCAATTCATTTAGTAGGATTTCAATTGATTGTGAATATGATGAATGAGTGAAATCAATTGAAAATAGATTTCCAATAAGTATCGAAATCCATCCGTCAGGTCGATAGAATTCATCGATAAGAATCGGAATGATTTTGATTTGTTTTTCATGTGCAAATTGAGCTTGTAAACGGCAGAAATAATTTTGTTTGTAATTTTCACTTAAACAAAGAATAAGAAAATGCGAATGTTGAATAGCTTCGAGAATTTGTCGATGAAATTGTTTAGGATTGAGATCGATTGCTACACGATATTGTCGATCGATAAGATCGATATATAATTGTTTCGAAAATTGTTTATCTTTCAATGAATAACTAAGAAAAATATCGTAATGATTTTGTTGATTTAATTGTTGAATTGTTGATTGAATATGATTTTCATTGATATTCCATTGAATAGCTGAAATAATCATTTGTAATTTTTCATTTGTCGATGAAATTTGTTGGCATTGTTGTCGAAAGATTTGATTTTCATTGAGTTCATTTCGAATATTTAGATTAAATGATAATGAAAAAAGTAGTTCATAGACAATCAAATGATGATCAGCTAATTCGATTAAATATTTTAACAAATTGAAATCGTAAATTATTTGTTTAATAAAATCATATTGTGAAATTTCGAGAAGATCTTTAAGTAGACTATCGATTTGTATTGATTTCTGTTGAAGAATTTGAAAAGTAATTCGAAAATATGTTTCTGTTGAATTTAAATTTTGAAAATCATTTTCTGAAAGGATTTTATATTGAAGATAATAACTTAATAGAATAATTTGATTATTCTTCGTTTGACTCAATAATCGAAGTTTATCAGCGAAAGTTTTTTTTAAACGAAAAAATTGTTTCATATTTGGAAATTGAATTATATATTTAAATAATTCAAGTAAATTGATTGTTAAAATTGTTTGATCATTTTCATAATAAATTCGAATATGTTCGAGAACTATTTGCTGATTAAATATCGATATTAATGCATCGAGATAAACGAATATTGTTCGATTCGATGGTGTAAATAATTGTAGGCTACGATCATCAAAACCTATCCATTGATGACAAACATTGACTAATGAAATTAAATGTGTTAAACAGCCGAATAGTTCATCAGTCCATGATGATCTTGATTGACTATGAAGAAGAAGAAGATTTGTATAATCGTCAGCAATATATTCGAGTATCTGTTGACCATTATAAAGATAATTATCGGGCTTTGATGAAACGTATTCTGTTAGAATAAATAACGAAATTTTTATATAGAATTGTTCTTTGAATGAAATCGATGGCGATGAAATTTTCAATTCATTGATATAATCAGAAAATTGTTCGTTCATAATTATTTCCGAGATTATACGTTGAGTTAAATAATTAATCAATGAATTTGTTCGCAATTGATTATGTTCATGAATAAGCAAAGCTAAATTATAGAACCAAATATTGACAATCGAGAGAAATCGATCTGTATCTTTGTCATGTCTATTGATTTGCTCGAAAATTTGATCGATATACTCATTGTCAACAGGCAGAAGTAGAGTTTGTTTTGTATGAATATTAGTTGATGAAAAAATTAATTTCTGATTAAAAATTGCTAGTTGAGAAAATAAACGAACATATTCCTGTCCATCATCAGCCCATACACGAGAATCTTTACTAAGAACATTCCAAGTCCAATGTTCGAGTTCGAGAATTGATTCAAAATGATTGAGAAGAATATTCTCGAAAATGTCATCGGTTACTTGTTGAAAACAAATTGTTAATTGAGAAAGAATTTGATTAGTTGGTGATTTAACTACGAACGGTATAAGTTGATCGAGTAGATTATTTTTCATTTTGTTTTCGATCAAACGAGTCTCGATACTCTTTTATTTATTTGATTTATTTATATTTATTTCTTCGATTATTCAAATGGAAAATATTGATTTAATTTGCTTTAAGAAAAGAAAAATTCAAAATACGTATATTCATATTTAAATCAGAACGATAATTTACATTAGAAAAATAAAAATATTCTTTTCTTTTTTGCTAAATAATTCATATGAAAAAAAAACTTACTCATCCTTGAAAATTAGAAAGTAAACGTTCATTCGTCCTCTCATCTTGCTGATTTATTTAAAATTAACTTTGTAAAGTAAATTATATTGCTCAACTAATCTTGTCATCATCGAAATAATCACGCATCAGCTTAATAAAAAAAAAGAAGAAGAGTGATGACTATTAGCTTTATTAGAAAGCAAAAGTCGAATATTTAAGTACATTTGATTTCGTTTTCAGTTCATTTATTTCAATTTTTTTCGCTGTTGTTTGCTATGAATTGAGACGGAAATGTGTCGAATCTATTTTAGATGATTTTTAGATAATACAATTCATCTAAAGAATATATGAGATTGACAATATGAAATTAAATCAGCTTACATATTGTCTCCTTCCTGTTTATGACTTCATTTGCAATTTATCCCTGACTGTTTCTTTTTTTCTTTGGTATTTTTCATTATGAAATAAAAAGAAAGAAATGGAAACGAGACGATATGTAAGTAGAAAAACGAGAAGAAGAAGAAAGAAGACGACGATGGCGAAGAAACTTTTAATTATAAAAATTACATTTTCCCCTCATTATCAGTCGCCTTTTTTTTCTTTATTCTAACATACAATCCATTTTTTTCATTGTTTTTGACAGTTTCATCAACGACATGCAAAGGTATTTTCTAAAAGAGACGAGCTTTTTCTTCTCCATCAGACAATCTGAACATTCAATTAGACATCGACAACTCGAAGGCATTTTCTAAGCCTAGATTTTTTTTTGTTCTTAGATTACTTGCATAGAATAAATTCGAATTAAAAAAAACGAGAAAGAAGAAAAATCTCTTGATTCCTTTTTTTTCTCCTTCGTTCTTTTCATATATCGTTGTTGTTGTTGTTGACCATTTTTCCTCGATAAATATCGTCAAGATTTGCAAATGAAACAAGAAACATTGAACATTCTTCTCTAGTAGTCATTGATGAGACTAATTCGATTAAAGCATCCTGCTTGGTTTTTTTTCTTTATCCCGTTAATATTCTTTCGCATCTGTCGGCAATGTTCACACATCGTATTTTGTCTCTTGTGCGAACATAAAAAAAATTTTCAATTGAATTACATTTGTAACATACATTCACAGTCGCATCGTTGTTATTATTATTATCATCATCATCGTCTCCGAAATGCAAGACATTCCCAAACCATTTTTCATCCGTCTTGAATGTATATGATGAGAGAGAGAGAAGGAGAAAAATTCAAGAGACAACCATACGCACATATATTAGAAAAAAACGAAGAAGATGATGATGAGGGAAGAAAAGACAAAATACATCTCATTTATCTTCTATTTGCTTATTCATTTTAAAAATCTATTAACAGATTTGCAGATGTCAATGGAAAATGTACTATTATTTGTTGGGGAATAGATGAGAGAGAAGGAGAGACAAGAAGAAAAAAAGAGAGACTAACAAAAGAGAAACACTGTTAATTATGTTGATGATGATGAGGACGAAAAATGAGAAGAGATATATAGAGAGTAAAGAAGATAATTCTTTGTCTTGTTTTTTCTCCTTCTTCTTCTCTTCTTTTTCTTCTTCTTCTTCTTCTTGAGAGTCCCCTTTGGCGGAAGATGAAAATCTCAGAATTCATGCTCGTCGAACTAGTTCACTGAAATGAGAACGCGTCGTTCTTACCACTTTTTTCCTTTTTTTTCTCCCTCTCGATGCGATTCTCAGTTTATTATAGTGAGAAACGCACAGAAAAAGATAAAGCAAACGAGAAACTCCGAAAGAGAGAGAGAGAGAGAGAAAGAGGAAAAATGCGAGTTGTGCGTAAAACAGGCAAAAAGGCTCATGCGAACAAATGTCTTATTAAATAGAATGAAACAGCATTGCAGTTACGGAAAAGACGACGGGAAAAGAAGAGCCGCTACGAAGAAGAGAGAAAAAAACAGACTGAAAAAAAATTTTATTACAGATAGAGCATAACCGTTGTGTATATTTTACAAGAACTTTATTCATTTACGCACACACGCACACACATATATTATCATTATCTACACCTATTGTGAGTATATGAAGGGCAAAGATGAATAGAGTCGTCATATTGTTTATCAAAGTTAACAAAAAGCTTAGTTACTTTGTTAGAGCAGGAAAAAAACGAGAAAAATCGGAGAACATGTCAAGTACACTCTGAAATAAATGAGATCCTATCGGATGACCGAACATGAGCGATTTATAGAGAGAGAGTGGAAGAAATACATTTTTTTTAAAACTCTTTTCCTTGCCTAAATCCAACAATTTTTTACTCAGCTTTTTTCCTACGTCTGCTTTTTTCTTGTTCTCATATTTACTCTCTTATTTTCTACTATTTATTTATTCTCTTCTTGAACGATTTAGTTTGATTATTAAATATCATTTCTTTCTTTTTCTTTTCGTTTAAATAACAGAAGAAGAAAAAAACACCGACGTCAATCAAAATTAATAAGATCTGAAATTCGAATTATTCGTAATCGAGCTAATTATATTCGATTTCTCTTTTCTTATTAGTAAATTCCGAAACAATAGAATAGAAAATTTTCTATAGAGGAAAAACTATTTTTTATCTTCTTCTTCTTCTGCTTGTTCTTCTCCTTCGTTTTTTTTCTTTCTTTTGCTAAAGAAAAGAGAATTAGTAAATATATATTGACTAAAATATAACAAATTATGAAAATTATATATTCACCTGATATTTCATCTCGTCAACTAATCACGATGGCTCGTTCTTCTCCGACTATATACTTCTTCTTTCTCAGTTGTTTTTTTTCTTTATAAGAAAGAAAACATCTTATTAGTTAGATAATGTCAAGGATGAGTGCAGTCTTCTGTGAGATATTCTTTTTTTTTTTATAGAATTTGTTCTCTTTCAATCTGTCTTTTAGTTTAATGAACGTTTCTTTTTATGTTAAAATACGTCGACAATCTGCATTGACATATAGTAAACAAATAACATGTATTCTAATCGTTCTAAAACAAGTAAATGTGACTTTTCCTAACTAATACTAATGACTTATCATGAGACTGATTATCATTAACATGATAAAGAAAAAAAGAATGATCATGATATGTGTGTGTGTGTCTATGCGTATTTAGCTTCTGTACGATCTAGTTGCACTCATTATTTATGATTTAAAGAGAGTATCATATCTCTTTCTTTTTTTTTGTTTTCTCATTGATATACCGATTTATTTCTTTTTCTGTCGTTTTTTTTCTTTGGTGCATCATCACTATAGGAGGATGACAACAAATAACAAGAATAATCGTAGCAACAAGAGCGATTCGCCGCCATCACCGTCGTTGGTTCTTTCGTTTAATCATCATCGCTTTGTCTCGTTCGGGCCCGCCGCTTCTTCGGTCGTCGACATTGCTGCTATCGTCTTCTCGTCGTTTTCATCGTTCTCAATATTACAGTTATAGCAATCCTACAACTTCTATTCTTTCTGACATTCACGATTCCTATCTGCCTCTGCTTTATATTTTTCTTCAAAACACACATACACACGTACATACAAGACAATACATACAAGAAAGAACACTTATCATCAATCTTCTCTACTCGAAAATCAACGTGAATATCTCTGTACTATTCTACTGATGTCTATCAGTTGGACAAATACTTTTCTTTCTTTCGTTTGTCAATCTTATTCAACGACAAGTGTGAACTTGTAAACATACATATCTTAACAATAATCATTATCCAAATATCATCGATCGATTATGGGTTGTAGTCAAGCGAAAATCGAACCCGAAACTCTCACACCTGATGATGCACGAATCATCAGAGAAACATGGAAAATGGTAGGCAGAGAAGCCTATGGTGAATATGGCCAACGGCTAATGCTCAGGTAAATTTAATTCAAAGAAAAAAAACTAAAACTAAATAGATTATTAATTTTGAAGAAAAAAAAAGTTAGATCCAAAGAGCTTTCATATGATCTTTCTTTCTCTTTCTCTCTCTTTTCTTTCATACACTACTTGCATAGATTTCTATCTAAGAGTAGACAATAGCGAACAGAATGGATGAATGGTTCTTTGTATAAACCGTCATAAAGAAGGAACTTGAATGCATTAATACATTCATCTTCGTTATGTTTTTTTTTTACTTTTTTTTTCTTCTATATCTTTTTCAGTCTTGTCATTATGATATCTAAAAATGAAAGTAATGCCATTCACTATCGTCATTAATAAATTGAAGATATAGAGAAAAAAAAACGAAGAAGAAGGAGACGAAAGCAACTTCTATATTAATAATAATAATAGTATTAACAAGAAGAAAAAACTGATTTATGTCAAACACGCGACATATGCTCGCGCGCATGTCAATGAAATGTTCAATCGGCTTCGTCTCGGTTGTTTCTCTTTCTACATATTTGCTATTCCATTCTTCCTAATAATGAAAAGGAAATCGTTAATAGTTTGATATGCCGAGTACTTTAAGATTTATTCAGTCTCTTTCAATCTATTTGCATAGTACTTGTCACATCGAATAATACGGGCAGTTTTCAATCGAAAATGTTCTCTTTGATTCAGCTAATTCGATTGATTTATCTGAGAATTGATCGATATTTATCAATATATGTCGATACACATGTACTGTGTGTTATCTATATTTAAACCTAGATAATCAATTGACGTATACGTCATGTACAACAGCTGGAAATTAATATCATGCAGATTCATTCGTACTTTGCGTGTTATCGAACAGACGTAGATTTTTTTTATCACTTCCTCTGTTTCTCTTACGTTTCGAAAGTCTTCTTTATTATAAGACAAATAATAGAACTAAAGAAATAGAGAAAGAGAGATAGCAATGATAAAAAGGAAATAGCAACCTAACAAACGTAAACACAGAGGAAAACGATTATATATTAAAAATTCTAATTGATCCATATGATCATGAGATCTGAGTAGAAAATCAAAGGTCAATCATTTGTTGCCTGGAGTGCCAGAACAACTATGGCAAATAGATTTGATTTTAATCTATTTATTTGTTTTCTATGTAGGATTTTCCAAAAATACCCAGATATAAAATCACTTTGGCAGAATCCCCGTATTGCAAATAATGCTGCGACAACTGCAGGTGGCGATGATGCAGATGCTCCTAACACAGCCAATCGCTGGAAAATGGACCTACGAAATCATGGTTCGAAATTTTTCAATTCCCTCGATGATCTAATCAGTGTTGTTGACAAACCTGAAGAACTATTTAAAATGCTACATGATATCGGCCTTAAACATAAAGGTTACGAAGTTAAACCAGAACATATTCAAGTAATTCAAATACAGATTTCATTCAAATTAAAAAAAACATTCTTCTTCTTTGTGTGTTCATAGGCTATTGTCGATGGTCTCAATCATACAATGGAATTTGGTTTAAAAGAAAAATGGACAGATACTCGACAGAAATCCTTTGGACGATTAATAAATATTATTGTCGCGCGTACCAATCGAGCGTTGTCTGGTGACGAAAAATGACGTCTTCTTCTTCTTCTTTTTCTCGATCACGCTCGTTCATTAATCTCTGAATGCTACTGGCCTCTCCGTCCGCTTGTTACGTTTCCTTTTTGAAATTCTTGCAACTTAGACCCTTTCCCTGCAAAAACAAAAGGATCTTATCCTCATTCGCAATGACTCTCACGTCCGGTGATAAAAATCAGACAACAAACAACAAGAAAAGATCCTTTGTAAACAATCGAACATTCAATATGTCATCAGCATCGTTATAGGCAAGAAAATAACCTGCTGGTCGGGTCGCTAGTCATTCTTCATCTAATACATTTCTTTTATCTCCACATCGTTCCGATGTTTTTTTTTCTTGTCTTCTCTTTTTTTTTGTTCTCTTGTGCTTCATCTTCACAAATCTCTTCTTTTTGCTCTCAATATCTCTCTCTCTCTCTCGTTTTCTTTCTCTGTCTTTGCTTGGTCTTTTATTGTTGTCAGCGTCATATGGAGTGCCTTTTTGTATTCGACAGTTTTTTTTCTGCTTCTCTACGTTTATTTTGAAACAAAATAGACAAATTTATGAAAACGAATTGAAAACACTCAAAAAAATAGTTTTTTTTTCTTTACCATTTGTATTTATATAAATTTAAACAATATATTAATAAAAAAAAGCGACGAATTCTTTTGTGTCATCAATTAAAATCACGTCTAATTTTCTCTCGGCATTATGTTTACTAACCGAATTTCGGGATATTATCTTGAGGATTGTAGAGATAATTTACGTACAATATAGATAAAAAAATCTTCTGTTCGAGCATATAATCACAGATTAGAGGTGTTAAAACTATCTCATGTTCTTTAATCCTTACTGAATAATGAAAGAAAGAATGAACTTTATCACAGATTTTCACTGTACGATGTCGATATCTGATCAACAGACATTAAAAATAATAATTACGTATATTTGTAAGAAGAGTTTTCAATATCTGCTCATGGAATATTTATTGAAAAATGATCGTTACATTGAATAGATTTGGTGGAGTAAGAGAAAATGTATATAAATCTAGTATGTATTGAGTATTGCCTTGAATTGAAAAATTCTGTGTCAAATATTCAGATTGATCAAGTTCGCCAGATGTTTGAAAACAGTATTTGCCCGAATGCGGAGATTTATCATTAATTTTAGCATTTGTATTTGGTGATGACGGATAGCAATACGTCCATTGTAAGTCAGAGAAACCATTTTCAAAGCCACTATTTCGAAGAAGTTCATTTCCAAAACCGTCGCTCGTTTTCACGGACACATCATCGAAATACCAAGGAGTATCGACGCTTTGCGCCTTAAATTCAAAAAGAAGCAGAGCTGTTGTAACACCAACCGGTGTCATAAAAAATCCACCATAATTAGTGTAGTTTCGACGTGAAATATTTTTAATAAGAAGCAAATTACTTGAATATATTGGTTCTGACTGATATGGAAAACAAGGTTCAGGAGTCAACGTTGATGTTGTCGTTTCAGTGGATGTTGTTGTAACAGGAGCTGTTGTAGTTGGTATCAATGTTGTTGTTTCAATTGGTATTGTTGTCGAAGCAGGTATCAGTGTTGTTGTTGGCAATGTGGTTGTCGTAGTTGGTCCGACTGTTGTCATTGTTGTCGTTTCAGTAACTGTTGTTGTAAAAG
>ERZ778027.3141-NODE-3141-length-17498-cov-4.262455_pt1 | contig 17498 bp, 16 predicted proteins | sample MGYA00375757_ERZ778027 | MGnify/ENA primary metagenome ERZ778027 (study PRJEB29350, sample SAMN05389817) | bioreactor metagenome | isolation source: Ammonium sulfate bioreactor | place: South Africa: University of Cape Town | collected 2014-02-18 ... | reverse complement strand
AATACCCTCGTCATACACAAGATCGATGAGGTGCTGTCGCCTTAGACCAGCGTAGCCGTACAATTGGGCCCTTTCCGTACATTTGAATATATGCCCAGCTTTAACGATATCAAAAACCTGTTGCAGCACAATCGCTTCACCGAGTTCGTAAAACTGAACAAGCTGACGCCCCGTGATATTGCGGAATTCACCAACCGGCATACCCAGTGGGCGGTAAAGCTTTTCCAACACCTGGATGCGAAGAACGCTGCCAGGTCTTTCAAGTTCATTCGAAAGAAAAAGCAGCAGTCCATCATCAACGCCCTGCCGGAAGAGAAGGCGGCAGAGATCCTGAACGCCATGCAGCCCGATGACCGCACGGCCTTTCTCGAGGACCTGCCGGGTAGTGCAGTGAAGGAGCTGTTGAAGGTGCTTACACCAGAACATCGTGCAAAGACGCTGGAGCTGCTGGGATATGCGGAAGGGTCGGTGGGCAGGCTGATGACGCCGGATTATGTGTCCATCAAGACGAGCGAGACCTGTTCGGAAGTATTGCATTATATCCGTATGCGGGGGCGGGCGACGGAAACCCTGAACTGGCTTTTTGTAATAGATGATAAGGGTGTCCTTATCGACGACATCAACATAAAGGACTTTTTGGTGGTAGACCCGGGAACACATGTCAGTGACATCATGGACTACCAATTCATCGCACTAAACGTAAACGACCCGCAGAAAGAGGCCATCAAGGTATTCCGGAACAACAGCCGTTTTGCCCTGCCTGTCACGGATGAGAGAGGGGTCCTGCTGGGGATCGTCACGCTGGACGATGTGCTGCGACTGGCGGAATCGGAAGATACAAGGGAAATACAAAAGATCGGTGGTTCCGAAGCCCTGGACGAACCCTATACTACCATCTCTTTCCCCAGCCTGATCCGTAAAAGGGCCGGCTGGCTTATCATCCTCTTCCTGGGGGAGATGCTAACAGCTACGGCCATGGGGCATTTCGAAGGAGAGATCAGCAAGGCGGTGGTATTGGCCTTATTCATCCCGCTGATCATTTCCAGCGGTGGTAATTCAGGAAGCCAGGCATCTTCGATCATCATCCGCGCCATGGCGCTTGGGGAGATCGGTTTCCGCGACTGGTGGCGGGTCGTCCGGCGGGAAATAATGTCGGGGCTGGTATTGGGAGCGATATTGGGTATTGTCGGATTCCTGCGGGTGGCGTTATGGCAGGAGTTTCATTTATACAATTATGGGGAGCATTGGCTGAAGGTAGCAACCACCGTATTCTTCTCGCTGATCGGGGTGGTGATGTGGGGTACTTTCTCGGGCAGCATGCTACCGCTGATACTTAAAAAGCTGGGGGCAGACCCCGCGGCATCTTCGGCGCCGTTTGTGGCGACGCTGGTGGATGTGACGGGACTGGTGATCTATTTTACCGTTGCCTATGTGGTCATGCAGGGGACGCTGCTGTAGAACCTGCCGGGCCGGGCCTTGCGAGTACGAGGCGCCGGGGACGGTCAATAACTCATTTCATCCAGCCTCACTTTTCCTTTAAAGGTCCAAAATACAAAGGATGTATAGGTCGCCACGAGCGGGGTGCCGATGAGCGCTATGATCAGCAATATTTTTACGGTCTTTTGAGAGGAGGCGCCATTGTATACGGTGATGCTTGCGGCGGGGTTTTGCGGAGAGTATAGTAAATAGGGAAACACTTCAAGGGCTACCATAACGAGCAAAAGGGCAATGGTAACGGCGGAGCTGAGAAACGCATAACGGTATTTTCCTCTTTTTATCTGGCGGGGGATATTGGCGATGCAAAGGATCATCAAAAGGGGGATCACGAAATATCCGGGGCGGGCTTTAAAAAAATCGCTGAGATGAGGTACGTATAATAATGTATAAAGCGTGGTGATGACGAAGCTGACGACAAAGAAGATGGTGAAGTTATTGGCAAGCAGGTGCATCTTCACGTACAGGCGGTTTTCGGTCTTCATGGTAAGGAAGATGGCGCCATGCATCATAAAAAGAGCCAGTGTGGTAATGGCGACAAAGACTGACAGGGGGTTGAAGAAAAAAAGCCAGTCGCCCGTGAACTCATGGTCTTTGTTCAATGGTAGTCCCCCTACCACATTGCCGAGCATCAGTCCTAATGAAAGAGAAATGATGATGCTGGCCACACAATAGACGATGTCCCAGGTCTTGCGCCACCAAAGCATGGGCTCCTTGCTGCGGAACTCAATGGCGACGCCGCGCCAGATAAGGCCGATGAGAAAAACCATAAAGGGTATATAGAATGCGGAAAAGATGGCGGCATAGGCTACGGGGAATCCGGCAAAAAGAGCGCCTCCTCCGATGACGAGCCATACTTCATTACCGTCCCATATGGGCCCGATGGCATTTATGGCGATGCGGCGGCTTTGTTCTTTTTTAAGAAAGAGGTGGAGGGCGCCGGCTCCCAGGTCAAATCCGTCGAGGATGGCATAGCCGCTGATCACGGCTCCAAATACGAGGAACCACCACGTGTTAAAATCGATGCCTAAAAATGTGTGCATTTTATACTTTTTTACGGATGTAAATGCCATCCGGATCGTGTTCCAGTATTGGATTATCCCTTTTTGTGCCTTCCTCTATATGCTCCGCGGTGCCGTAATCGACCGGTCCGTGGTGAATTTTTCTATTCAACAAAAACAGGAATAGCGCAAACAGGACGATATAGACGAGGGTGAATAATATCAGGGAAAAAATGATCTGGTTGGCGGTGACCATTTTCGACAGGGCGTCGGAGGTTTTTAGCATACCATACACCACCCAGGGCTGGCGACCCATTTCCGCGGCGAACCATCCCGCCTGATTGCCTATCTGTGGCAGCAGGACGCTGAAGGCAAAGATCCACATGAGCCAGCGTTTGTCGAAAAGCGTTTTTTTCCACCAGAACCATGTACCCAGCAGGCTGAGCCCGATCATGGTCATGCCTACGATGATCATCAGGTGATAGAACTGGAAGACGCTGTTGACCTGTGAAGGGCGTTCATCGGGAGGAAATGCTTTCAGCCCCGGGACGGGTGCGTTGAAATCCCCGTGAATAAGGAAAGACAGGCCACCCGGGATCTTTATTCCCATGGTCTTTTCATGTTTGTTGTCTACATAGCCAACCAGATACATATCTGCGCGGGAAGAGCTATCGTAGTGTCCTTCCAGGGCGGCCAGCTTGGCGGGCTGGTTATGAGAGACCCCGTCGGCGCTGCGGTGTCCTGTATACAGTTGAAGGAGGGAAAAGAGGACGGCTACCGTGAGGGCTATTTTAAAAGAGGGGCGGGCTATTTCCAGGTGCTTTTTATGCAATATATACCAGGCATTGACGCTGAGGACCAGAAAGGCGCCGGCAAGGATGGCGGCGATCCAGACGTGGAGGAGCCTGTCCACGCTGGATGGGTTGAAGACCATGGCCCAGAAGTCGGTGATCTCGGCGCGGGCATCGATACCCTCTCCTACGATGTGGTAGCCGGCGGGGGTTTGTTGCCAGGAGTTGGCCACGACGATCCAGACGGCGGAGAAGAGGGATCCAAAAAATACCATGATGGTAGAAAAAAAATGGACCCGGGGGCTGACTCTTTTCCATCCGAAAATAAGTATGCCGAGAAATCCGGATTCGAGGGCGAAGGCAAAGATGCCTTCCGCGGCCAATGCGCTGCCAAAGATATCTCCCACGTATTTCGAATAGGTGGCCCAGTTAGTGCCGAACTCGAATTCCATGATGATGCCCGTAGCGACGCCGATGCCGAAGATCAGGGCAAAGATGCGTATCCAAAAGCGGACAGCCTGTTCGTAAATACGATTGCCTGTTTTGAGGAAGAGCCCTTCCATGATAACGAGGATCAGTCCCAGACCGATGCTAAGAGGGGGATAGATGTAATGGAAGCCAATAGTAAATGCAAACTGTATCCGGGCCAAAATTTCTACATCCATAGCGCTTGGGTTTATTGTCTATGTATAATGTCTTTGGCTTGCAGTCGCTGACCGATCAGGCCTTCGCCGGTGGAAACTGTAGGTTCCGGACAAGCTGGCTTCTACTTCTTCTTATACACGGGGACGTTGCTGCAGGCTTCTCCGTACATAATGCTCTTCACTATGGGGCGCAGTCGTTTGGCGACCTCCAAATAGGCAAATCCGCCGACGGACAGGTCTCCACAACCTTTTACAATTACTCTTTTATCTGCAAATTCCTGTATGTCGATGGCGGCGATCCTGGCGAGAAATGTCTGTTGCCGAGCGGTGTTCTCATCTCCCATAACGATGTCGCGGGCGAAAGGCTGGAGGTTGACGGCTACCAGCATATAGGCCCAAAGAGGAATGATGGCATCGACGGAACAGGTGACGGCAACGATCTTGTCCTGGAACCGGGTCCAATCCAGCTCATTGAGGGCGGCCCTGAAATCTTTCTCCCGGAGGATCCCTGAACGAGCCTCCGGCTCGTTGTCCGAAGGACCATCATTAGACGTTTCCGGAAAACGGGCTACATTTCCTGGAGGGCCCGTTTTTCGGACATTCACCATAAAAAGGTAAGGTTTCAGGTCGAACAGCACGATCTCTTCCCGGGGATAATAATCTTCGAGGTCGAGTGTCAGCAGGCCGCTGAGCGCTACTTTATTGACGATCTCTTCACTCATAATGATGCAAAGGTACGACACGACAGGGACATGAAAAAAGCCCCGGGGAGACCGAGGCTTTTAATTATATGGAGCGAAACCCAGAGGGGGTTCAGTGTCTAGTAGAACTTAGCTCTATCGTCTTTGATCTTGGCATTTTTGCGCAAGGAGTACATCAGCATCCGGGACAGCATATTCTTTTCCTGCTGTTCCTGCATAAACCGTTGCTGCTGCAGATCGGCATTGGGGTTGGATGTGGCGCTGACGTTTTCCACCTTTATTACAAAGACACCGCCATTGCCGGCAATGGGCGGGGAGGCGGGTTTGCCGGCCAGCTGTTTATTGAAAGCGGCGCCCTGTACCTTGGGTTCCATACCTACATTGGGGATGGCGGTACCATTGAACGTTATGCTATCCGCGTGCATGATGGTTTGTGCGCTGGCGGCCGCGGCTGCCTCGAGGGTGGCGGGGTTATTCAGTTTCTTTATAATAACATCCGCCTTTTTCTTATTCCGGAGGATCGGTTCCACCTGGGCGCGGGCCTTGCGGGGTGTTGCTGTGCCTTCGCTATTGATCTCCGTAAGCTGGGCAACTACGTATTTATCACCAACGGGGAATGGTTCGGAGACCTCTCCCAATTTTGCTTCATAGATCCATTTTATCAACTGGCGATTGGCGCCTAATGCGGGTATGGAATATTCGGAGGGTGTGATATCCGGAGCTAAGAGCTTTTGAAGACCCTGTTTTTGCACAGCCTGGTCGAAGTTCTTTCCGTCCTGGTTCTCGCCAGCGAATTTGCTTGCGAGGCCGGAGGCCGCGTTGTCGGTCTCGGTGCTGGTCTCGATTTTTTTGGACAGTTGGGCGATCTTATGGGCGGGTTCGAAATTCTTCTGATCCATTATCTGTATATAATGGTAACCGAAGCTGGTCTTTACGATCCTGGCTTCCCCTTTTTTACCATTAAATACAAAATCCTTGAACTCGGGTATGAACTGGGTTTGGAAGGTGATATTGTCATACACACCGCCTTTCTCCTTGGAGCCGGGGTCATCGGAGACCTTGAGAGCAACGCTATCCCAGCTGGCGCCATGTTCCAGCACGTTCTTTATGCTATCGATCCTCTTTTTGGCGATGCTGTCCGGCAGCGTTGGCTGCTGGGTTTGCGGATCGATGGTTGCCACGAGGATATGACGTGCCTTTACCGTATCGGGTAAGACCTTTTCATCCACCATTTTTGCCAGTACATAGCTGCCGGCATCCAGATAGGGTCCATAGACCTGGCCTTTGGGCAGGGCGTATATAGAATCCCTGGCCGGGATATGTGACTGCGACTTGGGCACAAACACATCTTCGTAGGGAATATCCGATTGCATCCGGGACAGGAATTGGTCGGGATTGTTTGATTTTATAAAATCAGCCTTCATATCTGCCAGCTGCTGGTGCAGTTTAGCGGAGTCGTCCGGTGTGGGGGAGGCGTCGAACAATACATAAGCAATGCTCCTGCTCTCGTCCTGGTGAAATCTATCCTTATGTTCGTTGACATATTCCTGTATCTCATCGTCGGAGACTTTTATCGTACTGTCGGATACAGTATAATATGGCGTATTGACAAAAGAGATAGACGCTATCTGGCTGTTGTCGGCATTGCTCTTTTCGATGAGGAACTTGGGGGTATAGACGCTGTTGGTCAGGAGCGCCATATATTTTTCCTGCAGGCGCATTTTTACGATCTCGGGAACGGACTCTTCGAAAAAGCTGCGGGACATTTCATATTGTGAATTATCCCCATTCTTTTTTGGTCCTGCTTTCCAGAGGGAGCGCATCTGGTTGATCCTTTGGGCGGCGGCATTGGCATCGAATACACCTGTCTTTTTATCCGTGAAGGCTTGTCTGATATCGGGTATAGCATTGGGGCCCACCAGCATGTCGCTCACTTCCTTATCTGTAACATCCAGACCCAGGGCCTGTATGTCATCGGTGAAAAGGGCGTCTTCGATCATTTTACTCCATACCTGCTCACGAATGGACTGTTGCATGCTCTCGTTGATCTGCATTCCATTCCTCTTGTATTGGTTTTCCATAAGGTTGACCTTTTTCTGGAAATCGTTCTCTTCGATCTTCTGTCCGTTGACGGTACCTACGACAGTAGAGCGATTACCAAAAAAACGGCTTCTTCCTACAAAAGCATCCATGAGAAGAAATCCAATAAGGCTCAGCGCAATCAGACCAAAAACTAACCAGGCGGCTCTCTCCCGGATATTCTGAATTATAGACATAATAATATACTCCCCCGTTTTTATGCGGGGACGGCGAAGATAGCGTAAAAAATATTATGAACAAATTGTGGAAAATATGCAAAACTCCCGGCTGTATTGTGTTTCAAAAACCCGGTCGCACGATCCCCGGATATTTGTATCGTATCTTCTGCCGGCGAACCCGGGGGTTTTTGGCGATATTGCGGTGGGAACGTGAAACAGCGCAGTAGCGTATGTGAAACGAGAATTAACAGAAAAATATTAATAACCGTCCGTTTTGGTGGAAAACCCTCATTTTGAGCATCTGCCAGGTGGGATAAAATGGGAGAGAACTTTTAGAGAAGGGAATGTTGGGAAGGAGGGAGTTAACAAATCCACGGTTATTCCACCGGCGCTAACAGGAGTCCAATAAAAATCTTTTCCGGACACGGATTTATTCCACTGTGGTGGAAAAGCATTTAAAACTCCGATCCAAAAAGGGTTTTTGATTGTTAAGAATTTGTGGAATAGGGTTAATAACTATGCTTTTTCCTGTATTCCAATAGCTGGTGAAAATTCTTATCCACGAATTCACCATCCTAATAGTAATAGCTATTTTTATAAAATAATAAATATTATTAAATACTATGGTAGATATTAACATGGATATCGCTACTTCAAATTTGGAGAAGAAAGGTTTTCTGGATATCGATGTTTCGCCGGAATTGGATCTTTTCAGGGAGATCGCCGCGCTGAAGAAGGAAAAGAATGCCATTATCCTGGCGCATTATTACCAGGAGGCGGATATACAGGATGTGGCCGACGTCCTGGGGGATAGTCTGGGTCTGGCGCAGCAGGCAGCTGGGACCAAGGCGGATCTGATCCTTTTTGCCGGCGTTCATTTTATGGCGGAGACTGCGAAGATCCTCAATCCCCATAAAAAGGTGGTTTTGCCGGACCTTAAGGCGGGATGTTCGTTGGCTGATTCGGCGCCGGGGTATTTATTCAAGGCTTTTAAAGAGAAGCACCCGGATCATATCGTGATCTCCTACATCAATTGTTCGGCGGAGGTAAAAGCTTTGAGCGATATCATCTGTACTTCATCGAATGCGGAAAAGATCGTGGAAAGTGTCCCGAAGGATCAAAAAATAATTTTTGCGCCTGACCGGAACCTGGGAGCTTATCTGATCAAAAAGACCGGTAGGGATATGTTGCTTTGGGATGGGGCTTGTATGGTGCATGAAATATTCAGCCTGGAGAAGATCACGAAGCTCAAAATTCGTCATCCGAAGGCGAAGTTGATCGCACATCCTGAGTGTGAAGACCCAATATTGCGTATAGCGGACTTTATAGGCTCAACAACGGGCTTATTGAAGTATACCCAGAATAGTGACTCGAAAGAATATATCGTGGCTACAGAGGCAGGAATACTGCATCAGATGCAATTGGCTTCTCCGGATAAAACTTTTATTCCCGCACCGCCTAATAATGCGTGTGCCTGCAATGATTGTCCCCATATGAAGCTCAATACTTTGGAGAAGGGTTATCTGTGTCTGAAATATGAGAAGCCGGAGCTGTTGATGGATGAGGTGCTGATGAAAGAGGCAAGGAAGCCGATAGACAGGATGCTTGAGATCAGCAAAAAATATGGTTTATAGGGCAATCTGTTATTATTTCGTATATAATAATTTATTTATACGTATTTTTAAATGTTCCATTGCGCATGTTGGTTATTTTTTGGATTAAATCTTTTGTATCTGCTATAGGGGATAGATAATTTGTTCTATTTTTAGCGTTATAACGTTAATCCTAAACTTTAAATCAAAATCGCAATGAAAAAAACCATTTTAACGCTTTTTACAACCCTTTTTGTACTTGCAGCATTTTCCCAGAATGATAAGTTAGTTAAGCATAATGGCGAGAAGTTAGATGTCAAAGTTCTGAAGGTGGGGGAAACCACGATCACTTTTAAATATCCTGGTGAGGATGCAGAGCAGACCATTGGTAAGTTTGCTGTAGCTACTATTACTTATGGGACAAGCGGGCGGAAAGAAGTGATCTCTGATAAGATCGTTATTTCCGGAGAGGATGATTGGGAGAAGGTTCAGATCCTCACAGATAAATCCCAGGTGCTGGGGTTGAAAAAAGGAGAGGATGTACGTGGAAAGACAAGCGGCTTGTTGAGCTATAACACGGCAGGATCTGCGGACAAAAAGGCAACAAAAAGGATTAAAGAAGCGGCTGCTAAAGCGGGTGCGCCATTTATCCTGCTGACCTCTGACAAGAATGATGGATTCGGTGTAAAGCAGGCCATCAAGAATGGGACTACTTATAGTTATTAGAGAAGACTTGCCGTCATCTGATGGAAAATAGATAGTTGAGGCCCTCCGGCATTAAGCGGAGGGCTTTCTTTTTGAGTCAATTGGTAAGGTAAAGATAAGATGTTGATAATCAATGTGAAGTATGGGCTGTGAGCTCGTTGTCTGGGTTTTATCTTCCCATATAGACCATCAGGATCTGTACATCGCTTGGATTGACTCCGCTGATACGGCTGGCCTGGCCAAGGGTTCTGGGTCTGATCCTTTTGAATTTTTGCAGTGCCTCGTTTGATAAAGAAGACAGGTGATCGTAATTGAAATTGTCTGGAATAAGGAGGTCTTCCAGCTGGGTCATTTTCTTTACGAGCTCTTTTTCTTTCTCGATGTATACGTCGTATTTTACCTGGATCTCTGTTTGCTCGAGGGTGTCGTTATCAAATTCCTTTAGGGCTGTTCTCAAACGGGGAATGGAATTGCGCATGGAGATGAGATCGATATTCGGGCGGAGGAGGATCTGCATCGCTTTTTGTTTTTGGGTAAGCGGTGCTGAATTTTTTTCTGTGAGATATTGTTCGGATTCTGCCGGCTCGAGCGAGAACTCTTTCAGCAGTTCTTTTACTTTTTCTACGCCTTCTTTTTTAGCAAGGGTATTATCCAATCTGTCCTGGGAAGCGAGCCCTAACCGATGGCTCATTTCAGTAAGACGAAGGTCTGCATTGTCCTGGCGAAGCAATGTACGGAACTCTGCCCGGGAGGTAAACATGCGATAGGGTTCTTCGGTGCCTTTGCTGATAAGATCATCGATGAGCACGCCAATATAAGCTTCGCTTCTTTTGAGAATAAATGGTTCGTGGGCTCTTGTTTTTTGATGGGCGTTGATGCCGGCCATAAGCCCCTGGCAGGCGGCTTCTTCATAACCGGTGGTGCCATTGATCTGTCCGGCGAAGAAGAGATTATTCAGGGCTTTTGTTTCGAGTGAATGTTTCAACTGGGTGGGCGGGAAGTAGTCATATTCGATGGCATAGCCGGGGCGGAAGATCCGCACGTTCTCGAATCCAGGAACTTCCTTCAGTGCCTTGTACTGTACTTCTTCGGGAAGAGAAGTGCTAAAGCCGTTGACGTAGATCTCGACGGTGTTCCATCCTTCGGGTTCTATAAAAAGTTGGTGTCTGTCCCTTTCTGCAAAGCGATTGATCTTATCTTCTATGCTTGGGCAATAGCGGGGGCCGACTCCTTCTATGCGACCGGTGTACATGGGGCTTCTGTCAAAACCTGTTTTAAGAATATCATGTACGGTGGGACTGGTATAGGTGATCCAGCAGCTGCGTTGTTTTGTTGGTTTTTGGATATTCTTGAGGTAAGAAAAGCCTATGATGTCAGCGTCTCCCTTTTGTTCTTCCATTTTGGAATAGTCCAGGCTCCTGCCGTCGATACGAGGAGGAGTACCTGTCTTTAATCTATCGCTTTCAAATCCGAGGGAAACTAATTGTTCAGTTATACCGGTAGCCGCTTTTTCTGCTACCCTACCCCCACCGAACTTCTTTTCTCCAATATGAATGACCCCATTGAGAAAAGTACCGCTGGTGACCACGACGGCTTTTGCTTCAATGTGGTGGCCGAGACCGGTAACGACACCAGCTACTTTATCTCCTTTTATGATGAGGCTGCCGACCATATCCTGGTAAAAATCGACATTCGGAGTATTTTCTAACATTTCCCGCCAGGTGGCAGCAAAAAGCATACGATCACTTTGTGCCCGGGGACTCCACATAGCAGGTCCTTTTGAGCGATTGAGCATGCGGAATTGAATCATGCTTTTGTCTGTGACGATACCTGAATATCCACCCAGGGCGTCTATTTCACGAACGATCTGACCTTTGGCAATACCACCCATGGCCGGGTTGCAGCTCATTTGGGCTATGGTCTGCATATTCATCGTGATAAGAAGGACCTTAGAGCCCAGGTTGGCGGCTGCCGCCGCAGCTTCACAGCCAGCATGACCGGCACCAACTACTATAATGTCGTATGAGGGAAACATAGAGGGCAAAGGTACTATAGTTCCACGTGGAAACATTCCAAAGGAGGAATGCAAAAAGAGAAGATGTTTCCACGTGGAACGTTCCTCCACAGGAGGCTCGGCCAGAAAGGTGGGCAATTTATTTAAAGTACAATCCCAGGTATTTATCCTCCATTTTCCTCATTAACTCCTGATCCTTTGTCTTTTTATCCTTATAACCACTGAGATGAAGAGCCCCATGGAAAATGACCCGGTGGAGTTCCTCCTTTAGGGGAGTCTTAAACTGCCGGGCATTGTCCCTTACCCTATCGATACTTATATAGACCTCAGCATGAATGGGTTGGCCGGGGTCTGATAACCCAAATGTGATGATATCCGTATAGTAATCATGCTGCAAGTGTTGCCGGTTAATTTCCAGGAGGTAGGGGTCCGAGCAAAATATGTAATGGATATCCCCCAGCCGTTTCTTCTCTTTTTTAAAGAGGGAAGCTATAAAGGACTTTAGCTGGGTGCGATTGGAAAGGGAATTGCTCCCCTTTAGGAAATGGAAATGGACATTTGACGGTGTATTTGTCGGCATTTGGTAAAATTAATGATTGTGGTCCGCTTATGGATTTGGGAGAAAGGCATAAGGCGTACATTTGTTCATCGGGAAACTTTTTCATCATGAAGAGATTATCAGAGCTAGAACCAGGAACTGTTGCCAGGATTCATTCTTTTGAAAAAAATGAGCTATTTCTCAAGCTCATGGAAATGGGATGTGTTCCCGGGGAGTTGATCCGTGTTGAACAGGTGGCTCCCTTAGGTGATCCAATTTCCATCACGGTGGCGGGATATAACCTCAGCCTCCGCCTGGACGAGGCAGAGAACATATTTATGGAAGAGGAGGTATACTAATGCAAGTAGGGCTTTACTTCGGCTCGTTCAACCCCATCCATCACGGGCATCTTATCATCGCCAATTATTTACTGGAAAATACGGACCTCGACCAGGTGTGGTTTGTCGTCTCCCCTCAAAATCCCCTTAAACCATCCACCTCGTTGTTGAACGAATACCACCGGCTGTACCTCGTACAGGCCGCCATAGAAGGTGAAAATAAATTGAGGGCCTCCGATATTGAATTCAAATTACCTAAGCCATCCTATACGGTGGACACGCTGACCTATCTTCAGGAAAAATACCCTACTCACCAATTCTCTATCATCATGGGCAGTGACAGCTTACAAAATCTTCCTAAATGGAAGAATCATAGCTGGCTGTTACAGCACTATCCTATCTACGTCTACAAACGCCCAGGACATGAAGCTCTTCCTTCCTTCCCTGAAGCAAAAAAGATAACGGTGTTGAATGCGCCGTTGCTACCTATCTCGGCTACGCATATCCGAAAAAATATAAAAGAGGGGAAGTCTATACGTTACCTGGTGCCCGATGCAGTAAGAGAAGAGATCGAGCGGAATGGATACTACCGATGAGGGGCCGGGGAGATCACAATAATCCCTTTTGGGCCTTTTTAGGAAGAGATCTTACCACCAGCTCGTAAGAATCATCGATCATTTGGCGTATCGTGCGGGATGGGATGCTGTTGTCCATGATCACGGTATTCCACATTTTCTTATTCATATGGTATCCGGGCTGTACTGCATGGTACTGTTCCCTCCATTCGATGGCCTTTTCGGGATCACATTTTACATTGAATTGCAGGACTGGGGTGTCGAGGGAGGCCAGTAAGAACATCTTTCCTTTGACCTTAAAGACGAGTACGGTGTCCCCGAAAGGAAACCCCTCCTCTACTTCTTTCTTTTTCAGACAATACTCCCTGATCGTTTCGATATCCATTTTTCGACGAGGCGCATACAGTGCCGGGGTAAAATTAAGGAAGCTACTTCAATAAGACCCTGAATAATCGATCACGAGCTGGCAGAAAGCTTTTATACCCGTCTTGAACCCGCCCTCATCGATGTAAAAATCCTCCGACCATGTCGATGCCTCCGTTGGAAGGACATTTTCCTCTCCTGCTGCTTTTTGTAAAGAAGGCAACATCTTTTTACCAGTTCCGGATTGTTGTAGGTGATCATCTGCTTATTCTCGATGGATAGTTCTGCCATCCATATCGGCCCTGAGCCCAATGACCGAAGATGATCCGCACAGGTGATAGTTTTGGATTCAATCTTATCGGCGGCCGCGCTGATGAGTGTCGCGATGTTCTTTTTTTGTGCGGAGACAAATAGAACGGAGAGCATTACGCCTACGAGGAGCAGGATCTTTCTCATGTTGAATGGTTGATCTTAACTATACTGAAATGTGTGCGAATTGATTTCTTTAGCTGTTAAATTTCCGCCTTCATCGATTAGAACGGGCCGGAGGCACGTTGTCCGTAACCGAGGGACCGAAGGTTACGACCGAGGTAACCGAGGCGGGTCCAACAGTGTTGGAACCAACGAAGGTTATGAGCGAAGCTCCGTGTCGAAGCAGGTCCGACGAAGGCCTCAGACATTAGACCTTTCCTAAAAACGGTCTACATTTGCCGAAAAGACCGGTTTTAGGACATTTAGCTTTGCTCATATTTTCTACAATCGATAAATTGTAGATTTGACATAATCGTCTTGACAGTTTTATTTCGACATATTGCATTTTTGAAAACGGTGGCTTTGTATAGTATCTCTGCATTCGGCGGCCCGCAGGGGCATCTGGGGATGATGATGAAGACCTTTGTGAACAAGCGCAGAGATATAACGGAAGCAGAGTTGATGGATTACAACTCCTTTTGTCAGCTATTGCCCGGAGCTTCTTCCACACAAACACTGACCCTTATCGGCTATAAGCGGGGCGGGGTCGTATTGGCCATGCTGACGCTGATCATCTGGACGCTGCCGGCTTGTGTATTGATGGGGGCATTTTCTTTCTTTCTCACGTATATCAACGAGCGAACATTAAGGACGGCGGCGCTGTTTCGTTTTGTAGCTCCCATGACAGTGGGTTTTATTGCATACGGAGCGTACCAGGCATTCAAAATAGCCGTACACAATACGATCACCCGCGTGATCCTTGCGGTGAGCGCGGTGGCGACCTTTATCCTCTTCAAAACGCCCTGGATCTTTCCCATCCTGCTGGTGTTGGGTGGATTTGTCACCAATCTCAGCGATAAACGCATTCCTCAGAAAGAGCTGCCCTCCAAAAAGATCAAATGGGGCAATATCTGGCTTTTTGCCATTATTTTCCTGTTGGCGGGAGCCAGTAGCGAGCTGTCGCGTAAGAATAACTGGCCCAGCAGGAGGCCGCTGAACCTGTTCGAAAACACCTACCGATTTGGCAGTTTGGTCTTTGGCGGCGGTAATGTATTGATTCCCATGATGTACGAACAATTCGTAGCTCGTCCGGAGTCTCAAAAACTCATACATCGCAATCCCAATATCATCCGGATAAATAAGGAGGACTTCTACTCCGGCGCCGGTATGGCAAGGGCAATACCAGGTCCTGTATTTGCGGTGACTTCGTTCATGGGTGGCATGGCGATGAGAGATAAAGGGACGGCGATGCAGATATTAGGATGTTTTATCGCCAGCACGGGGATATTTCTTCCAAGCGCATTGCTTGTACTTTTCTTTTTTCCCATCTGGCATAACCTCAAAAAATATGCGGTGGTATTCCGGGCCCTGGAGGGGATCAACTCTGTCGTGGTGGGGATCATGATCGCCTCGGCCTGTTACATGATGAAGGATCTTGCTACCATCGCCTGGACGGATATTTTCTTAAATTTGGGCGTTATCGCGGGGACCTTTGCCCTGTTGAAATTCTCACGTCTCCCCTCGCCCGTCATTGTCCTGATCTGTCTGCTGCTGGGTTGGGGATGGAGTTTCCTTTGATCAATGTTTCGGCCGGGCGGGAGGACGATGACCTCCGGTGTGAAAGCGCCGGCCATTTCCTTTCCTCTTGCCGCCGCCGCCAGAGCGTTTGCTTCGCGGAGCATATTCCGGTGTGGGACCAAACTGTTCAGGGACCTGCGCCTTGGGTACTGTTGTTCCGATGAGCTGTTCGATGGAGTTGAATTTATTTTGTTCTTTTTCGCTGACAAAGGTATAAGCCATCCCATCTGTCTCGGCCCGGGCCGTACGGCCGATGCGGTGTACATAGTCTTCCCCGTCATTGGGCACGTCGTAGTTGATCACCAGATCGATGCTGTCGATGTCGATGCCGCGGCTAAGGATATCTGTAGCTACCAGGATCTGGAGACGTCTGCTGCGGAACTCGAGTAAGACCTCTTCCCTGGCGGCCTGCTCCAGATCGGAATGTATTTCCTTCACATTGAACCGGGCTCGCTTGAGCTCCATGGTCAGCTGTTTCACGTTGTGCTTTTTGGAGCAGAATATGAGGATGCTTTTAAAGTTGAGGGATTTCAGGAGCCATTTGACCAGGGGGATCTTTTGTGTTTCATAAATGATAAAAGCCTGCTGTACGATCTTGGCGGGGGGTTTGGAGATGGAGATATTGACCTCGGAGGGCTCGTGCAATATTTTTTTGGCCAGCTCGCGGATCTTGGGCGGCATGGTGGCGGAGAAGAGCAGATTTTGTCTTTTTGGAGGGAGAAAAGAAATGATCTTCATGATATCATCAATAAAGCCCATGTCCAGCATCCTGTCTGCCTCGTCCAGTACCAGGTACTGCAGACCTTTCAGCTTGACATAACCCATATTGAGGTGAGCGATCATTCGTCCGGGTGTGCAAATGACGATGTCGGCGCCTGTGGAAAGGGCCTGTTTTTCATTGGTGAAATTGCTTCCGTCCCCGCCGCCATATACAGCGATGGAGCTGATCGGCGTGAAATAGGACAATCCTTCGAGGTTTTGAGCGATCTGTATGGCCAGCTCGCGGGTAGGGACAATGACCAGGGCATTGACCTGGTCGTCGATACGGGAGGCAAGCAGCTTGTTGATGATGGGCAGGAGGAATGCGGCCGTCTTGGGCTGAAGCGATGATGTCTTTTCCTGCCAGGATCAGAGGGATTACCTGTTCTTGTACGGGAGTGGCGGTTTCATATCCGGATGCTTCGATACCTTCCAACAAGCCTTCATCCAGTCCAAATTCTTTAAAAGTCAAAATAGTTGTGTTAATTGTGACAAATGTATAATAAAACCGTGGACTAGCGTGTTTTAGTGCGAGATTTGAGGGCTGGAAAACCAGCCGGAGGCGGCTTTTGAGGGGGCTTTGGCGGGAAATTAGTAACTTCCTAGTGAATTTGGACGGCTTGCCATGGACAGAGAAACGAGAAATTATCATGACGGCAGAACATCAAAGACTGGCAGTTAACGCTGCTAAAAAAATACCTTTAGAGCAATGGGGACCATATTTAAGCGAGCGGCAGTGGGGAACGGTGAGAGAGGATTACAGCCCATATGGGGACGCATGGCACTACTTTCCTTATGATCAGTCACATTTTCGCACCTATTACTGGGGTGAGGACGGACTCGCAGGCATCTCTGATTTTTTTCAGAACCTCTGTTTTGCCGTTGCGCTCTGGAATGGGAAGGACCCTGTCCTGAAAGAGCGACTTTTTGGACTGGGCAATAAGGAAGGCAACCACGGCGAGGATGTAAAGGAGCTATACTACTACCTGGACAACCTGCCTACCCATTATTATATGGAGTACCTGTACAAGTATCCGCAACAGGAGTTCCCTTACAAACAATTGCTGGAAGAGAACCGTAAACGGTCAAAAGAGGAGCCGGAGTATGAAATACTGGACACGGGGGTGTTCGACAAAGATGAATATTTTGATGTCCACGTTACGTATGCGAAACAGAATGCCAAGGACATTTTTATCCGGATCAATATTCAGAACCGGGCAGCTACGGCCGCGGAGATCACTGTCCTTCCCACCTTATGGTTCTACAATAGAGGCAACTATGACGGACTGGAGAAAAAGCCTGTGATCACGGCGCGGGATAAAAATTCCGTCAAGGCCAGCCATAGCCGGCTGGGCCCCTACTATCTCTATTTTCAGCCTCCGGCGTATTGTTTGTTCACGGAAAACGAGACGAATACGGAGAAGCATTCGGGTGTGCCCAATAAGACCCCATTTGTAAAGGATGCCTTTCACGATGCGGTGATCCATAAAAAGAACCTGGAGCTGTTACGACAAAAGAAGTCGGGGACAAAGTTCGCGCCTGTCTATCATTACAATATCGAGCCGGGCGGGACCCGTTCCATTTATCTGCGTCTCAGCAACAAGATCATGGAAAATCCTTTTTCCGGAGATCGGAAGAGCACACGTCTGAACTCCAGTCACGCCAATATCTCGTAT